>Ga0325404_1004525_pt1 | contig 14761 bp, 19 predicted proteins | sample PopdelMetagenome_18_FD_205664 | JGI IMG/M metagenome (GOLD analysis project Ga0325404, IMG submission 205664) | Populus deltoides microbial communities from Bellville, Georgia, United States - Xylem-Control-R1 | ecosystem: Host-associated > Plants > Phyllosphere > Stem > Wood/Secondary xylem... | reverse complement strand
CTCCTCCTCCTCCTCCAGCTCCACCTTTATATTAATTTGTAATCAACATTATTTACCTTTAAAACTTCATTTAATATTTTTCTTGAAACATATTTAGTTTGTAATGAATATTATTTAACTTTTTTTTTTATGTTTAATAAAAATTTTATTTGCATAATTGGTTTGTAAAACAATTAATTTATATAGTTTTATATTATATATCCTAAATAATTTTTTAAAAACAAATTAAGAAAAAAACTATTACCAATGATTTTACCGACGGATTAATTCGGTCGGTATTTTAAACGTTCACCGACAGACATACCGACGGAATTAATATGTCGGCATTTGACAGTAGCTTCCATTAGTACCGACGACTTTACAGACGGACCTATTCGGTCGGTATTTCATACATTCACAGACCGATGTACCGACGGATATTTTCCGTCGGTAATTATAATGTCACCGACGGAATGAAAATCCGTCGGTATATTTCAAGCAAGAATCTTTTTTTTTTGGCGCGCACGTTCCATCTGTAAAACCGTCGGTAAATGGATTTTTTGTTTTTCCGACTGATATACCGACAGAATGGGGAATCACCGAAGAAGGTAAAGCAGACGGACTTATTCCGTCGGTGATGACGTCGGTCAAAAAATCACCGACGAACTTCTAATCATACACCGACGGAATTTTTCCGTCGGTAAAACTGTGAAATCTTGTAGTGCACATGCTTTCACCTACTCATCACCTAGCTAGGTTTTTTTATTGGTTTCATCATACTATTTTTCTAATATTTTAACCTCATTCAAACCATAGTTTTAAGACCCGACCTGGTCCAAGATCCGGTTTTTGGGTTTTAACCGGGTCATCGGATCAATTTTTTTTAAAAAAATCAAAACGACGTCATTTTAGTTAAAAAACAAAAAAAGTCAACAGGCTTGCGACCGGGTCAACCGGGTCACACCGGGTTTTTCCTTCCCCTATTTTTTCTTCAACCCGGCCCGGTTCCAGCCCCGGGTCAACCCGCCGGGCCGGACCGGGTAAACATCGTATTCCCATTTGTATAGATTTACAAGCATTTCTTCATCAATTCCCCTTGTAAGCTTACATGGTTCTCGAGTCTTCCCAACATTTCACAACTTCTTTCGGTTTTTGCATGGTATTCTTATAACATAATTTAATATTAATTACATATATACACTCAAGATTTTCTCATTATTAAATCAATCTCATTTTTGCATACTTCCCCCCTTATTCATGCATTATTTTTGATATAATTGGAGTAGATAATTTTCAAGCCAGTTCTTCATCAACATCAATTCCATTTTCAAGCCAATTTTAAATGATCAATCATAATATCACACATCATTGGGTGCCATGAAAACCCCCATATTACCACTTTAATCACCTAGCTCAACCATGGCTGCCACGACAACCAATAATCATGTGTCTTGAATCGTCATAATAATTGATCAGTTGGTGGTTGTCACACCAGCCTATATTCACACACTTTTGGGCATTAAAATAGGTTTTAGACACTTAAATGTAGGACTATTACAGTAGCCCTCTTATTTTTATACAACCCAAAACAATCATAGAGTTCATATATTCCTTCCCCGAACTATTGTTGCATACACATTCTACCACCATTCTGAATCACAACAAAAATTTTATGGTATTTATACACAAACCAATTTGGTAGCCATTCAATCATGTTTGCCTTCCCAAGTCTCCCAACTTTCATACATTAAAAGGATGAATTTAATATAATTTATTAGTACTCAAACTTCTCATACATTTCAAGTAATATATATTCATCAAACTAATATTATTATCGTGAAACCCGAGAAAAAATTATACAAAAAAAAGAGGGGGGTTTATAATAATTTAAATTTTGTTATAGTACAAAAATAATGTAACTACAAAAAAAAAGGCTTAATTAAGAAAATATAGAGAAAGATAGGGCTGGAATTAAGAAGAAATGGGAATTAAGTGGACTCGAATAGTCTAAGTGCCTTAAAAGATGAAATAAGTGCATAAAAGAGAGGAAGGGAACCCTTGGTTCCCTTAGGTATGTTTCGGCCAAGAGCCAAACTAAGGAGGGTAGAGAAATTCTGGTGGATTAAGTAATTCTTGATGCATAATTTAGTGATAGAAATGGTCTTGAATGTGGAGGGATGCAAGGAAAAAAAAACAAAGAGAGAACAGATGCAGTGTGACAGGCCACAGGAGGGGAAGAAAAAAAGAGAGGAGAACTTATGATTCCTTAATTAATTAACTAGGTACAAATGACCTTAGGAGGTCATAAATGAGACTGGTTGCCATGAATAAAGGGAAGGCATGGTTGTATCTAACGAGGAAGTAGGGATTGGAGATAAATTGGAGATACCTTGTCCATTGAAGAAACAAGGCAGGTTTGTCACCCTGGTTCCTGAGGGAATTTGGACATGAAGACGATAGAATCTAGGGAGGATCCCTTTATAATAGTTGTAGTCGGGAGTGTTAGCTTTTCAACGAGTCTAACCCCGTATAATTTGGAGTTATAAAACTCCAAATACAAATAAAAATTTGAGGGGAGGTCAAGTTGTCACCCCTGCTGACAAATCCGGCCAAGTCAACAAAACAGCGAGATTTAGCCATATTAAGGGTGGAATTTGTTTTCTTCCTCTTTGTAAAGCGTGTAACATTGTGTCGTGATCTTCAAAAAGGAATAAAACGTGATTGAAATTAAATTCATGATGTTCATTAGGATTGCTAATGAGCTGAAATTTTAAGGGATAATAATGGGGGATTTAGGTGAGAAAGAATGACAATAAAGAGAAATGAATATTATCACCATTTTTGCTGTTATGTTGTGATATGTGGATTAACATGGAATAATGATGGGCATTTGTGGTTTTAGGAGGAACCATGGGAGGGGTGCAACAACAATAGGAGAACGCAAGTTGAGCGTCCATAGCAGGTAGGTACTCGGTACCTCTCCTCTAGTTAATAATTATTTTAACTAACTATTGAACTAAAAAAATTTGGTGCTTATTGATGAGGAAAAGAAAGGGGGAAAGAAAAGGTTAAATGACGGGAAAATGGAAACAAAGAACTAGATTTAATTTATGGATTCTTTTGGAGAAAATGAACGGTAACAATCAATTTTGGGAATGACTGTTTCTCGAATTTGATTAGCCTGTCCCCGATACTGGAGGCTAATGATGTTAGCCAAGTTGGTTAACATCGGCATTACCGGTACGTGGGAGGAGAAATATAAAACTTGATTAACTATTCGGGTTCAGAATAGTTAATGATATCGACGGGTGACGTCGATATCGGCAAAATATATGGACTTGATTAGCTTTCCAAGAATCCTTGACATCGGCATACTCAAGGACCTCCCAAGGTAACATTGAATATTAATTAACTATTTCGGTCAAAAAATAGTTAATGACACCAACGGTCGCGTTAGTGTCGACATTTTTATGAATTTGATTAGTTGACCCCATGACGGGCAACTAAAGACACTAATGGAGGTCATTAGTGTCGGCAGTAGTCTTCCTAATGTGGGGAGAAGTAGTTAAAGGAAACAAATTTAATAATCCTTAAAAGAGGTTGGTGGTGGTGTATTGAATTGTATATGACTTAAGTAGACGTGCTATATAATTTTTCTTTCATGAATTGTTTGTGTTTTAGTTATTTTTAATTATATGAAAAATTTCTGTTTTGCAAGTCCCCCCTCATTCACATCAGGAGTAGAATTTAGGTTCCTTGATCCCCTTTTGTATAAGTTAGGAACTTGGGGATTTTTTATGTAATTTTGTTATGTAGTAAACATGTAACCTGAATAGAATAGTATACTCCTTGTATTATTTTGTTTTTGGAATATTAAATGTATAAATCTATACTTGGGAAAATATAATGTACTAGCTTATGTTCAAAATGCTAAATTGTGGTGTGCTTATATATAAAATTTTAGTGCTCTTTGGTTCTTTTAATTAGTAACTTATGCATGTGATATGAGATGGAGATTGAGTATGAAGATTTGTCCTGAGTATATTCTCGAATGAATTAAATGGTTGATTTGTACCAATTATGGATTTGATTATGGGTGGGATTTGATTATAATTATGTACAGGGTAAATTGTCGATAACTTGGAACCTCCCGGTATAGAGGAGACTTTGGCGAAATTTTGTAAGAAATTTCAGTGAACTCAATAAAAAACAATTATGCTCCATTTACCCTTTACATGGAAGTTAAATGGATAAATTGATGTAACCTTTAAGGCTGTTACAATTATTATTATTATTTGAAAAAATGATTTACACAAAACATCATCGTTTAGAACTTAAACTAAATCATTTTGCTTTAGTTCTTACATATCATTTACTTTATTTCTAATATTCTTTTCGATTATCATTTTGGTAAGAATAACCATTCAATAACCATTTAGTGAAGGATGACTTAACCCCATTAACCCACTTGATACCTTTATAAATATTCTCATCATGCTATCATTAGCACTGACATTTCTTTATCATTACTTTTCTCATCACTTGTATATATAAGTCTACTAAATTGGTTTGTGTATAAGTGTATACATACCATAAAAATTATGTCCATAGATCCACGCCGATTTACTACCTCTGACACAGACCAGCGGCAACCACCAGGTCGACACCGCAAGAGACATCAGTAGATTTTCGGCTTCAGCAACCAAACCAGCGTCACAAATCCACGAGCCACAGCCACCCACAAACCCATCACAGCCAGCACCGACTAGTGATTCTGCACAGCAAAGGCAGCGCAACAGATCTTCATCTACCACCGTCCACAGTGCCATCGCCTTCAGCAGCGACAACGAATCCACGCATCAACAGGCCCTCGTCCAGCAGCGACACCACAGCCCCTTTCATTGCACCGCAGGTCCCAAGCAAAATCACAGAGCCACGTTTCTTGCGCCATCGCCGTCAGTAGCGACAACAGATTATAGGAGGTAGGGAAGAAGGAAACAGAAGCTCTGAAGGCAAAATAATTAACTTCACCACATCACCTGCCACATCAGCACCACGCCACTTGCCATATCAGCACTCTGAAGCAGCATCTGCATCATCACCACGTCAGCAGGTCCTGCCACGTCATCTGCCACGTAATCTTTCACTGCCACATCACCTGGTCAGAAATTCTTTTACCCATTGAATATCATCATTCCTGGTATGCTTTTACACTTGTTAACCAAGATTTAGCATTAATATTATTCTTTGTGCTTGCCCATAAATAAATTACATAGTCCGTCTTGCAAATTGAATTACTTTAATTTTGGGCTTGTTTATTGGCATTGAGCATCCGATCCTCTTAATTAATTGTGGAGCTTGGTTAAATTCGTGGGAAAATTTAAACATTGTGTTTGGATTACTTATGTGCATTTAGAGAACTTATGATGCTTGCTTGTGAATATTCCTGGTTTAATCTATCATTGCTTAGTCTCAAAGATAAAAATAAATAAATAAATAAAATATTTTTTAAAATATTAGCTATAACTTTATTTTGCGTTTTTACTTGCAAGTGTTGTTTGTGATCTTAGTCTTAGGATTAGTTTTTGCATGCATTTACGTAGTGATCGTTTAGTACACAATCTAGAAGTCATAGTACCATGGAATTCAAACTCTAGTAATGCTTTTAGAGATATTCAAGAGCATTATAAATTATGTGAACAAAAATAACAACTTGTCCAATCAAATGAACAACCTTTCTGGGAGGGTGGAGTCCATAGAAGCTTTGCAAGTAAGACAGTCTAGTGAGAGTGAACATTCTAATGACAACCATAGGAATCCTCAAAGACCAGTTCCTTGTAGGAACCACCAACATAACCAACATCAGGGTTACAATGACTTGATGACCGTAACGATAATGAGCATTCCAATGATTATCATCAAAGACCAATTCATTCTAGGAACCGTCAATACAACCGCAATCAAGGTCATCACGACTACGATGACCCTGACGAACAAGTCATGAGGCATATCAAAGTAGAAGCTGTAATTTTTAAGGGTCAACTTGACCCGTGGATCTTTGATAGATGGATCTGTGACATGGATCAATTCTTTGACACGTATAATTTCTCTAAGATTAAGAGGGTAAGATTTGCAAAGATAAAACTTAGTGGGAACGCTCAACTTTATTGGGAAAGTGTAGAAAAGTCTTTTGATATGAGAGGTCAACCTCCTATTACTAATTGGGTTGAAATGAAGACTAAGTTAGAAGAAACGTATTTGCCTCATTCTTATAGAGGAAATCTTTTGGACCAGTAGAATAACTTAAGGCAAGGAGGCAAGTCTGCTAATGAATATGTGGCATAATTTGATGAGTATAAGATGAGGTATGCAGTTAGGGAGGATGAAGTGATGACCCTAAATAGATTTTGGTAAGGTTTAAATGATGACCTTAGAAGAAAGGTTGTGCTTAGAGGTGTGTCCACCCTTGATAAAGCTTATACCCTAATACAAAATTATGATTTGGTCACAAAAAGCCAGTGGATGAGATGTGAAGACACTAGTAGTAACCCTTCTAGATCCCAATCTGGTAGTAATAACTCTATATTGGGTGCCCCACCTCGTAAACCCAATCCTTTGATTTCCCAGATACCTAAAGAAGACAAGGTTAAAGGTATTTTTCATGAAGCACCTAAGATTACCTCAAGAATTCAGTGTTTTAAGTGTCAGGGTTTTGGTCATATTTTCTCTAGTTGCCCTAATAAGACTTTGTTGATCAAGGGGCAAGAGGATATGGGTAAAGAAGATAATTGTGATGATAAGATATATGAACCCAATCCCAATGATTTTCAGGATCTAAATGATGAGGAGGATGAGTCCAACTTGCTAGTATGTGTTAGGTTTATATCCACTCAAATTAAGACAACTAGGTTAAGTGTAATTAGATGTGTTTTAACACAACCTAAAGGAACTAAGGATTGGAGAAGGACTGTTATTTTTTACACTTATATTAAATGTGGAGGTAAAGGGTGTAAGATCATCATAGATAGTGGTAGTTGTATCAATGCAGTTTCCTCGGGTAGTGTATCCCGTTTAGGTTTAAAGTTTGTTCCACACCCTAAACCCTATAGTGTGTCCTGAGTGAAATTTGGTGTGATGTCATTTATATGGATATAGGGCACGTCATTTTGGGTAGGTCTTGGTTATATGATTTGGACGTTACAATCTTTGAGCGATCAAATTCTTGTCAGAAGAATTCAACTTATTGCATTACCTTTAAGGTCTAATGATAATAGTCAGAAGAAGAATAAAGTGAAAGAAGGAGGGCTTAACATAATAAGAAGTCTTAGAGAGTTTGATAAGGAGATTTGTGAGGAGTCTGTTGTGTTTGTTGTAGTGGCTAAGCAGATTGTAGAAGACTTCTTAGAAGAGTCACCTAAAGAGGTAATGGAAGTGTTGAAAGAATTTCTAGATGTTTTCTCTTCTGAACTACCTGATGTTTTACCCCCTATGCGTTATGATGTTCAACATGCCATAGATTTTGTCCCTAGTGCCAGATTACCAAACTTGCCTCACTATAGGATGAACCTGAGTTAACATGCTGAATTGCAAACGCAAGTATGTGATTTGTTACAAAAAGGATTTATATGAGAGTTTGAGCCCGTGTGCAGTACTTGGACTGTTAACACCTAAGAAAGATGGATTATGGAGAATGTGTGTAGATAGTCGAGCCATCAATAGGATTACAATCAAGTATCGTTTTCTAATTTCTTGATTGGATGACATGCTAGATATGATGGCAGGAGCCCAGATCTTCTCTAAGATTGACTTGAAGAGTGGCTATCATCAAATTAGGATCCGTTCTTAAGAAAGGATCCTAATTTGAAGAGTGGTACAAACCTTATTCAAGTTTGTACCACCCTAAGAAAGGCAAGTTTGTTTGCAAATGTCAAAAAGTGTTCCTTCTTTACAGATCAAGTGGTCTTTTTAGGGTTTATAGTGTCATGGAAAGGAGTCTCTACCGATCCCCAGCAAGTCCAAGCAATAGTAGATTGGTCTGAGCCTAAGGCTATTCAAGAGGTTCGTAGTTTTCATGAGCTTGCGACTTTCTATCATCGTTTCATTAAGGGGTTCAGCACCATCATGTTGCCTATTATAGATTGTTTGAAATAAGGTGAGTTTCAGTGGAGTAAAGGAGCTAATAAGGCATTTGAGGAGGTTAAGAAGAGGATGCCTTGAGTCGTCGGGTGACATTGTTATCTGTAATGAGTGTGGAAGTCACAAGATTTAAGAGACTCAAAGAGGAGTATGAATCTTGCTCAGAATTTGGAGAGATAAACTTGACATTAAAGGATGAGAATCACCGTGTTATAAATGGTTATCACCTCCAAGATGGATATTTATTTCGGGATAATAAGCTTTGTATCCCGAAAACATTCATACTTGAATTTTTGATATGGGAGATTCATGCTGGAGGTCTCTCAGGACATTTTGAAAGGAATAAAACCATCTAAGAGGTGGAGCGTCAGTTTTTCTGGTCTAGTTTGAAAAGAGATGTCGTTAAATTGGTTGGTTAATGTCGAACTTGCCAACAAGTTAAGCATAGAAAACAAAATACTGGTCTTTACACCTCGTTGCCTATTCCTACTTGCCTTTGGCAAGATGTAAGTATGGATTTTGTGCTTGGGCTTCCACACACTGCAAATAAACATTATTCTATTTTTGTGGTTATCGACTGTTTCTCTAAGATGACCTATTTTATTCCTTATACTAAGACCATAGATGTTTTCAAAGTTGCGAAATTCTATTTTGACGAGATTGTCAAGTTTTATGGTCTTCCCCAAACCATAGTTTCAGATAGGGATGTTAGATTTATAAGTTATTTCTGGAAAACCTTTTAGCATATGGTGGGAACCAAACTGAAGTTTTCTACTGCTTACCACTACCAAACTGATAGTCAAACCGAGATGGTTAGCGAGAGTTTAGGTAACCATTTGAGGTGTCTATGGAGTGATCATAATAGGAATTGGGATCTGATTCTTCCTACGACCCAATTTGCCTATAATAGCTCTACCAATAGGTCAATAGACACGAGTCCCTTTGAAGTTGTACATGGTTACAAGCCTAGGAAACTTTTAGATGTTCTTCCCATGTCCCTTCATGCTAAAGTGTCTGAGTCAGCCGAGTCTTTTGCATGTAGAATTTAGATTTGCATATTGAGATCACTAAACAGATTTAAGCAAGTAATGTGCAATATAAACTTCAAGTTGATTTACATAGATGACATAATGAGTTTAATGTGGGAGACAATGTTATGATACGGATTAGACCCGAGCGGTTTTCTTCAGGAACTAATCAAAAATTACATGCACGTCGTGCCGGGCCTTTCAAATTTTACGGTTAGAAACATTTTATTAGCATTTTGAAAATGAGATGAAATTGAATAATCTGAAATTTCAAGTATAAATAAAATAAAATCAACTGGTTTGTGGTATATATATTGTCAATATTTGCAGGTTTGAAAAATATGGGTAGTCTCTAGTATAGGGGAGATGTCGAATTTTTTTTAAAATAATCGAATTTGATTAAGTAATTATTCATCAAATTTGTGTAGATGCGTAGAACGAAATCAATAGCAGGTCATGAGCATATGGTCGCAGCTAGTTCTTCTAGCAGCGAGGATGACATGTCCTTAAGTGCCGATCAAGAAGAGACACATGCGGTGACTCATGACGTTGCCTCTTCCAGTATGGTTCCACAGCGCAGAGGCAGTGTGCCTTCATAGCGGGGTCAATTCACCCACAAGTATGAGGCACATTGGAAGGATGACCTTTCAATGTAAGTTTGTTTTGGTTTTAATTTGTTTTTTTTTTACTTGTAACGTAATTTGTGAACAACTAATTAATATTTCATTAAGTTTATTTATTTTCAGGTTCACAAACATTGATGCCACCCGAGTAATAACATCGGTGTTTAAATCGTCGATGAAGATTCTATTATTTCAATGGAGTCAAGTTTTCAGACATCCTGATTGGAGACCTTATATCGATGCATGGTTTCGAAGATTTGAGGTTAGTGTTAACTTCAAATTTTATTTATTTTTTATGTTATATTGAAATTATTGATTGATTTTTAATAAATTATTTATACAGAGAACAAATTCGAGTGGGATAGCACTCATGACACTATTGTGAGGAGGGTGTGGGAGAATCACGTGGCAACTAGGTAACATGGAAAATGATACGATATATTTGTTTAAAAAAATTATATTTTAAAATATAATTTGTCATTAACTCGTATAAAATTCATTGATGGAAGTAGGTTGTGTGACTTTTGGTATGAAACGTAGAAAAAGGCCAAAAAACACGCCAGAGATAACGGTTTACAAGACTGGAATGACGTGGCGGTTTGGAGGGATTTCAAGCCGCCATACATCCCGGAGGATATATGGGCACAATATATTTAGAACGTGATGTCTGAGTGGTTCACACGACGCTAATAATCCAAAGACAACAACCAGAACCGGCAATTCATGGTTCGGTGACCACGCACACCGGTGGCTCCATTCCGTTCATTGTATATGTAAAGCGGATGGTAAGATTAATTTTAATAAAATCTATCGTTAATGAATTTGTTGTTATTTATAAATATATTTAACTTGCAACATTTTTATTCTTACTGGCTACGTCTCTTGGATCTGAATCGAGCCCAATGGAGCTGTTTGTAGAGACGCACGCGTGGAGTGGGGGGGTGCAATAGTTCATCGACAACCGCGCTCAACACTTTGTGGTATGTTCATTCAACCATTTTATTTTGTAAGTTATTATTTTCTTGAATTGAATATGATGATTTCTTTTTTAATTTCATGAGACATATAATAGTTGATTAAGGGAGAAATACGGGGACGGTCATTCGACGCACCCGGATTTCAATCCGGATTTGTGGATGGAGGCAGGATCGTCTGGTGGACTCGATAAAAATCGGGCGTATGGACTTTCCAGCACTACGGCCAAGAACTTGCGGGCGGCCTGTAGTGTTTCAACCATTGGGAGCTCTCAATTAGTATCGAGCACCCTCTAGTTTTGAGGAGATCGATCGTGGCCTTGAAACAACACATGACTCATCTCACCGAGCAATATCAGCAACTCTCAATAGGATATGAACAACTCCACCAGATGGTTATGGACATGAGATCACAGATAGGTGGTACGTGTGCGCCCACTTTTTGACCATATGGTCCCAGGAACGACCAGCCTCCTCCTCCTCCTCCTTTAGGACCACCATTGTTCTAGTTTAATTTTTATTTGTACAAATAAAATTGTAATGAATATTTGGATTTTATATTATTCAATTTTATTTTTACATATTTTAGTTTTATACAGTTTTATTTGTTAAATTATTTTCATTTTTTTATTATTCTATACAAATTAATATTGATTATTTTGTACAATTTATTTTTTAAAATATTTTTTGATTTTCATAGACGGAATTACAAACGAAATAAATTTGTTGGTATTTTCCAAAGAGTTGTAAAATATTTACTTCATATGCCACAATCACCGATGTCATTATTTCGTTGGTGATTTACTGATGGCAATACAGATAGAATCATTACGTCGGTATATTCCAGAGAGTTTAGAAAAAATTACTGCTTATGCCACTATCATCGATGGAAATATACCGACAAAATGATTCCGTCGGCATATTTCCAACGAGAATTTTTTTCTTTTGGCGTGCATATTCCGTCTATAAAACCATCGGTTTTAATTTTTTTTACCGACAGAATTAGCAATATATCATCGAATTACCGACAGACGTATTCCATTAGGGAAGTAGTCGGTAAAATTTACACCAATGTAATGGTAATCTTATGCTGACAGAAAAATTCCGTTGGTAAAAAAATTAAATATTATAGTGTATTTAATTAGAATTAATTATTAATCAATGAATTTGCATAATCAATGAATCTGAAATTTAAATCTAGCACTAAGAATAACATTGCTTCCTCGGCATCATAATGACATAACAATATTATTTTAGAAGACATATTTTATAAAACAAAACCTATAAATTCTTATTAAAATTTATCAATTCTCAAAATTCACATACAAAAACTATAATATAGAAAAATAACAAAATTGGATAAAAAATCATTTTTTCCAACAATGTTTTCTTAAGATATGATTTTAGAAAATTTAAGAAATAAAATATATCTTTTTAATGACCAGGATAATTCCTTAAAGCACAAAGGAACTCTTCTTGTTTTTTTTATTTTTTCATGCCTGGAAAGCTCGGATTTTACTTTTTGTTCTTTTGCTTTTAATCGGAAAGGAATATGGTAGGAAGTGATTGGTGATGGTATTTATCTGCTCAGTATGTTGATGGGAATGCTTCGGCCAATACGGCAAACAGGAAACTTCTTGACAAGTCAAAGCGCTTTTAAACGTCATTTAAAAGCTATTTTCAACTGCATCGTTTTGATGTTTAAAAACTTTTTAAAATTACTTTTTTGATAGCATGTATTAGTAAACAATTTTTGCATTCACAGCCACTCCTGTTCAAACGATTTATTTTAAATAAAAAATAATTTAACCAAACTGAATGTGTTTATTTTTTAAAAAAATTGAATTAAATAAAAAAATTAAATTGATTGATTCAGTTTACTTCAGTGTTTTATATTTTTAAAAATCTAAATCTTTTAGTTAGAATATAATAACTTATTTTATTCGGTTTGATTATGTTAATTCCAATAATTCCTTCATGTCCAGCAATAGCAAAGAATTCATTGGGAGGAACCACATTTTTTTCAATATAAGAATCTCTAAATATCACATTTAGATCAAATACAGTTGAAAACATGTTTTTTTTTTAATTTTAATTTTTTTTGTTAATTTTTTTTTATGTTTTCATATCATTTTAATATAATAATCTCAAAAATAATTTTTAAAAAATAAAAAATACTAACAATCATCCACCGTTTTGGTGATTTATGCTAAACTCAATCAACAATATGTATTTATTTATCCACTGACAAGCGGCTTAACATTAGAAAGTCGAGCATGTAATGTCTGAAAGTCAGGCATCTGATGTTTCACCATCCCATAGTTCGTCGAGTGTCTTGTATGAACCATAAGTCTCGTGCACAAACACAGTGCCCTTAACCAGCCTCTCCTGCATGATAGAATCACAAGTTCATTAATCATCTAAATCACAGAGAAAACACTACTTTTACATAGCTTATAATCCCGTAAAATCTACTGCCGCCCCATGATCCAAAAAGCTTAGTAATTTTCTTGATATAAGCATGCGCTAGTGCAAAGGAGAGCTTAACACCTGCTGCCCGAAGCACTTTCTATAAATTCATGGCAGATTCTATTGATCTAACCTTGAGGATCATATGCTAAATGGAGCAAGTGCACAGAAAAGTTTACAGGCATAAAACGTTGAGGAAGAAATAACCACTGACTTGCCTGTTCAATTCCAGATAACTTGGCAAACAAATCTTCAGGAATAGACCAGTAAAAAATGTCAAGGTTTTCCTTGATCCTTGCCTCATTTGTGCTCTTAGGAAGCACACTGTGGCCCATCTGTAGTCCCCACCTAAGAGCTACTTGCGCAGGAGATTTGCCTAATTTCTCAGCAATCGTATTAAGAATTGAATTCTTGAGAACCTGGGTCTTGATCGTTCCTGCATCTGGGGAGCCTAGCGGTGAATACCCCTACAGAAAAAAAGAAAACAAATTCTATCGTAATTGTTATTTGGAAACTTGAATAAACTAATAACGATCTACTTCTAGTCATACTCACAGATAAATGGACACCCCTGGATTGACAAAATTCATGAAGCTTTGGCTGCTGCCACACGGGGTGACATTCGACTTGGTTAACAGCTGGTGGTACACGAGCCACGGCTAGCAAATCCCCAAGCTTCTTTGATGAGAAATTACTAACTCCAATAGCACGAGCCTTGCCAGAATCGTAAAGTGCCTCCATGGCTCTCCACGTTGCTGGTATGTTGGTTTCAGTAAGGTTTTCAGGCTTATAGCCCTCTGAACCCTTCTTCATGCTGACGGGCCAATGAATCTTCAAACATTTCACCACATTTTAGTGACACAATTTAATTTCACAAAAGATAAAATCTGGTATGGATATTGATTGTGAGAACATACCAGATACAGATCTACATAGTCAAGCTGCAAGTCCTGCAAAGTCTTCTCTAATGACTCCGGTACATCTTCCGGTGCATGATCATTACACCTATAGATCATCATACTTTCTTTTACAATCCAGGCAACTGAAGTGCTCAACGATATTATATATGTTTTCAGGGAATTTGAAGAAATAAAACAAATCCCCTAACACATACCAGAGTTTTGAAGTGATCCACACTTCGCCACGCTTTACTACCCCATTGTCAAATAATCTCTTCAATGCACAACCAACCTGCAGAAAACCAGCAATCAATTCTTGAAATCAACAACTGATCTTTCTTTCTATCTACCAAAAATGAAACGCTCCTTTTGATTCTCAGATCGGAACTTATTGTAAGAAAACTATGCGTCAGAACCTCTTTCTCGTTGCAGTAAAGTCGAGCGCAGTCAATGTGTCTATATCCAGCCTGCACAAGACAAAGTCCAGTATCTCTATTAATTATATTTTTTGGATTAATAATCCCAGGTCAAATTTAGAACCCGAAAATCCCAAATGCATTCTAGCAAAGTTAATCGGAGGCATCTAAAAAAAGTCCTCAAAAGAACTTCGGGCATGAATAAAATACCTTAATGGCAGCAGTGACAGCATCAGC
>Ga0325404_1004523_pt1 | contig 14763 bp, 9 predicted proteins | sample PopdelMetagenome_18_FD_205664 | JGI IMG/M metagenome (GOLD analysis project Ga0325404, IMG submission 205664) | Populus deltoides microbial communities from Bellville, Georgia, United States - Xylem-Control-R1 | ecosystem: Host-associated > Plants > Phyllosphere > Stem > Wood/Secondary xylem... | reverse complement strand
TCATGGTTGATATATAGATGCGTTAAACTTATTTAAAGAACAAATATATGCCATGCTGATTTTGTAAGGCATATTTCTTCTTTGTGTCAGTATTTGTGGTAGTAGGGTTGAGAATTCATTTTGTTTAAGTGTAAGAAGTTATGCACCTTTCTTTAATTGGCCAGAAGCAATTCTCTTTCTTGTTAAGGACCCATTTTGGTTCCAATGATGGGGTTTTTTCTTTCAAAAGGGAAAATAAAAATTTCATTTGTATTAAATAAAGTATAAATAAATTACAATCTTTACAAAACAAAGGGCATTCCATCTAATAATATATGTACTCTAAATCTTGCTAGGACAAAGTAAAAGATAATATTAATTAAAGTTAATAAAATCTAAGTATCTCTTTTTAATACCAATATGCTATTTTATAAAACATAAATAAATAACAGATCTCTTGGTGATGCGAATCTCATGATCATACAACCCATAATGAGATTAAAAACCAACTCAAGAAACCTAAATATCAAGTTTGAAACCCCAATCTAGAGGTAACCCTATACCTAAGAACCAAAGGTATTGGTAAAAGAACTTGGACCCAAAGATAACCCTGTGCCTAAGAACATGAAGTATGTGAATGATGTCATAAACTCAATTAATCTTCAACAAGTCGATGTATGATCTTTCTCCTTGCAAAAAAGGTTGTTTGCAACACCCATAACAAAGAAAAATCTTATTTATTCAAATCATCATAGCTCTAAAACTTGTGGCCCTAAAAGCATTATAGTCTTCTTTAAATAACCCTAATGGACCTTTTATAGGTTGTAAGTCAATAGGCCCTGACTACTAATCAACTAACACAAGTCTAGTATTGAAACAAAACGTATAATAGGCCAAAACAAACCAAATTAAAAATAAATTCCAAAGCTAATATTATTCAACACAAAAATAAAATAAAAATCATAAAACAAAGTCTTGCATGAAATCCCCATGCATGGCTGAAACTCCCCCTTTGCATTCCTTAAAGGCTTTGTCGAAACTTCATGCTCTAAATTAGCTAAGAAACTTTGTTTTTAATTAATGGAATTTTCTCCTTTAAATTGCCTCCCCTTAGTATCCTTGATGTGTTAGGAAATCTTGTACAATATATAAAAAAAACAACAAAAGAATCATAAGCCTATTTGCCACCACATATATTCTATAATAGATACTGAATCCTTCCAAGCTATGGACAATAGTTGCTGCCATAAATGTTTCTTTATTAGGCATGAAATCCTTGTAGAATAGGTAAACCAATACCTGCCACACATGTTTCAAAGAGCATTAAGAAATTCTTGTATTGACTAGAATCTATAATACACAAGGAAACAATGTTTCTTTAATTTTCGCACATTCATGGTGAATTTCAGTCTTGACATCAAACATGTCATTCTCTCTTATCTTGATGGATTAGCAAACCTACCACGTATCATCGAAAATGAAAGATGTCTTATTTCCAACTCAATTAAAATCTACATAGAATTTCTTATGTAGCTCTATATATAGTCCAAACAATATACAAAGGTTCATAAAAACAAATTTGACAAGATTCGTCTATTAACTTCGATCATTTGAAATAATCTCTTCTCGAACTTTGATTAAATTGAAATTTTAAATCAATGTATAACAACATGTTTAGAATCCCCTATAAAAAGTTTAGCTTGATCCAACATTTAACCTTGCTTGTATCGTATCACTTGGTCATGGATGAAATTGCAAACCTTATGGAAGTAGCATCATTGCATTGATTTAGTTATAATGCTTTATCACGTGAAGGAAGTTTAATTGTTTCTATTAGAACTAGCCCATTTGATCTTGGTTATGGCTAAGATATGTTGAAATTGGTTCATAACAATTTTTATTTAATTCTGTTCTATTTAATTGTATAAGATAAAACTAAGCTTGATAAGAAAATAGAAAGGAAAAAAACTACATGATTAAGTACGCATGATATAGTTTTATTCAACCAATTTCATTAACTACCAATAAATGGTATGAAAGTGTAATTATGGTGTTTCCTTCTAATTTCCAAACAGTTAATTCAACTATTTTTGCGATCGCTGGACGTGGCCAATTTTTTTTAAGGATTATAGCCCAAAGTTTGTTTATATATATATATCGAGCCTTGCCAAATTATTATGCATGTGTAATGCATAAAGAGTACATAATTATTGGCATTTGTAGCCTTGTTATTATTGATCAATTATGGTCAAATGCTATCATTAATTAAAATTTGAATATATATTCTTACGCGTGGGATTTTTGCAAATTATATGCATTCTTAACCCTCGAGTTTGCAATTATCCTTTGCTAGAAGGATTTCAGAGATTGTGATAATTGAATTATTTATGATTTATAATAATCCAAATTTAAAGTGTTTATAAAACATAAAAGGAAAAACCAACCTTTAGATAATTTTCACATAATCCTAAACAATTTTATATTATCTAATTGGATCTATAAGACTCTAAAAGAGTTTAAAAGTTATTGTTTTCATTGTGTTTATTTCTTTTAAGTCCAATAGTGGAATTAGAGCTATTATTAAATAATTAGGGTTGTTGATTGTATAATTTGGTTGTTATTAATGTTAATTGTGAATTAAATTTATATATAAATTGAGAATTTCTTTCATGTATTTTAAAAAACTCAATTTAAGGTTGTGCTTACACTACAAATGCTTGGTGTGTCAAGTTGGCTTGCCACTAGCAAAGAAGCAGTAGCAAAAAGCTGCTAACCCACAATGGCAGCACCAACTTGCATGGTGATGATAGCAACATATAGCAAGGTTACTGTTTCAAACTACTTGTGAATAATTGGTAGCCACAACTACTAGCAACAACAAAGGGTAGTAAATAGGAGAAAATAATTATACCTATGCAACCATAATTAGGGTTTTTAAGGGGTATAATAATTCTCTCCCTGTGGCCTATACCTAATTAAAATCATAATATTTCATTGACAAACGAGAATAGACAACCTAAAATAAATCCCTTAAAATATGTCTTCGGTGTACGAGCTTACAATTTTCTAGGATTCTTTGTCATTAACAAGGAGTAAACGTGGGCACGAATAAAGCATAAATAATTATTGAAGCACGATGTCATCAAAATAAAAAGGAATTGCAAGGCTTTATTGGTAAGATTAATTTTCTAAGAGGGTTCATTGCAAATATTATATGGAAGATCGGACCTTTTACCGAGTTATTGAAAGGAAATAGTTTTGATGAGTTTAGTAGACTAAAAAGCAATATATAACTTTTAAAAATATAAAAGCATGTATAACTTTTAAAAATATAAAAGCATGTATGGATAATCCTCTAGCATTGACCCTAATAAGACTTAGAAAGCTTTATGGATATACATTTTAGTAGCAAAATGATCAATTGGCAACGTACTAGCACAAGAAAATGAATATGGACATAAAAAAGCTATGTATTATTTCAATCTATACTTATAGATGTCAAAGAATGATATACTTTGATAGAAAAATCATGTCTATCTTTATATTTTGATTTTGTTAAGTTGTGATGGTATATGTTTTTAGTTGAAGTTTGTTTAATTTGTAAAAAAAATTTAATTAAATATATGCTGTCAAAATATTTTTCAAGAGGTCATATTGGCATATATACATTATTGGCATTGTCTAAATTTAATATACATTATTGTCACAAAAAGTAGTTAAAGGCTAGGTTTTTGCTAATTTCTTAGCTGTTCACCAATGCAAGAACATTGATGAAGAGTTGGAACAAGATATCAATATTATTATGATATAGCTTTTTCCATGGAAGTTATGGCTTGATGGATTAAAAACTAAAGAGAAGGTTGGTGTATGAGTGGTCATAATATCCCATTAGGTTATAAAGTGACCTTATTTTTTTGCATGGTTTTCCTTGTACAAACAATCAAGAGCTAAATATAAGGTATAATATTAGGCCAAACAATACAACTAGAGTTAGGAGCAAAATTGGTTATCATGTTAGGAGATTCATTGCTTATTATCAACCAACTAGTTAAAAATTATAAGTGTGAATACCCTACCCTAACTCCATACCATGTTATGGCCACAAATCTTATACAGAGGTTTTAAAACCTTATTTTATTTTTTTATGAGAGGAAACAGTATAGAACTTATTGATTTGACACATCACTAATCAAGATACAAGATGACCTTTAAAAATCATGGCATTATCCTTGTTAAAATTGTCAATAGATCAACTATAGATGATCAACATGATGTCATGATGAAAAAAGCAATACATATTCAATGAAAAAAATGCACAAAACATTAACAATAAGACTATTTTTGAAGTTTCTATCGATTACAAAAGAGAGTTTTAACAAAATAAGTGTTTTTCATCTTTAGAAGGATTGTAGAGAGAGAATTAAAAGTATTTTAAAATATCATTCATAAAAAGTTTCAAGATTTTTTAAAATGAAAGTAGCCAATTATATACTCATAGTAGACATATTATATAGGAGACATGTAATTGGAGTCTTTCTCAAGTATTTAAGACTAAAACAAGCCTTGTTGGTTATGTTTGAAGTTTATGAAAGGCTTTATGAAGCTCACCAATCTAAAATTAAGATTAGATGGTGACATGATCAAAGAGTTGATGTCTTATCCCAAGTACAGGAGTGTCACAGTAATAAATAACCCGGCAAGACCGAGGTCGAACCACAAGGAGGTAAACTATATAAATTATAATAATAATAATAACAAGAACAACAACAACAACAACAACAATGATGATGATTTAAAGAGGACTTTGAGATATAAGATTATTAAAGAAGATTAAACAATGATAAAAACAAATGTCAAGGTTAGAGGATCCACTAATAGTATTAGAGATAAGTAAAGTATAAACTCTTTATAAATTATCAACATGATTATATTAATCATCTTATTTACGTAACACTATACTTATAAATTTTATCAAGCATTCATGATGCTAACTTATGTTGACAACAAATCAAGTTCCTCTCATAATAACGATGGCGGCCGAACACTATGAAGGATCAAGTATTTGATGTACCAAGTGTTATACAACACAAATCTAGATTAACCATTTAACAAGCAAGGTATTAAGGATTGATAAGATAAAAAAGATAAGACACGTTAATAGCAAATTGTTTAGGATTTAAGCATTGAAGTCCATGTTGAGTTCATATTATACTTATTCTAACACCATTAGTGAAACCTTGTCACCTTGACATAATTAACTTAGCTAGACATAATAAAGAAGAAGAACATAAATAAACAAGATAAGAACATAGTTAACTAAGTATAGTAAAGGAAATGAAAAGCATAAACAAGAGATTAATGAAAATAAAACTTAAGCATTACAACAATAAAGAGAGAGCAAAAACATGATCTTGATCTTAGAACCAAGATTGCTAAATGAATGGCAAATGCCTTCTTTTATAGGCTAAAATTCAGAACTATTCATTTGGTAATTGATTATTGATGTAGTGGTCAACTATTGATTTAGTGGACTTGGTGGACAGCAGCACTTAAGCACTTTGGCTAGATGAAATGACATTGATCCATTCAGAATTTGGCAAAGTGTTCTTCATGAAAGTTGTTGGCAATCATCTTATCTTTCCACCCATAAAATTCAGAGCATTTGGATCACTAGAGCTCGAGATATGGTGAAAATACTGAGTAGTGCTGTTGGTGGACGTGGTGGATAGACCTCAAGCTCTTGTTTGGATGAAATGTCATTGTTACCATCCGAATTTGAGAAAATCTTCTTCATGAACGTTGTTGGAAATTGTCTTTTCCTTCCACCCACCAAACTTCACGTCATTTAGCCTTCTAGAACTCCAGATATGGGTAAAATGCTAAGCAGTGTTTGGGTTGGATTACAAGACAGATTCTGACTTCTCTTTTGTGGCCAAACTTTGAATTTGAAAATGGTAGATTTGGGTCTTACATTATTCATGAACATTGTAGGCTTATTTCTTAGCTTTCCATCCATATAAATTAAGCTGAAATCCAAGATCTATAGCTCCAGATATGACCCAATAACTGAACAGTGTTCCAATTTGAATTGAATCGGCATCTCCTTTCTAAACTTAGCCATTTCTTTGTCATTTCACTTTCAATAGTTAATCACATCAATCAATCCTTTGAATTATGAGATATGCCTGCATTTAAAATGAATATTTACCATAAATTAAAGCTATCTTATATTATCAGATCTGTTTTTATAAAACATGCTCTAGTTAAGGAGTTATTGATACTTCAAGTGCAAAATGATGAAATAAAACCTTGATAAAAATGCACTTTTAAGTACTAATCAGATGGTTGATCATAAATTAGGGTTTTCATTGGACAAGTATAACCAATGATTGCTTTAGTAAAGAAAAAAAAAGTGTTAAGAATTGCATTAGTTTGGCCAAATCTAGCAAGTACTATAAAAAAGCTTAATGTAGTGATCAAGCCATGTCCATTTAGAGTATAGGAAATGGACATTATTGGAAAAATACACTCACTTGGTGAAGTGGGTTGAAGTTAATCCTTATCTATTGATCAATCAACAAACAATTATTATATTCATCAAGGAATAGATCATCTACTCGTTTAAATTTATAGAAACCATTACCACTAATAAATGGTTAGTATTTACTAGGAAAATATGAAGCAATTCACATAAGAGTATGGATTCAACATATTCTATTGTATTCTATATTATACCTAAGCTAGTTGGTAATCAGAATCAACCAATAAAACTTTGATCCTCAACATTCAAAGATAGGTTAGAAACAATTCAAAAGCTTGTCATGATGCTTTATTAGAAGAATTATAAATATATTAGACTTTATAGAAGATTTCTTTAGGAACCTTACCATTTACCTTAACATATGACTATAATGTCATTTACCTATGGAGATCAAAGTATAATCACTCAGAAATGTTGCACAGTGTAACATGGATAATTTAAATTATCAATCATCCATGCTGAGAGAGTTAAAGGATTTTGATGAGGTGACACTACATGTACTAGATCTCTAATTAGCACATAAAATAAAGGTTGAAAAACATACAATAAATATGTTTGATGAAAAAAATTAGAAAGCAATCTAGTATGGAAGGGCATACTTCTAATTGCCTATAATAATCTAAAATATGATAAGTGGTCTCTAATTGGAAGGGTCCATATGTTTTTGCTAAAGTTTTTTGAAAAGGTGCACATCATCTAGCAAATCAATACATCGTCATGCATTATCAATAGATCAATTAGAAATATTTAAAGAGGTGTTATCTCTACATGAAGATAATATAAAAGATGATACTCTCAAAGAAATCAGAGTATCAATACGAAGATCATACATATAAAATCACTCCAGGTTTATGATAATATACTCTAGGCATTATGGTTAGGCTTTGTTTCATCTTTTAGTTTAAGTTCATGTTTCTCCTTTGTAACATGAGTTTAAGTTGATTAATTAATTACAACAAGTTCATAAATAACAAGTTTGTTTAATAAAATTAAGAAATAATCAAATTATATGAAACTAGATTCTAAAAATCTTTAAAACCAATGTATATGATAGAAATTTCTCATTAAGGGAAACTATGACCTTTTATAGCTTTGATTGTTTCATAGATTATCTCATAACTCAATTTTGACCTCTTTTTTAAAAATATTTTTCCAAAATAAATAGAAATGAAAAAGTGGAGAAAAAAACAAAAAAAAGTAGATTTTTTATGCTTTCACATCATTTCAATATCTTTTTGAAAGAATCTTAAATTAAAACACTTGTTTTCAATGCATTCATTATTAACACATCCATTAATTTTTCTCATCGAGTTAACATTGTCATCGCTTTTTTTTTATATATATAAAAACTCAAAATACAAAAACAAATAAGAAAAATAAAAAAAATGAAAAAAGTAAAAAATGGACAAGAGGATAAAAAGGGCAAAGAAAAAAAATGAGGGACCAAAGTGAATTTAAGTTGCTTAGTCAATTCATTGTAACATTTCCATAACATATTCCCTTTCCACATCATATTTTATTTATACCCCATTTCTTCCTTTGAGCGTTTTTAGTTTATGTCACATTTCATCTCTCTAATACAATTTTATATCTTGTTGGCTTTCCTAAGCTTTTATCTTATCTCGACCAATTGATTTCATTAGTTAATTATATTATACGTTATATCATTATTGATTCATCAATATCAATCTCAATTTTGAAGTTCATGATATTTATTATTGTTTATCCATATAAATTCTTTTTAAACTTAATATACTTCTAGTCCATTTCTAGCTTACAAATATATTTCTTCCATTCTCATATACCTTATGTCCAATTTGGCTATTTTAATTATGTCTTTCATCTTGAATATTCTTAGAATCCTTTATAATATATTGCAATATTTCTTTTCATCTTAAATATTTCTCGCATCCATTTGTACCAGTATAAAACCCCGAGAACAAACAAAAAAAATGAGGATTTATAATTAGATTTATAGTTATAATAATAAATATAATAATAACAATACAAATTTTTTTTTTATTATGAAAGGCATGAGAGAGGTGTGGCACAAATTGTGAAAAAGATTAGAAATTGGGTCAAAGTGCAATTAAGAAGAAATGGGGCTATAAATACCCTATTTCTTCTCCTTGCAAAACGAGCAACATATACAAGAAGGAGGAGAGATTTTCATATTTGTTCCATCAAAAATTTGAGAGGGAACACCAAAACCTAGTAAATTTTCCAAATCTTAGATAATTGTGAGAATTGGGAGGAGAGGAGGTGGGTGGCCACACACAAGAGAGAAGGAGAAAAAAATTCTTCAATTAATTGAGAAGTGAAGTTTAGATTAACCTCAAGTAAGGAGTATTAAACTCAACCTTACGAATTAAGTTCAATTTGGCTTGAAATTGTGCAATTTTTCTTGAATTGAGAATTAGGGTTCTTGAACATAAATTAGAGGAAATATAAGATTGCCTAAAATTAGACCAATTAGAGTGTTGTAGAATACCTTGGATGTGAAATTGTGTAATGATAAAAAACAAAGAGGTTCAAGGTGGCCAACCACTAGGGGGAATAAGAGGAGAAGAACTTATGATTTTCCTTATTTAATTGTTTATGATGTGTTGTGGTAATGTGAATGATAACTAGAAAAGAAAAACTTATCACGTAAGATGAGTCAAGTTCGACAAATGTGAGAATTGGTAGGGGGAGAGGGAGTTTTGAGATTATGTATGAAAATTAGGAGTGATTTAGGTGTAGTAGAAAGTTACTAACAAAGGAAAATAAGATAACTTCATATTATGAGAGTTGTATAAATCCGTTTCATAGGTCATGAGGGGTGGAAATGAGTTATGGGCCACATGTATGGCCTATGACATGTTTTTTAAGATAGTTGTGAAATGTAAGAAATCGTAGATGCAAAAATATATGTGTTTTTAAAGTGATTCTAAACCATCCTACACAAGAGAGAGAGAGAGAGAGAGAGAGAGAGAGAGAGAGAGAGAGAGAGAGATTAACGTAAATGGCCTTGAAAGGTCATATTTTGGAGGGTTGCCATGCGTACAGTGGTAGGATTAGCTATCTTAAGAAAGAAAAGGGGAATGACGATAATAATTGGAGATGCATTTAATCCATCGATAAAAAACTATGCAGATTCTCGAGAGGATTTGGGTCTGAGGATGATAAAATTCGAGGAGGTTTGCTCCATATAAGTTGTAGCCTAGGGTGTTAGCTTTCTGATGAATCTCTGACCCTACTTAATTTGGAGCTCTAGAACTCCAGATATAAATAAAAATCAGAGGAGAGGTCGAGCTGTCACCCTTGCTGGCAGATTCGACCAAGTGGACAAAACAGTGAAATTTAGCCATATTAAGGGTGGAATTCATTTTCCCTCCCTTTGTAAAATATGTAGCATCACATCCTAACTTTCAGAAAGAAATAAACCATATTTGAAATTGAATTTGTGATGTTCGTTGTGACTGCTAATGAACTGAAATCCTAAAAGATAATAATGGGAATGTAAATGTAAAAATAATGGTAAAAAAGTAATGAATGTTGTTGCCATTACTGTTATTATGTTGAGAAATGTGATTGAGTATGGAATAATGATGGGTACTTATGGATTCAAGAAGAACCACAGAAGGAGTACAACAACAACAAGGGAGCGCAAGCCGAGCTTCTGCAGCAGATAGGTATTCTATACTTGTACCATCATTAAGTAATGGTAGTTTTACTAATCTATTTAATTTGTGAATCTTGTGCCTATGAATGAGATCGAAAAGAGAAAAGATAAAATGGAATGAATGAGAAATGAAAATCAGATTTGATTATGGATCTGATTCGGGATAATGAACGGTGGTAATGAATTCCATGAATAAGCGTTCTTTGGATCTGATTAGCCGGTCCCAAATATGGAAGGCTAATGATGTTAGTAAGGTTTGCTAACATCGACATGACCATTACAGAGGATGAGAAATACTAAACTTAATTAACTATTCGGGTTGAGAATAGTTAATGATATCGACGGGTGACGTCGGTATCGACAAATTCATTGAACTTGATTAGCTTTATAGAGGTGGAAGCTAATGATATCAAGGATTCTTGACATTGGCATTCTCGAGGATATTCCGAGGTAGTATGGAGCACTGATTGACTATTTCAATTTAGAAATAGTTAATGACATCAACAAGTTACGTTGATGTTGGCATTTCCAAGGATTTGATTAATCGATCCTGAAATGGGCGACTAAAGACATTGATGAGAGTCATTGTGTTGGAAATGACCTCCCTGGATTTAGGAAGAAGTAGCACAATTGATATCCCTGATGAAAAAGAAAAAGGAGAGATGCAATTGAGAATATTTATCAAATGGAAATGTTGAACGATTCCGGGAGTGAGGAATAGAGACGTAAAGATGGAAGGTTAAATGAGAATTTCAAAGAATTATGATTGCATACTGTTGAATATATGTGTTCGTTATATATGCATGTATTATGTGATTTTCCTTCTCAGCTATATTTTATTCTTACTATATTTATTATGAAAATTATGAAATTGCAAGTCCTTCCCACTCACGCTAGGAGCAATGTTTAGGTCCTTTAGTTTTGTTTTGTACGAGTTAGGAATCTAAGAAATATCTATGTACTTTGTCCACAAGTAACCATATAACTCGAAATGTAATAGTATTCTCTTTATATTAGATATCGAAATACAAGATTGTACTATTTTATGTTTGAAATCCTAATGTTTGCATTTTCCATTTACTTGTTAAATTATGCATATTTAAATGTGAAAGAAAATGAGTAGATGAGATGTTATACTTATATCTATGAATAAATTGTTCATTTGAACCTCAACGTGATTGTGATGTGATTGAGAAATGAGTATAAGATGTGTGTAGGATGATTGTCGATAACTTGAGACCTCCTGGTATAGGAGAGACTCTACCAAAATTTCATTAGAAATTTTAGAGATTTCTATATAAGTTTGACAAAAAAATTTTTTATCCAATTGACACGATCAAAAGATTAATGTCTTATTCCAAGTGCAAGAGTGTCGAAGAAATAAATAACCTAGCAAGACCAGAGTCGAACCACAAGAAGGTGAACTATATAAAATTATAAACAATAAATGAAAAGGAGTTGAAGAGAACTTTTGAGATGTGATATTGATATAAGGATTAAACAAGGATAAAATAATTGTCAAGGTTAGAGGATCCACTAATGGTATTTCAAATAAGTATAGTATAAACTATTTTTATTACTTAAATGAAAACCACACACAAAGGAGGTTCCAATCGGATTATAAATTATTAACATGGTTATATTAATTATCTTATTTGGGTAATGCCAATACTTGTAAATGTGGTCAGATTTTCATGGTAATTACTTATGTTAACAACAAATCAAGTTCCTTTCATAGTAGAAGTGTCGGTTATACCATACAGTAGGCTATGAAAGTGCCAAGTATTTGTTGTATCAAGGGTTGTACTACACAAATCTAGATTAACCATTTAACAATCAAGGTATTAAGTGTAAGTAAGATAACAAATACAAAACATGTTAGTATCAAATATTAAAGTCCATGTTGAGTTTATATTATACTTATTCTTACACCATTAGTGTACCCTTTTCACCTTGACAAAATTAACTTAGCTAAAAATTATGAAAAAAAAAACATAAAGAAACAATATAAGAACATAAACATGATATAAGTTAACTAAGTATAGTAAGGAAATGAAAAGTATAAACAAGAGATTAATATAACATAAAATAAAACTTGAACATTACAAAATACAAAGAAAGATAGTAAGAGCAAGATTTTGATCTGAAAACCAAGATGTCTAAATGTATGGCAACTGTCTTCTTTCATAGGCTAAAATTCAGAACTATTGATTTGATGACTAATTCTTATTGTCTGAACAAAACATCATTGCTAACATCAGCATTTTAATAGATAGTCTTCATGAAAGTTATGGGCATTTGTCTCTGCTTTCCAACAAAACAAGAATGAGCTTATTTGGACTTCTAGAACTCAAGATATGGGTTGAACATTGAACAGTATTTGGGTTGCAGGACAAATTCTGACTTCTCTTTTGTTGCTACAATTTGAACTTGAAAATGACCCTTTTGAATCTTGGACTCTCATGAAAGTTTTAAGTCTATGTCTTAGCTTTTTATCCATATAAACCAGACCTAAATCCAAGTTCTATAGCTCCAGTTATGATCCAATAACTGAATGGTGTTCCAGTTTGAATTGAACCAGCATCTCTTCTTTAAGTTTAGTCCTCTCTTTGTCTTTTCACTTTCAATAGTTAAACACATCAATCAATCCTTTAAATTATGAGATATGTCTGCATTCAAAATGAGCATTTTTCATAAATTAAAGATATCTTATGTTATCGTACTTGTTATTATAAAACATGCTCAAGTTAGGGAATTTAATGATACTTTAAGTGCAATATGATGATATAAAACCTTAATAAAAATGCACTTTTAAGTAATAATCACCAATGTTTCCCCTTTATATGAATGATATATTGGTTTTGCTAATGACAATATTACAATTTTCCTTATATGATTGATGTGTTTAATTCTAGAACCGGGAATGTTACAGGCAAGTTCCCAATTTTTTTTGTGATTCAAAAATTCCTCATGCCCATTTACGACATAATTCAATATTTTTTCAATACAATTATTTCTCACATTTATTTATTTATTTTATAATTCAATATTTTTCCAATACAATTACTTGTCATGCCCATTTATAATGTATTCAAATATCACATAATAAATTTTCCTCTTATAGACAATTCAAATATCATTTATTTAAAATTCTATCATTGCGGTCCATTCAATTTTCCACGCATTATAATTCATCATTACGGTCTATTCAAATTTCCACGCATCATATTCCGCCATTACGGTCAATTCAATTTTCCATGCATCATATTCCTCAATTAAGGTCTCTTCAATTTTCCAGATTATATTTTCCACAATTGCATTCGATTTAATTCCCACATTTTAAATTCTTATATACCAAAATTTTTATCTACCCTATTGGCATGATTTACATAACATTATTCAATTTTATAATTCAAATACAACCATTAAAAGACATGGCCAATAGTTCTTTAACATATGCATTAGCATTATAGCTTTCAAATTAAAGCCTTCTTATAATTTAACTAATTTTCAATTTAATTATATTCTCATCCTCACCAAGGAATATTTACCTTTCCTTTTATATCGATAATCACATTTCAAATGTCAAGCTATGATACTATATATGTAACATTCACCACCATATAATAATTCAACATGAACAATTTGTTTTCTAGACATGTTCCCAAAAAAGTCCATTTTTCTTTAAAACATTCAGAATCTCATTCCCGAATATTTTCCTGGTAAGTAATTCTTAATCCACCATCTTTACATGCGGGAAAAAACACAATCCAATATTAGTGTAAACTTATATCATTAGTCTCCACCTTATGGTAGACTAATAAAATAGATCCTAGTATCAATATCAACAAATACCATTAGTCTCCACCGTGTGGTAGACTAATCAAAATAAATCTTGGTATCAGTATTAATTAATACCATTAGTCTCTACCATGTGACAAACTAATCATTTTGTTCTAATAGAGTTTTCCTTTCTTATCCTTCTTTGTTTTGCCTATTTTTGTTTTTTGCTTTTGTTTCCTTTTAGAATCATTGTACAATTAAAAAAAAAAAACTACTATGGACAACTTCATTTAAAATTAGTTATTTAGGTGTCAAACACCTACCTGGTAATTTCATGAAAACATGATCCTCTTACTTCAAGTTTCGCTTCGGAATTCTCTCCTGAATTCTAATAGCTATCTCATATCAATGTCAAAACTTTTCAATCCTTTTTAACACACATATAATCATTCATATCACCATCCATGTTTGAAATAATCATTTATGGGTATACTATGTTTGTTCACTAATCACATTTATTCTTATCCTACACCTATTATGTCATTTTCGACCAAGTTTTGTTAGTTCATTCCAATACTCATTGTGTCTTTTATAACTTGATAATATCATTTTTTTAATTTTCACAAATATTACATCATTTATGGCTTGTCAAGGTCATTTAACAATATCAAGTAGACATTTTACCATTTTAGGCTCATTAATACCTTTTTATCAATTTAATAATTTGCATGCCCTCTTTGACTCACCAACTTTATTCATTTATCAACTCTTGTTATGCACTTCTACAAACTTAACC
>Ga0325404_1004521_pt1 | contig 14770 bp, 9 predicted proteins | sample PopdelMetagenome_18_FD_205664 | JGI IMG/M metagenome (GOLD analysis project Ga0325404, IMG submission 205664) | Populus deltoides microbial communities from Bellville, Georgia, United States - Xylem-Control-R1 | ecosystem: Host-associated > Plants > Phyllosphere > Stem > Wood/Secondary xylem... | reverse complement strand
CGCTTTGTATTGCAATTTAGTTTGTCTTTGTCTTGATTGATCCTTCATATTGTTTGAACGTCTACATTGCTCTATTAAACAATAGAAGTTTATCAATTTGTCCCAATTACTCGGTGATCAATTGAAAAATGTTTATTTTTTTTATGAGCACTTTGGTTAATAAGGAAATTAGAAAGAAGAATAAGCAAGGAATATTATTTGATTTGTTTTGTCCATAATCTCTATACACTCTTGTGAGCCAAGAAATGCTTTCAGTCTAATACACCAATTATCATAATTGCCTTTAGATAGCTACGAGATGAATGTTTGTGCATTTTTTTATAGTTATTTTATTCTTTGAATGACTATATCACCTTCTGGGAGTTGAACTTGACAAGACAGACACTGTGTATGAATCTAGAATGGTCAAAATAATAGGTAATCGGTTTGACTTGGTTGAAAATGAGTCAAAAATAGGCTAAACTAGTCAAAAACCCGATTCTGAACATTGGTCGGTTCGTTGGGGTTGAACCAGGAATATTTGATGAATATTATTCATCCAGCGACTTGATGGCTCGGTTTATAATAATAATAATAATAATCATAAGGATTTTTATCCTTTTATGTTAACTCGGGTCAATGATTAACCTAACTCATGACCTAGTTCAAGTCCCGGGTCAACTCCCGAGTTGGTTTTAAAACTATTATAATAATTATTTTTATCCTTATGTTGACTTGGGTTAATGGTCAACTTGACCTGTAACCTGGACCTAGTTCTAGCTCGACTCCCGAGTTGAGTTTTAAAAATATAATAATAATCATTTTTATTTTTATATTGACTCATATCAAAATCAGTGTAAGACCTAAATTTTTAGCCCAAACTCAAGCCCAAGTCAGCCCAAACCTAACTTAACTTTGGTGCATCAAATATGATGGCCCTTCTGCCGTTTCTCACTGCTTCAAACCCAAACCCACTGGTAAGTAAGTTCAACTTCTTCTTTACCCCTTGTGGCCTTTCTCAATTTATGTTCCGTTTCTTATAATTTTGTGTAGTTTTTGGGTTCTTTTGTAGGGGTAGAAATGGAGGGGATGAAAGTGGAGGAAGCTTATTTTAGAGGCAGGAATTTACAAGGTGCCAGGCTTCCTATTCCAAATGGGTGTTCTGGTAACTTTGTTATATTGCAAGGAATTGAAATGTGAAAACCCTGAAAGGTGTAACTCAACTAGTCAGATCCTAGGTTTGCTCTCTAGAAGTCATCAGTTCGAGTCCCACAAACCTCAGGGCCACTAGAGGCTTACATGGTCGTTAATTTCAGGACCCGTAGTATTAGTCGAGATGCGCACAAACTAACCCGGACACCGACGTTAATCAAAAATTAAAAAAAATCATAATAAAAAAAAGGAATTGAAATATGAAACCTGATTTTTCTTTAAAAAAATTTATGATCCAATATGGGAAAAAAAATTTATTCTCGTTGTCATCTTGCAATGCTTGAGAAGGTGGAACCACCCTCAGCACCCGCTTCTCGGACAGAGAAGGTGGAAGCACCTTCAGCACCCGCTGCACGGACAGAGAAACATGAAAACAAATTCATTAGCGTTGGTAAAGTCATTAATTATAGGAAAATAGGTTTCCCAATCATGGTCCTTAATTATAGGATTACATTTTCTTTGGAACACTTGCAATACAAATCACTTATAGCTAGGTATAAAAAGCTGCATTTCACTGATTTTGAAGTAATTTGGAATATGGGCAAATTGAAAACATTCTTTAATTTCCTTGTAATTAACGAACAAAATTTACTTACAGCTAGGAATAAAGAAATGTATTTCATAAAAATATGGAACGGGGTTACGGTTGTACAAGAGTAGCTAGCTCACCTTGAACCATTTTATTTCTTCTTGTAGCTCGAGTGCAGGGCCGGGCTTGGTTCCTCCGTGATAGTGCTTCATGTGTGCAACTTGGTGCAACAATGTGTAGCCATTATGGTCGATTGTCGAGCTCATCCTGGTCACTAGTCTGTTATTGTTCTTGACAGCACGGAAAACCCCCCTCTGTCGATGCATCACAGCCAAATGCAATATGTTCTGCCCCATTTGATTAACAAGCTTATTGAAGGAAAGCAACAGATGGATTCTCATTCCAACACAGACTCCTCCTGCAACACTGACATCTTGCCACACAAATTGCAGAGTCCGACTACAACATTGATTGCAGACTGCAGTCTCAGTTTGACTCCAACAGGATAATTGTTTTCTATAGATAGACTCTTGTATGACCGTGATTATAGGAGATTTAATAGCCATCATCCTTCCTAGTTGTGTGTGTGTGTGTATCTGCTGCTATAACAGAAAAACATAATACAAGATTCTTCTGTCTCCTTTGTTTCTTCAACATATAACAATCCTACAACATGCTGGAAGGAGAGCCAAATCCTAATCACTGTTTAGGCTCAATTTTACTAAATGAATTTAACTATCTCCCTTGCTGAAGAGCTATGACAATTGCTCTTGGTGTAAGATTCAAACTTGGCTATGTCAATGGCCATATTAAGCCTCTTGAGTCTACTTCATCATCTTATGAAGCTCGACAATGGAAAGACCAACTTGTTATGTTTTGGTTACTTAATTCGATGAAAATTATATTGCTGAAATATTCAGCTACTTAGAATCTTGGAATTATGGAAAGCTGTGAAAGAGATATATGGAAATCAAAACAATTCAACTTGTATTTTTCATATCAACAAAAATCTTGCCAATTTGCAGCAAGATGGAAAGACTTATGTTCAATTACTCAAAACCCTGGAAGGTATGACGAGTGAACTTGCACTACCAGAAAATTGATAAATACAAACGGAAATACCGAGGGAATATTTCCGAGGGATTTTACCGACTGAAATATTCCCTCGGTATATACCGAGGGAATTACCGTGGGAAAAAAAATTAAAACAAAGCAAAAAAAAATAATGACGTGTCATTTTTACCAACGAAATTACCGACGGAATTTCTTCCGTCGGTAATTCCGTCTGTAAATTTGTTGGTAAAAATGTGAACACTATTCATCATGTCAATTACAAAGGGAATCACCGACGGAATTGTCCGTCGGTATTTTCCAAAGAGCTCCAGAACTGTTCACTTTCCAATTGCACTGTTAATTGTTGTTCTTTACGGACAAAATCACCTACGGATTGAAAAGTCGTCGGTGTTATTTGGCGGTTTTCTGAAAAAATTCAATTAATTTAAAATTTTCATTTAAATATTACAGACGGGATCACCGACGGATTGAAAAATCATCGGTAATTTTTTGGCGGTTTCTGTAAAATTTTTACGAAATTGAAAATTTAAATTAAATATTACCGATGGAATTACCGATGGAATAATTAAAAAATATTAATATTCAATTATCCGTCGGTAACGCGCCCCAATAAAAAGCCTGAATCCCCTTATTTCACAAGAAACAGACCCATTTCTTATTATTATTCTTCTTCTTCTTGTTCTTCTACTTGTTCTTCTTCTTTTTTTTCTTCACTATATGTAAAAAACATCATTAAGGTATATCTTCTTCTTCTTCTTCATTATATGTAAAAAACATCATTTCTTATCTATTTCTTTCTCTTCTTTTCTCTCCTCATCTCCTTCTCTTTTCCTCCATGCTTGGGTATGTCTTCTTATTCTTTCTTCTTTTATCCTCTTAGTTTTTTTTTAATTAATATGCTTAACAAAAAAAAATTTCTCTCCTTAGCTTCACTTGCAACTACATTAAGGTAAGATTTTTTTTTTCTTCTTTTTTCATGATGTTTTTCACTATATTTGTTTTTTATTTTATTTTTAATTGTTTTTGTTCTTAATAATTGTATAAATGTTGTTGTGAGATTTTTTTTTCACATGAGATCAATTTTTAGTAGATTTATTTATAGGATTTTTAAATTTTTAGCAATTGCAACTTCATTTTTTTCATATGAATTTTTTTAGTTGAATTTATTTTTTTGTTTTATTTATTTGTTGCAAATTTGTTTGAGTTGATTTTCTTATTCTTTTTTCCAAGCATTTTGAGTATATATTACATAGTGTTAATTTATGTTAATTTAATTATTTTATAATTTTATAAAATGAATTTTTTTTAAAATGTTTTTAAATAATTACCGATGGAATTACCGACGGAAATTCCATCAGTAATTCCGTCGGTAAATCCGTTGGTAATAAAAAATATTATTACCGAGGGATATATCGACGAAATGAAGCAGATAAATTCATTTTTTTATTACCAACGGATTTACCAACGGACAAAAAATTACCGATGAAAGATTCACCGACGGAGCATTTCCGTTGGTGATTCCATCGGTAAATTAATTACCGACAGAATATGTGTCTTACGGAATATGAAAAAATTCCGTCGGTAAAACTCTTAAATCTTGTAGTGTTGCACTATATCATCCTTATACGGTTGATGCAACAAAATTAAGGAAACATGAAGAGGAGGACAAGATCTTCCAACTCTTAGCTAGTCTCAGTTCAAAATATGAAGATTTTCACATCAAGATCCTCATGAATCTTGATTTTCAATCCCTTACTAGTGTGTGTGCGCTACTATTCAATGAGAAGAAGCTCGCATAAAGGTTATGAATTTTGACTCTAAAATCCCTTTATCAGAAACTTGTGCTTATGCTATTAACAAATCAATGAACAATGATGGACCTTACAAGGGAAAACAACCCGATTTAAAGTGGCATCATTGTCATAATATTGGTCACTAGGAGGTGTTGGATTTTTCATCCAGAGCTAAAGCTGAATTTTAAAAAGAAGAAGAAACCTCAAAGGGGCTATTATCATAAGGCTTACATTGTTGTTACTGCTCACTTCACTAGTTCTCTTCCTAGTAATGTTAAGAATTTCTCTATATCTACCCTTCTCAATGACTTTGTTGCCTATCTTATGGAAAAAGGGTGATATTGCCATGACAACATCTGTCATTGATTCTATGGCGCTCCTTGGTAAGTTTGCGGGCTTCCTTGCAAACTCGGTTCACATCCTGTAAAAAAACACAGATCAATGGTGGTATTCTCATTGCATTTAAAATTGCCTTGGTAACTAGTATTGTGCATGATTCTTGGGTCATTAACTCAAGTGCAGCTAATAATATAACTAATAAAATGACTAACTTATATAATTTTGAAGGATTTTTTTCTCCAACTTAAATGTCTATCGCCAATGAAAAACATGTCTCTATCAAGAGTAAAGAAAAGATTAAATTACTGTCCAATAGTATAGAATCCTCAATCCTGTATGTTCTCTCTTTTCCATTTCAATTACTTTTATTATAACCCAATTTATGATTTCTTAAAAAAAAAGAATGAATAAACAAATAATTTGAGAATTGGGTTAAGACAACACAAATCGAAAGTTTAAGGACTAATAAGGATTGAATTATAAATTTGGGAGTCAATTTGGTCAAAAATTGAAAGAATTAATAAGTTTGGGGATTTAATTGAACTGAAAATTAGTTTAATTAATGAAATTAAAGGTGTAATTGAAGAAATATCAAAGTTTGGGGCTGATTAGAGGCAAAATTGCAAGAAATTAAAATCCAAGGACCAAAGTGAAATGATGAGGGTAATTTAGGGAGTTTAATTGATTGTTTCAGGTGTAATCTTGAAAGAATTAAAAGTTGAAGAGTCAATTAAGGATCAAATTGAAAAACTCAGAAACCAAGGATTGTTTTGGAAATGACGCTATAATCCAGGGGTCCAATTGCAATTTGATCTAGGGGAAAAAAAGATTTTCCTTGATTAAGGACCCAATTGCTAAATGTCAAAAGTTTAGGGGGGAAATTGAAGATAGCCAAACGACGCAGTTCCAAGACACTGTTCATTCTCTTCTCTAGGAAAAGCAAAGGAAATCCATTTGAGACACCACTAACACAGCTTCGGCCAGGCACGATCTCCTCACCCACACGATATTCTCTAAATGCCAGAATTGGTCTTGCAGTGACAGGGCCTTTAGCACCCGACTAGTCTTCAAATGAAGGCGAACGTGCAAGACGCCCATCGTGCAGATCGTGCACGATCATACATTCTTTGGCTTCATAAAAGCCAGAGAAGGACCATTGATAGGAGGGGAGAGAGATGCAAACAGAGAAAGACTGGGAGGGAAGAAACGAAAAACCAGAGGGGGTAACAAAGGAAACTGGGGAAGAAGAAAGGCAAACAGGGAAAGAGGCCAGGAAAGGAGAACAGAGAACAAACACAAGGGCAAATATAGAGTGAACAGAGGGTTTTCCAGGGGATATAAACGAACATGAAAAAGACTGAGGAGAAAAATCATAAGGAAACAGAAGCACAGAACAGAGGGGCACAAGAGACCACGAACGAAGAAACAAACCCAGAGAACAGGGGGTGAGATACAAAGAACAGAGGAACAAAAAAGCAGAAAAGAACCCAACACAGGGGAAAACAAATAACAGAGAGAAGAACAAAGAAGGAAGAAGAAGCCTTGTCCAGACGTCGTCGCTCCAGACCACCAGCTCTAGCAGACCAGGTAAACCTTTCTTCTTCTCTTCCCGCTTCGCAAAATAATTCATTTGATACTGTGCATCTTCATTTATAATTAACTCCTTACTGTCGCACACGTGCATGAATATTTCACGTACGCCTGTTGATTTGCCCAGCGGGTCCGGATCACTGTCCAGGTCACTGGTTTGAAACAGCGACTAAATCCAGCTAACAAAAAAAATAAAAAAAGAAACTGAGATTACGTTGGGCCTCAGGCCGATCAGCCAAATCTATTTTGGGCTAAGAATTGCAATTCATGTCAAACCTAAACAAACAACAAATAAAAAATAATAATTATATATATTAGTTATTAAAAATAAAAAAATATAAATAATTGATCATTAGTTGCAATCCAATCATGACATGTTTTCAAGCACAACTCCACGTGAAAAGACATTTAATTATATAATGAATGGTTAGATTTAACCATAGAAAAACGTCTTACAAATCTCCTTAATGACACAGGTGCTTTCAACTTAATAACAACAATATCTTTTTTTATTAAAAAATATATGAAAATACTAAATCACCCTCATAGTTCTTTTAATTACACCAAATATCCTAAAAATAACTTTTCTTTTATTGTTTTTGAAGTTAAAAGTGTTATTTGCTTATAAGAAAAACCTAAATACCTTAAAAAAAAAACTTAAAAAATATTTATTCACTCATAAAAAATAAAAAATAAAAAATAAAATTATTATTATAATCTTCAGTCAAATATTTTGATTTTCTCGCAGTATGTAGCTTTTGTTATAATGATCCCGGAAAAAAAAAAACATTCTACCTTGCTGATGCCGTACAATACCGGTACATCATTGAAATGTCATTGCCATTAATACATTGACACGTGCCATTGTTTTATTTGGGAACGATGATTTGTTGGAAAGTGTTTTTTAGAATATATTTTTTTCACTTTCCTGTTTTAGCTATCCTTGGAAAGATGATTTAAAGAGCGGAATGTGTTTTTCCCTATGATTTATCTTTCTTCTTCTTCTTCTTTTTTCTCTCACCATGCTTTACCTATATGTTTTTTAATTGTGCTTTTTTACTATTTTATTTACCGTTTTTGTTAGACTAGTTGTTTCTTAGTTTTTTTTTTTAACTTTGTAGTTTATTAGATTTTTCTATCCTAAAAACTCAACTATTTTGTTTCTATTTAGATCTTTTAATTTACAAGAATTATATTGAAACTCTAATATTTTATTTGATATTTCTTTCATCTATTTTACTGCCTTTCATCAAATTTTGCACATCAAATGCAGAAAATTTTGAGACCCATCCAAGATGACACGAGTACCATAAGGAAATTAAGGAAGTGTCATTTCTGTATCCTCGTTTTCTCCCTTTCTACCGCATCTCTTCGACCTGTCTTTAAAAATCCATTAATTTGTTTTAATAATAAAAAAAAATGGTTCTTTTTTATCTACCCTAAACTTTAAAATCTTCAAGAATGCACGAGCAGCTTATATATTGAAATTAACAAAATATATATCAAACCCAGAGGATTAATTTTAGGATGTTGACGTAGCATATCATAAGACAAACAGAAAAGCTCTGGAGAAAGACTCTTAAGTCTATAGTCTTCATTCAAACCATAGCTAAATAACTAGAGTCCTAGCACTGCATATTATAAGTTTTCCATAGTTGGGCTAACTATGAAAATCAAAATAACTTGAAAGACACTGACGAAAATAGATATAATAGATGACTAGGAGATGCAATCTGGTCCGCTGATCAAATCCCTGAAAAAACATTCCCACGTTACAAGGCTCTAAATCAGCTTCTACGTCCTCCTTGAACTTCGACTCGATCGGGGGTTTTCAGATGTTGAAATAGAATTAATCGTCATGAGCTGCTATTTCCTTCCCTCTGGACTCGTCGGAACGGGTATTAGGTGGAGGATCATTATTCCCAGCTGGTATTTCCTGAACTATGGCCTCATGAATCCGTAGACCACCCTTCCATTTGTTAGTCCACATTTCATACAAGCCAAAATAGAGCGTCTCCTTGTCATTTTTAGCGTTTTCATCACTTTTAAACTCAATCCGACACTTATCCGGAGGAAATTCCTTTACTTCCCCGCTTAAGTCTAATAGATTTATTTCTTTGCGCTGATACTTTCCCTCCTTTCCTATCCTAGCCATCACCGTAACAGGATCGTCCCAGCCAAAGGAATTCTTTGTGTTCATGGATAACATAAAGCTAACTTCATACGTCTTCCCTTTGGTCACAGGCATTTCACCACTTACATCAAGCCAACACACCTCCAGCAGCTCTGCAGGACCATCATCCCTATATTTTGCAAAGAGCAAATAGATTCAAATGGACATAAACAAAATAGGCTCTACATTACTACAGCACCACTATTCAAAACCTGCAGATTCACAAAAGGTAGTGATACAGTTCCATCATGATGGTAAACCATTGGTCTTTAGTTTAATATACTCACCCCTAAAATTCAATCCTGTCATGTAAAGAAATAAAAAAAAAAAAAAACTGTTTTATGGTCTCGGCCAAAAATGAAAGGAAACAACAGAAAGAAACAATAACTAATGGATTGAATAGTAGAGAAGATGCATATAGATGCATGCACCTGGAAACAATATCAGGCCAAAGCAAATTACTTTGCATGACCCAGAGATGTTAGAAATTTTACTAAATAACTATACTGTCCGCACATGCAAACAAACAACTTATATGAATGAATCAATCCATACAAATTCATCAACACAATAAATGATTTCTAGCTCGGTTTGGAAGAGAAAGAAAGCTTGATTATGGTGATGACTGTTTGGGTTATTGTTGGGTTAATTAATGGATTGAATAGTAGAGAAGAAGAAGATAGAAGGAGAAATTTGGGGAGATTGGGTATCTAAAAGAGAAAAAAAAGAAAAGAAGAAAAAACTAGGTGTGAACCCGATCCAGCAATATAAAATACTTTTTATAAATTTAAAAGACTTTCATAAACATTTTATAATATTGAAATTATAACTATCAATACTTTCTCTATAGAGAAGAGTTATGCATGAAAAGGATAAAGAATCTTTATAAAAAAATTAAATTGGTTCAATTCTAAAAGGACCAGCTATTATTATTAAAACTTTATAAATTTGTAAATTATGTATTGATTTTTTATAATGAATTAAGACATGCAAGAATATTAATTAAAAATCTTGATTGTAATTTAATGATTCTAATTTTACTTTTATTAACAAAACATTTGTAACATAACAATAGATCAAGCACACCAAGATTTGTAACATAACAGCATAACTCTTCAAGAAGAAAACAGGTATGTTATCCTCACCCTTCAGGAATACTCCAAAATTGACTCTCTTCCTTCCAGCAGATTTTAAGATCCTTTGGTTTAACTTTAAACACCTTTTTGCCATCAGGGCCCTGTAAAACATGTCAAACAAGAGAATTTCCAAATTGTCATTATTAAATCGTTTCGTTTGACCCCTAATCATCACAAACTAATTATCTTAATTAATTACAATTCAAGCAGTAATAATATGCTGACCTCTAAGGAGACTTTATCCGTCTCTGACCCAACTGTAGATGATGTAGACTCTTTCGGCGTCATATTCATATTACCTCTGAAAAATAGTTGTCATATTTTTATAAAAAATAAATTAAAATAAATTATATTGGTTAATTTTTAATCGATTTAACGAGACTAATATAATTTTTTAGAAAAAAATAAAAAATAACCTGATTTAACAAAAATTAAAATGTCAAAACTCGTGACCTTGAACTCAAAATCAAGATATTTTCATTAAAAACAAATCAAAATAGATTATAAAACTCAATTCTCAACCGATTAAATGTTAAATAATAAAATTAAAAAAAATTAATTAAATAAAATAAAAAATAACCCGAGTTAATCCATTAAGCATTATTTGCTCATCCATCCTCAACATATTGGCGATCTCGATTCACCTAAAAAAGTATTGTGATTTTATTCAATAGATCAATCTTGTCTTTTTATCACCTTAATAATAAATTTTCGCATCGCCCTTGGATGGCTGGCTGATCTCTATTGACATAAAATAGAATAAAGGACCCCTTTCCATTTTCTATGTGCAGATCATATACCAAAAATAAACTGATTAGTATACAATGTTTCAACCACTGCAAAAAAAGCATGCACATAGAAGCTTCAAATAGGAGGAAAAAAAAACCATATTCTCACCTTCCACCAGATCCCCGAGGGTCACTTGAATCAGACTTGTAGAACCATGATCTAAAAAAAAGCTACACAAGAAAAATTCCAAATTGTCATATCATTAAAACATTTCATTTGCTCCCCTGATCATTACGAACTGATTATCTGAATTACCGAAGAAGTAAAAAGAATTCCGACCTTTCCAGACTGTGGTCGAGAGCGTCTGGCCCCTCTGCTTGAATTTTTGGAAGTAGAACTCATGATCTGGATGCCAAAGAGATTTCAAGGAACTATGTGGTAAAAGTTCAATACAAGAACAATAACGATAGCTTTTTTTCTTTTTCAGATGGGAGGGTATTTTAGGTTCACATATGGACAATAGACTTCTACCTTAAGATTGATGGTGGGATTCACATCGTGAAGTGTAGTCCTAGTCTATCTAAAGTAAAGTGATATTCTTTGACAGGTTGCTTTTTTTTTTTTATTTACGTGGGGTGTCTGGGTCAGCTTACGCGCATCACGACTATTCTCCACGGCCCGCTGGATATCCTGCAAGCCCAGAAGCAAATAAGGCACCGCGGGGGTGACAGGCGTGCACATAGAGGGTCGAACCCGGGACGGGGACGGAACAAGTCACACGATTGACCACAGTAGCTAGACCCTCAAGTGCTTGACAGGTTGCTTTTGATTTTTACTATTGTTGCTATCTAACTTTTAATTTATATTTTTGATAATTTTTTTTAAATAATAAAAAAATAACAAAAACCTTAAAAAAATATATTTTTGATATATTTACATTATTTTTAGTATTTTTAATATCATCTTATAAGAATTTAAATTTTTAAATATATTTTAAACGTGTTTAATTTTTATCGTGTAAATTTTACAAATTTTCATTGTTGATTTGATATTAATATTATTTATTTTTTAAAAAAATTAAAAAAATAAAAAAATCAAAATTGATAAATAATCAAACATAAAAAAGTTGAGGAATCAATTTATTTTTTGAATTGTGTGAGTAGCAAGCAATTAAAAATAACAAATTTTGTTAAGCGAAAAAATTTTCGGGGAGACGAAAAATTGTGGAAAAACGGAAAAGAAAAAGAAAACCCTAAAAGCCTAATCTTCTCCACGCTAAGCAGCCGCTACCCCCTCCCTTTGCCAACCCAGCTGCTCACCCTCCTTCCCCACAGAAGGAAGAGGCCGCCGCGCCCCCCTTTATCAAAAACAGAGAACCCTCTCTCCCAAAACCAGAGGCGACGGCCAATCTTTCCTCCCTCTCTCTCGGCCACTTCATTTTCACCTCTTCAGCAGGCCATAACTTCCTTCAAGCCCCGAACCCAACATTTTCCCTCTGCTCCCTTTTCCTTCTCCCCTCAGCCCCGGCCAGCAGACCCCGCTCACAGCATCTTCTTCATTTATGGCCACCACCCTGCCATTGGGATTTTTGGCTCCCAAAACCAGAAGCCACACAGGGGTCTCTTGTTCCCTGTTGAAGCCGCCGCTCCTAGACTGAACACAGCGGCAACCCCCGCCGTATTCTTCAGCGACGGTGTCTCCGCCTCAACATCGCCAGCAACCCACAGGCCAGCTGACCCAACTCACCAAACAGCAGCAGCCAGCAACCTCTTCGTCCCCTCCAACCGAGCCCGCCGACTGGACCACCACTTCCATCTCCGCTGGCTAGACCCGACAAAATCCTAGCAGCCGGCGGCCCCCTTGGTGTTGCCGCCACCTGAAACAGAGAAGAATGGGAAAGGAAAAGAAAAGAACAGATCTGTAGAGAAGCAGATCCAAAACGAAGAAGAAGAGAAGAAAAAAATCCAAGAACAATCTGGACAGAAATGGACTAAAATCAACTGCCTGCGTTTCTTTTTTTTGTTTGCAGGTCACCGCCGGCGAGGAAAGGAAGAAGGGAGGAAGCCATTATGGATCTCCGCTGCTGCCTTGATTTCACGGTGGCGCGTGAACCCTTCATTAAATTACAATCATTAAATTACAATCAAGATTTTTAACTAATATTCTTTATCCTTTTCATGCATAACTCTTCTCTATAGAGAAAGTATTGATAGTTATAATTTGAATATCATAAAATGTTTACGAAAGTCTTTTAAATTCATAAAAAGTATTTTATATCGCTGGATCGGGTTCACACCTAGTTTTTTCTTTTTCTTTTTCTCTTTTAGATACCCAATCTCCCCAAATTTCTCCTTCTATCTTCTTCTTCTCTACTATTCAATCCATTAACTACCCCAACAATAACCCAAACAGTCATCACCATAACCAAGCTTTCTTACTCTTCCAAACGCAGCTAGAAATCATTTATTGTGTTGATGAATTTGTATGGATTGATTCATTCATATAAGTTGTTTGTTTGCATGTGCGGACAGTATAGTTATTTAGTAAAATTTCTAACATCTCTGGGTCATGCAAAGTAATTTGCTTTGGCCTGATATTGTTTCCAGGTGCATGCATCTATATGCATCTTCTCTACTATTCAATCCATTAGTTATTGTTTCTTTCTGTTGTTTCCTTTCATTTTTGGCCGAGACCATAAAACAGTTTTTTTTTTTTTTTATTTCTTTACATGACAGGATTGAATTTTAGGGGTGAGTATATTAAACTAAAGACCAATGGTTTACCATCATGATGGAACTGTATCACTACCTTTTGTGAATCTGCAGGTTTTGAATAGTGGTGCTGTAGTAATGTAGAGCCTATTTTGTTTATGTCCATTTGAATCTATTTGCTCTTTGCAAAATATAGGGATGATGGTCCTGCAGAGCTGCTGGAGGTGTGTTGGCTTGATGTAAGTGGTGAAATGCCTGTGACCAAAGGGAAGACGTATGAAGTTAGCTTTATGTTATCCATGAACACAAAGAATTCCTTTGGCTGGGACGATCCTGTTACGGTGATGGCTAGGATAGGAAAGGAGGGAAAGTATCAGCGCAAAGAAATAAATCTATTAGACTTAAGCAAGGAAGTAGAGGAACGTCCTTCGGATAAGTGTCGGGTTGAGTTTGAAAAATCTGAAAGTAAAGAGGAACCTCGTGAGAAGAAGAGTCAGACCAAGTCTAAAAGTCTGAAAGTAAAGAGGAACCTCATCAGACTTAGTCTAGAAGTGATGAAAAATCTGAAAGTAAAGAGGAACCTCGTGAGAAGAAGAGTCAGACTAAGTCTAAAAGTGATGAAAAATCTGAAAGTAAAGAGGAACCTCGTCAGACTTAGTCTAAAAGTGATGAAAAATCTGAAAGTAAAGAGGAACCTCGTGAGAAGAAGAGTCAGACTAAGTTTAAAAGTGATGAAAAATCTGAAAGTAAATCTGAAAGTAAAGAGGAACCTCGTCAGACTTAGTCTAAAAGTGATGAAAAATCTGAAAGTAAAGAGGAACCTCGTGAGAAGAAGAGTCAGACTAAGTCTAAAAGTGATGAAAAATCTGAAAGTAAAGAGGAACCTCGTGAGAAGAAGAGTCAGACTAAGTCTAAAAGTGATGAAAACGCTAAAAATGACGAGGAGACGCTCTATTTTGGCTTGTATGAAGTGTGGACTAACAAATGGAAGGGTGGTCTACGGATTCATGAGGCCATAGTTCAGGAAATACCAGCTGGGAATAATGCTTCTACATCTAATTAATACCCGTTCCGACGAGTCCAGAGGGAAGGAAATAGCAGCTCATGACGATTCTATTTCAACATCTGAAAACCCCCGATCGAGTCGAAGTTCAAGGAGGACGTAGAAGCTGATTTAGAGCCTTGTAACGGGGGGATGTTTTTTCAGGGATTTGATCAGCGGACCAGATTGCATCTCCTAGTTATCTATTATATCTATTTTCGTCAGTGTCATATTTCAAGTTATTTTGATTTTCATAGTTAGCCCAACTATGGAAAACTTATAATATGCAGTGCTAGGACTCTAGTTATTTTTAGGATAGAAAAATCTAATAAACTACAAAGAATTTAAAAAAAAAAAAAAAAAAACTAAGAAACAACTAGTCTAACAAAAACGGTAAATAAAATAGTAAAAAAGCACAATTAAAAAACATAAAGGTAAAGCATGGTGAGAGAAAAAAGAAGAA
>Ga0325404_1004518_pt1 | contig 14771 bp, 10 predicted proteins | sample PopdelMetagenome_18_FD_205664 | JGI IMG/M metagenome (GOLD analysis project Ga0325404, IMG submission 205664) | Populus deltoides microbial communities from Bellville, Georgia, United States - Xylem-Control-R1 | ecosystem: Host-associated > Plants > Phyllosphere > Stem > Wood/Secondary xylem... | reverse complement strand
TAAGTGCCAACTATTTTTTTTAATAATATTTTATATATACTAAAATACAAAATTGCATCTAAGTTGGCTTAATTATATATATATAAAAAAACAAAATAAAAATACAAAAAGAGCTTGTTAATATTTTTTTAAGAGTAATTTAGTTATTTTATAGTGTTTATAAAATGAAGGAAAAAAAAACCCAAGGATGCCAATTTACTAATTTTTTACTTTTAAAGATAAATAATTCATTTTATTATGCTAAAGAATTTGAAGACTGTGTTTTGTGTTTCTAGTCAACATGATAATGAGAAAGGCTTTTTTTAGAAGGGCAAAACTGTTATTTTCTCATTTCAATCCATAACTATAAGTGTATTATCGACGATGAGATGCTAAGCCCTTTTAGTTTTTTCTAATTTAATTTTGATTTTAATAGTTTTCTTATTTATCTTTTTCATTACGCTTATGTTTTTATTATCCTTGAATGTGTTGGTCAAAGGGAGAAATCTTTATTTGATATGAACCATTCAAAGCTCCTGGTCCAGAGATGGGTTCCAGCCTTTCTTCTACCAATCTCAATGGCATGTTGTTGGTCCCTCAGTTAGCAAATATGTTCGTCAGATTATAGATGGTTCAGTTAATGTGGTAGACATCAAGTAAACTTAATTGGTCTGAATTCAAAAATGTCCTAATCCAGAGCTTCTACACCAATTCGTCCACTTGGACTCTGCAATGTCAACTTCAAGATCTTAACCAAGCTCCTGGTGAACAGACAAAAATCTATTGCCGAATTCGGTCACCAAGTTTCAGAGCAGCTTTGTTCCAGGGAGGCAGATTACATATGATATTATTGTGACTCAGGAGATCATTCATTTTATGAGAAGCATGAAAGGAAGAAAAGGCTCATGATCGTCTCAAGTGGGATTTCATCAGTTTCAGATAATATCCCTTGGCGCCCGACCTCAATTCCAAAGATCACCGAGAGCCCTCAGCAGTTGGGATCATCTTCTCCTTGATTCATATTTTTAATTCTTAACTGTTGCAAACTATTTCCCAAAGTCTTCTACAGACCAGCGTCCACTAATAGAAGACTGAAAGTCTACTGTGATAAAGAGCTCTGCTTAATGCCTGCATTCTTTCGAGACCCAAAGAAAAAAAAAAGAAAAGAGCAACAAAAATGGTGATAATATGACACTGATAATGTTAGTAAATCTTTTCAGATCACTTCCTATTTCTCTTCTTTATTAAGAAAAAAAAAGGTAGGAAAGAAAATCATCATTTTTTACAAAAGAATTTACGAGGAGATTCTCACTCCCAGCTAACGCTACCAAAAAATCTCTTTTGAAAGCAAACCTGGCTCTCATATTTGTTCCCAACAATAAGACTTGGAGAATGCTGTTAATTGCCCCGGTCATATATAGAACTGAAGGTCATGGTAGCGTATGAAGTGTCCACTCCTGATGATGAAGATGAATTTTCGACCTTGCCTGAAGTTGAAGATGAATTCTTCATTTCCCACTTGTTATTCTGGTCTTTTCCACCTTTCTGTTTTGGCATTTTGTCACCTTTAAAACTCGTGAATTCAGACAGCAAGCCAGGCTTTGATATCTTGTCGTTCACTTCTATCTCACCCATTAACATCATGACCACAGTAGACATGGATGGACGCTGCTTTGGCACGCCTTGGATGCAAAGAAGACCTATCTTCAGGGAATTGCAAGCCTCTTCAACATCATAATCCCCAGCCAACGATGTGTCCACCAAATTAACCAGCTCCTGCTTCTGATAAAATTCCCATACCTGCAGATTGCATCTTTACTCAACAAGATCTCTGTGTGACCAAATTCAAACGACAACTACTTTGAAGCCCATTAAAACTTGATTTGAGAAATGAAATTAGATTATTGCACCATTTAAGCTGAAAAGCCATTGATTACTGAAAGAATCGCTAAATATGAGCTGACTGCTCCTCTCTTTTTTTAAACCTAGAACGAACTGCTTTAGGAAACAGACATCTATAGAGGATCTAATAACTGCTTTAGGAATCGATTGCAAAATCCATTCAGCTCTAACTGACATGAGGAATTGGGAAGTAAGGGTTATGAAACTAGAGCAGGGCAGAAAAGGAAAGACTGATGCTTCATATGAGAAATAATGCTTATATACTGACTCCCTAAAATAATAAAGAGCTCAAATTCAAGACGTAGAATTGTAGATTGAAGATGGAATGGTGTTTCTAGTTTGATATGGGCAATTGATCCATCCAACATAGAGCAAAAATGAGCATTTATTCTAGAGGGTTTTGATGGCTGACGCTTCAACTTGAAGTGATCTGCAAAGATACAGTTGCAGTGTTATTCTACAGAATAATGCATAAGAAACGACATCAGAACAGCACTCCCCCAACACGAAGTTCAACATAAGTAACATTTGTCTCATTGAAAAAGGAATTGGCTACCTAATTATAACTGAAAGCTGTTTTTGTCTTCTAATCCTATGGATTCCTATATTACAAAGAAATTACTGAACACCACCAATGTACTCTATGTCATCACAAGTCAAGAAAGCCCACATGGAACACCATGAAGAAAACATCATGGTCATATGCACAAAATAAGAGCACTCTAAGACTCCATACCATTTGAAAATGAAGATTTAGTCCATTTACATGAACTCAACAGAGAAAGGAAACCGAGGGTAGCCAATGCAAAATGCAGCCTACAAAGATGTATCACTTTAGGAAAATACAGAATAAAAACTGAAATAAATGTTAGATGCAGGAATCGATAACCCAGCTTGTGAGAAGTCAGATTGGAGCAATTTAACTAGTATGTACTCAATAATGATTAGCTATCAAGGAAAGAAACTCTGCTCTTCATTAAAGAGAATTATCTTTAATATTCTATTAAGAATAAGACCTGAATTTTCTTTAAAAGCACTGAAGACAAATTGTAGTGAGTTCAAAAGGCTCATACCCTTTCAACCAGATATTGCTCTTCTAGAGGAAATCGCCTATTTGTGTTGGACCTCCCACAAACAATTTCCAACAATAGAACACCAAAACTGTAAATATCAGCTTTCCTTGTCAACTGACCTCGAATTGCATATTCTGGCGCCAGATATCCTCTGCACATGTGAAACAAGAACATGAAATTGTTTAGCTATGGCTCCACAGACAATTTGGTCAAATATGCAAAAAGAAATTCTATTTAGCTATGGCTCGAATCCATATCATCAAAGTCTCATATTATCACTTTTCAATAAGCATACTACATATTTTGGCAGGCTCCACAGTAGCTTGTCTCAATTTAATTTCTGCATATTAAATTGCTCAATTAAATCATAACGCATAAAAAATTAAGAGTAATAACAGTCTGTTCACCCAACTTATGAAGGAAGGTATGGGCCATTGTTAGATGATCACACCCACCTCAGAGATATATAGCATGGGAAATATATGAGAGGAGATGCACTAGTATGACATTGTTGAGGCCATCCATCTTATTTGTTAAGGCAACTAAGCAGCAACAATTAGGCTAAACACTAGTAAAACAAACTGCTAGGAGTTGCATGTCATTTTACAATGAATCAAATACAATACCTGTTAGAAGAAAGTATAACAGAGTTTATGAACTTACGCAGTTCCAGCAACGTTTGTGCTAATATGAGTCAGGTTGGCTGGGAAAAGTTTTGCAAGACCAAAGTCTGAAATCTTGGGCTCGAGTTCATCATCAAGGAGAACATTACTTGCTTTAATATCCCTATGAACAATATGTGGCTGGACTTCCTCGTGAAGGAATGCAAGCCCTCGTGCAACTCCAATGCATATTTTGCGCCTTGTAGGCCAATTGAATTGTATATTGCTATGGCCTCCACCTAAAAGATGAAGGAAATTTATAACATGAGCTGTTTGCAAACAAAAATCATGAATGAATGGTGGGCTTACCAAGAAGTGTTTGTGCAAGGCTGTTATTCTTAAGATAGCCATAGACCAAAATCCTATGGTTTCCCTCTGCACAATAACCATACAATTTAACCAGGTTGTTGTGCTCTATATCTGCAATCACTTTTATTTCTGTCAAGAACTCCTTTAAACCTTGCCTTGATTCAGCTGACAGTACCTTTACGGCAGCCATGGTGCGATCTTTGAGCATTCCCTGTCCATTAAATCACTGGAATTCAGATCAAGGAGCAATTTAATAGCAACGCATTAAAACCCTCAGAATCCCCTAAGAGGTTGTTTACAAAGCCATAAGCATGTAAAATCACCTTGTAAACAGAGCCAAAACCTCCCTCTCCAACTTTATTGGCTGGATTAAAATTGTCAGTGGCCATTTGCAATTCCCTGTAAGTGTAAGAGCAAGTGTTCTGTGCCCATGAAACCTCTGTACCATACAAATCCATCATAAGTTTTTCCATAGTACATAGGATAAAACAAAAATTAATATGAGCACTGAGCTTTGTGTGTGATCGAGAAAGTGCCCATTTTGCCGAAGAAGAAAAGGAGAGGGAAAAAAACAAGAAGGAAAAGCAAGTCAGAGAATCGTGCTGTGCACAGCTTATGTGACAACTGCTATTTCACCTCAGAAACTTTTTGGTCATAGAAATAGGCCTGAGAGAAATTGATTCAGTAAGTTCTCAGACCATCAAAATAAAAGGAAGTTAACGAATATTTTCTCTTTAACAGAGACAACAATTAGTCTATTCAGTTGCATACCATCATCAACTTCTGTGGATTGTGTAGCTCTGGAAACTCCCTTCCTTTTGCAAAAAAAAGAAAAACAAGTCATCAGCAGATTGTTAGGATGGACAAATGCCTCCACCAAAATCAAGTCCCAGCCCTGCAAAAAATTAAATCATAAATCATTATGAAATCCCATTCACGTAAGCCTATTCTTGCACAATCAAAACTTGATAGTTATTTCCTGACAGATTGAAAAGAAAAAGGTATGGAGTCATTTGTCAGTCAAATGATGATGGCATCGACAATCATATTGCAAATGTTTTTTTTTCCCCTCTTAATCAATACGTTATGCACATGCAAACAGATGGCACATTCTCACAGTTTCTCATACTTTATAGAAGGTAAACAATGAATACGAAATGCAAGCTTTTTGCCATAGAAAAAAGAATCTGGTACCGAAAGGACTTAAATATGAGTGCCCAAACTACCAGCAAAGCAAATTACAGGAAATACTGTAATGCTTTTTCCATAACAGGCATTCAAATTTTCAAAGAAGATCCCGATCACATTTAGACACCAGTAAGAATATTCCTTACTGAGAATCTGAAAACTATAAAATACTCTTCCATTTCTAGTATTCTGAAGGTATTAAATTGAAGTATAAAACTGTTGGCAAACCAATAATTGAACCCAAAAAACCGAGAGTTATTTGGCAGATTCCAATTTCTAAAGCATCCAAATGGCCATGGCATCTCAATAACTTGACAGTGTTCCATAAACGTTTTAAGCAAAATACTGAGAAAAATATTTGTATGAATTAAAAGACCTAAAAAGCACTTGAAGCAGACCCAAATCAGATTCCATGAACACAAATATCTTCAAAGAGCATGAGTAAATAAGCACAACAAATTCAAACAAGGGCACTAAGACAATGGTCTTTGAACAACCATAACGAGAAATAAAGAGAACATAAAGAACAAAACTTGAATCAAATGAAGGTGGTGATGTTCATTGAGCTGAACCAGATGACTCCATTATGGTATTGAACTAGAAACATGGATCAGAACTTATGAGTTAAACTTGTACATGGGATTTGCACAATTTAAGCCCTTGATAACAAGACTCTTCATCCAAGAGATTCTAAAGCCAGCAGGAAATAATAATGTCAGCCCTACCCTACTGTCTAATCATCTAGCTTACTAGTTCAACATCATTAAACAAAGGATTGAGAAGCAAGAAACTTTCTTTCTTGTTCCTTTGATTGCTGAAAAGACACAAAACTAAAAAGGAAAAATAAAGATTCCGACTTTGTTGTTTAAGCCGTTGTTGAAATACAAGTTCATGACTTTTCTTTGTATCTCCATTATGCAACAGTTTATTGGCAATAAAAAAGATAAGCAAATAAATGGCTCTAGATCACCTTAGTCGGTTGGTGTTGGCTAATGGCAGTGGCAGAAATGGATAGATCAAAGCAAGTTGTAATGCAGGCAGAAGCAGATGAGGGAGAGAGGAAGAGTCTTAAAGAAATCCGGTCGTTCAGGTAAGAGAACAGAAGAAACAGAAACATAGACTTTTAGACGGTAGCCTCCATAAATTCAAACTAGGAATTGAGTTACAAAACACAAAGTCAAAGTCTCCAACCTTAAGTTAATTATTGTTTTTTAAAATAGATTTTATATTAAAAATATTTTTAAAAAAAAAAATTGTTTTTAACATTAACAAATAAATAAATTAAAATAAAACGAAAAAATAAACAGTCATTGTTTTTACTTCCTTACTTAATATTTACTGAATCCCACCCGTACGTCTGTTATAAACTAACATTTGTAAGGAGAAAAATATATGGAGTTAATGTTCTTGAAGGCTTAACTGGTGACGTGGTATGTTGATTTTGCTCAGGGTAAATGGAAATATTTAAAAAAAAATTATTTTTAATTATAACATATTAAAATAATTTAAATATATATATATATATATATAATTTTTATAAAACACTGTTCGGAAAGCCTAAATATAGCTAAGTGTTAAAAACATAATATTCTAGATATCAACTATGTAAAATCAATTTACAGTAAATTCTTTTTTGGGAAGATAACTGCTTGACATATGTTTTTATTTTATTTTTAGTGTTGAATCCTTTTTTTCAAATCTAATTGCTTCCAATTTATCCGTTAATTTAGAATCATTCTCTGATCTATCATTCTGTCAAATTTATCATCCAAAGAGATGAAAATACCGACATGTGATTCTTTTTCTTCGAATTTACTTTTTTTAATAAATTAGTTCGGTTCAGATTTTTAAATGAGTTTTTCCATAAATTTGGGTGTGTGTATTAAAATGATAGATTGCAAGATAATCTAAAATATAAGAATAAATTGGGATTAATGAGACTTTTTTTAAAAAAATTAATGTGGGAAACTAGTCAGCATGCGCATATCTCAACTAATTTTAAAGATTCTGAAATTAATAACCATATAAATTTCTAGTGGCCCTAAAATTTATGGGACTTGAACTGATGATCTCTAAGGAACAAACTCATAACCTAATAACCTAATTAGTTAAGTTATATATCCCTTATGGTTGAAGAATAGACTTGTTAAAATATATGTGTGTGTATAAATTGAGGAAATTTCTTAAAATAATGATATATTTTTTAAAATGTATTTGGTATTGTGATAACTTTTGTGATTGTAGTTTGAAAAAAATTGTTTTATAAAAAATAATTTTAGTTGAGGTTGGTTTGATATTTATATATGTTTGGTTAAAACCGTGGTTGAATTTAAGGTTGGATAAAAAATAGTTTAATGTGTTTGGTTAAAAAATACTTTTCAAATTGAGGTTATAAAATAATTAATACATATATATATATATATATTGATGGTTTTTAATTTACATATTGTAGATTTAACTATTACTATTACATCATGAAATAAATAATACTTTATATAAAATATTTTTTATTGTTCAATTAAACTATATACAATTCCATCATGTATGAAATACATCCGACAAGGACTATAGTTTCCTTGGTTTCTTAAGCGCGCAACAACATCAGGTAAAATATAATCAGGAACAAAATTAGGATTGCAATCAAATTCTGCAAATATTACGTCATCAATAAAACACAATTAAAAATAAAAAATAAAATTTAATTTTTTTATTAGGTCGAACTCGGTTCAATGCATTCAGTTTTGGACTGGACCTGGTCCGACCAGAACAATAGAGACATGCGCTACTATTCACGTGAACAGTGGAGCATGTCTTTACTGTTCACTTAAGTGAATAGTGGAGCTCTCCACACTGAAAATAACATTGTACTGCTTTCAGTGAGTCTGTGTTTTTAACGCAAAAATTGATGAGCCCATGCATAATGAATTAAATTTTCAGTCGTTATAAAATATTTATTTTTCATGGTTGGCTTTAAACGCAGAAGTAACAATAAAAACAAACGGTCTTACGTGAGTATCTCTTGGTCGAGCTGGATCTCTCATACTTGGAGTCTTTAATGATCGCCGTTCAAACTGTAAAGTTGTTGCCTTTTTCGAGTGTGTTGTTGATTTTGTATTTTTAAAAAAAAATTTAAAAATTTTTAAATGTATTTTTAAATTAATTTTTTTTTATTATTTTAATATATGCTATATTATCTTAATTAAAAATTTTAAATTATTTTAAAATATAATTTTAAATACTATATTAAACATAAATTATAAATTAAAAAATATATATTTTTAATATATTTTCAAATAAAAAATATTACATTCTCCGTCATTACATTCTGCTGCTTTCATTGTCTAGAGTTCAATCTATAGATTACTAGTAAAGCGTGGAATCAATAAATAATATTTAAAAGGTTAAAAACTTGAGAAAATAAGAAGAGTTATTTTTTATAATATTTTTTATATTATTATATAAAAAGATCTAAAAATATAAAAAAATCAAATTTTACCTTATATCCATTTAAAACACAATACCATCAAATGATGGTATTTCTCAAATATTTTTCTTTCTTATATCTCACGCAAATAAAGATCAATCACAACTCGCTAATCGACAAGGCAATTCGGTTCCGACCAGTCAAATGATAATGACTGCAGCAATTAACAGGCTGGAATTTTGAGACACCCCGAACGGGAGAGAGTTTCTTTCTGTCCCTTTCCTGTCCCTTTCTTGAGGTGTAGGCACCTGCAAGGAGTAATTTGAAAGTTCTTAATGCCCTACCATCTTTATAGAACACGGCTCCCAGTCCGAAGAGCAGCTCGAGGAAGCTTCCAGTCACTATTGAATTCTCGTCACTATTTTGACCAGAACAGGACTAGAGGAGGATAAGAAAATGGCCTTCTTTCCCCAATCTTTCCGGTTAGCTTCGAGGAAAAGAAGACTCATTTAAACCATAGACAAACCCATCAGCCGGAGACCTTCGATGCAATAGACGGGCAGGAGGCCAATGAATCCAATCAACCCTGCAAGACTGAAGCGACCAGTATGATTGCTCGGAGATGGATTTACAGAAACATAAAATCAAATCAGTGTTTTAAAGCCAGTTATTTATATCCCCTAAAGAAAAGAAAATGCTCATTTGTACAGGGAATGACAGCAATTGAATTCATAATCAAATATGAATTCAATTATTCCATTTTCTTATATCGAATACATGTTTCAAGGAGCCGAAAATAGACTGTTACAAACATAATAGCACTATGGATGTGTGAAAAGCATTGGCTTTGCGAGCTCCAGCGCTTTATCACGCCCAAACAGCTTCTCCACGATTCCCAGGGCAAACTCCATTGTGGTGCCAGGACCTCTGCTCGTGATGAGGTTGCCATCAACCACAACCCTATTTTCGATCTCACTTGGATCCGAAAGCTTGTTACACATTGCAGGAAAAGCTGTGGCCTTTTTACCCTGCACCGAAGGAAAACAAATTTGTGATCTCAAAGCAGTGCCAGCATTTTCACAGACCGAAAATAGGAGGGGGGGGGGGTTTATGCAGGATCAATTTGGTTCTGGATTATGTCGGCCTTACAAGTTGAAATTAACTTGGCCCTTGTAGCTTCTACTGACTTTCAATACCATCTCAATACCTCAAACAACACCATTAATTAATAGTTTACAACCATTCCTCATTGCTATTTAGGATGTCATAAATATGCAAAGAAATGAATATGAAATGCTCCTGCAAGGTCATCTGAGCTATTTGACACCAATTAGCTCCAGATGATAATTAAAGTAGTAGGCTAAGATTTTTATCTCTGAAACAAGAAACATAAAGATAAAATTATAATGATCTCAAGTAAAATTGTCCATCTCATGATATGCAATAGTAAGCCACATTACTTCAAACACCTTGAAATCCAGAATTTTCACTCCAGTGGTGTCACTGGTGAAGAAATGAGCTATCTAAATGGTATTAGAAGGCAAATGGCATATGCTACAACATCATGACCAAATTTAGTTCTGAGCAACTTGGCAGCTAAGTTTGCAAGGCCACGTCGCTGTTTGAATGTGATTTGAATCTGACCATTCAGAGTCAAGGTTTACATGAGCTGAAGAACCAGCAATTTTTCTACTATCATACCTCTCAAGTAAATCTCTCTTTGGAGGTTCAATGTAAATATTTGGACCATGTTGTTTCCATTTTACACACTTTAAAGATGTGCTACAAGTAAAACATGTTTAATTCATTAGGGTAAGAATGTTTCTTTCGTGTCTGTGGGGAGGCACGCAAATTGTTTTTGGTGAAAGGACCACCTAGCTCCAAAGAGACATTAGAGGCAAGAATATGGTAACGAAAAATGATAAAATCTAGCACAAATAGAGGTGGCCAAGTAGCCTCATCCAAATGATAAGCAAGTAACCAGGTATGTAATAATTACCACATAAATAATCATAAACACCAAAAGCAATCAGAACCTAAGAGCTCTAAAATCAACTTGTGCTATCTTGATTAAACCAGATAGATAATATTAAATAACTCAATGTTTTACAAGAAATGTTGCTGATGCTCAATTAAATTGATGCTGGTCATGGTGATACCTTGAGTAAGCCATGAGGCTCCAAGACTAAAGCTGGAGATGCACACATAGCTCCATACGGTCTATTTGATTCCCTCTGCTTCTTTAGCATATTCACCAGCTTTTCGGACTTCGCAAATGCTTGGGCACCACCAAGCCCACCCTGCCACAATGCAATTATGCAAAAGTTTTGGTAAGTGGTAATGCCAATAGATGCCTATCCCCAAAACAGGAAAAATAAAACAACTTACTGGCAAGACAATTAGGTCATATGAAAGTTTAGCAGCCTCATCAAGGAGCACATCTGCCTCTAGCTTAACTTTACGAGAGGCCAAAATTTCCAAGCTGTCCTCAACTGAGGCCACCACTACATTTACTTTAGCTCGTCGCAGAATGTCAATGATTATAATAGCTTCCATTTCCTCTGTGCCATTAGCAATGGGTACAAGAACCTGCAAGGAAAGAAAATTTAAATATACATAAAACATCAAACACATTTTCCACAATCAAACAAATGATGTCAATTTGCATAAGTGGCAATGTCATAACATTGAAGGATGGCAAAGGGTTGAAGATTAACTTCAAGGCATTAATTAATTGCTTCCCATCATTTGGATATGAATTATGACCATCAGAAAGTATGATAACCGCTTTCTCACCCACACTTCAAAAAAAAAAACAACAAGCTATTTATGATTATTCAAAATTTACTTCTTATCTAGTTCTGACCTCAGGAAAAAACCAGTCGGATGAACTCAGGTCACTGGACCAGTCAAGATAAAGCATTGCAAATTATTAGTTCAAGAAGTCTTGACTCTATAGTAATGGAATTGGGCTTTACAATATATCATATGCCAAGACATTACTAAGAATCCAAATAACTTCAGCAATAGTTACAACAGTTGTGGATACAAAGTCCCTTGGCAATTAGTTTATGTGGTATAAATTATAGGTTTCCACTTCTTGCATCTTACATTTATGGAGATGAATAAGATTTGCTCTTTCACAAATCTGAACCACAGTTGTTAGACAATGCCTCTCATTGTATGAGACACACCATCCACAGTATAAAACATAGTAGTTATTATTTAACAAGTCCTTGTTGGCAATAGATAACATTAGACTGTAAGAATTTACCCCCTCAGCCACAGTAGCTACTAAAAAATTGCACCAGACATCACTGAAGCCAATAAATTTCATGTTTGCTTATTATATATTGATCTATACATGTATAACTGATAAAAAAGAATGAAGATTGCCATGATGAATGGTTGGGGGAAACTGGGAATTAAAGATGAAGAACAAGGAAAATAAAAGTTGCTGAAATCTAACCTGAGGAACATTGTCAAAGGTCCACTGCATTGGATTTAGCTCTTTTATGCTATATTCATCCCCATGGTTGGAACGCATCACCTACATACAAGATAACAGTAATGAATAGCCCACTGCAGATATATTATCAAGTAAAAACACATTACATGTATGGAAGAATTTAATGCAGAAAAATTCAAGAAATATGTGTTCATAACTGAAGGAGCATTTCTCCATGCAGATAATCATCGACAGCCAAGGATACTATCATGCTACAAACTATATTTAAGATAGAAGAAAACAATAACTAAAGCACAGGCCTTACATTTCTTTCATTGATAGCTGATAAATACGTTAGAGAGCACAAAACAGAAGACAAGACTCAAAATAGATGAAGAGCACAAAAGAAACCCCAGCAAAAGGAAAAAGAAAAAACACTAACACTGACCACCAAAACCAGAAAAGAAAAATAAAGCACAAGCAAACCAATTTATCTCAGACAAGGATTTAAATAAATACAAGAACTTCTTTCATCTCACTACAAACACCCAAAGACACAATAATACCGCAATCACAGTTTAATTTTAATACTTTTGGAAGACACGGTAGAATTGTGGTGAAGAAACACACACTAAACTATCCTGCTCTTTCCCACTTCCCTTTTAATAACTTCTGAGGCAAGAATGCTTAAATCAAATACTCAATCACACATTCAACCACTCTACAAAGATCAGAGCTCTAGTTTGAAAATCTTTTATATATATAGCCTTCATGTCTAAATTCTCAACCTATAACTCAAAGCAAAAAACAAAAGATTCCATTAGACCAACAATATTTTTAAGGGTAGCATACATTTATAGATTTCTCAACATCATCTCCGAGTGCTCTTATGTGCACCCTTCAGTTTTGCTCCAAACTCTTCTCTGCACACTTCGCTGAACTTAGGGTGTCAAAGTTCAAAACAGTTCATCATTTGCGGTAGGACTTGAAGTAATTCTTTTAATCTTCAAGAATATCACTTCATATAATATTAACCTCAAAACCCATAAAGTATGAGATATTAAGACGCCAATAACTCTAGTTGATTCATATATAGTAAATGGCAAGTGCGAATCAATATTTGCAATTAGAATTCTTGAACTCATAGTCACATCTACTCTTTACTAGTTCAAGTGCAAAATTCAATATGCAAACAAGCAGGGTTTTTTTTTTGACATGAAACATAATCTCTATTGAGTGGTATTGGATAGAACAAAGCAACCTGATTAGTTCGGTACATACTTAAATCACGGTTACAACCATCAAACACGAATATTAATTAAAGCAAACAAAAAATACAAGTCCAGAGAAAATGTATTACCAAAGGCCCCGAAACCTCATCAGCTTTCTCTTTCCCAAACAATTTCTCAACTAAAGCAACAGCAAACTCCATAGTAGTTCCTGGTCCGCGACTTGTCACCACATTCCCCTCTTCGTGCACTCTCGATTCAACAGTTATTGCACCACTTGATTTCAATTCATCCATAAAAAACGGATGACAAGTCGCCTATCCCAAAAAATTAAAAAAATATATATAAAAATATATATATTTGATTTTCATCAAATTAGGATCAATGATCAAACACTACACTCACTTTCAATCCATTTAGCAAACCCCAAGAACCGAACGCAACTGCAGGAGAAGCACAGACCGCCGCGTAAAGTTTCCCATCCTCTACTTGTTTCTTCACTAATTTTTCTAAAAGTTGACAATTTTTAAAATTTGTGGCACCAGGTATCCCTCCCTACATGAAATAAATTAATTAATTAAAAAAAACACAAAGGGCGTACATAAAAATAGAGACAATAACTAAAGATATATATTTACAGGGAGAGTGATGAGGTCGAAAACGGCGTCGCTGCACTCAGAAAGATGAGAATCAGCAACGAGTTTAACATCGTAAGTCGCGTCAACACGAATCTGTTTCTCAATTGAAGCGACCGTCACGTCGGCACCTCCTCTCCTTAAGACGTCGATAGTTATGACGGCCTCAATCGGCTCCGTTCCATTGGCAATCGGCACCAAAACCTGAGACAGAAATTCCATGGTTAATAAACATCGATCACTTTTGACATAAAAAACAACTCGTCGTTTGAAAAACCTTCTTGGTGGTGGAAGCCATCGGAGTTGCTGCAGTGGCTTTGATCGATGAGAAAGAGAAACGAGGATTACGGAAAGAAGGGAAGTTGAGTTTTGATTTTTCTGAAGTGGAGTAGAGAACAGAGTGAGGAGGAGGGATTACGTGGCGTAATAATATTGACATTTTTCTTTGTTAATTTTTAATTTTATTTTTAATAAAAACTTGATTGATGGAGCTAAAACAAAACGTGTCTTCTGCTTTTGAATTTCGAGCTCGCCCTGGGGCTGTGTGAGCTGATTCAGACTTGTGGGTGTGATGTGGACACGTCATCCGTTTGATCAAAATGGACTCTATCTTTGCTATTTGGCGGGGCCAGGGCTCATTTCGTAAAAGCATCCCTGCGTTATTTCGGTTTGTTTTAAAAATATATTTATTTTAAAAAGTATTAAATTAATAATTTTTTTATTGGTTATTTTGATATATTAATATTAAAAATTTTAAAAATATATTTTAATATATTTCTAAATCAAAAATATTTTTAAAAAACATCATATATTAAAATATCAAACATACTTCTAATATTATAACAAAACAACTACATTATAAGGGTTTTTTTAATTGAATACTCCCACACAAATCACTTTCTTATATAGTTTTGTTTTTTTT
>Ga0325404_1004517_pt1 | contig 14776 bp, 4 predicted proteins | sample PopdelMetagenome_18_FD_205664 | JGI IMG/M metagenome (GOLD analysis project Ga0325404, IMG submission 205664) | Populus deltoides microbial communities from Bellville, Georgia, United States - Xylem-Control-R1 | ecosystem: Host-associated > Plants > Phyllosphere > Stem > Wood/Secondary xylem... | reverse complement strand
ATCATTGTCATGAAGTATTATTCTTGATTGGCCCATTAAGAATTAGTTGGAAACATAAGCACATGGATATCTAATAAGTTTTGCAGTTAACTAAGCAACTAAACTTTTGATCAGCTTTAGTCTTATCACAGCAACAAATGATGACAAGAGAAACATGAAGGTTGCTATCATTAGGTTGCTTACCATAAATGGAACCTTAAGATCTCATTAGCATTCATCACTGAGCTAAACAGTGGTGTCCAAATGACATTCACAGCATGTAATCAAAGCATATTCTGTAAGGAAAAGATCAGTAACAGTAATAGCATTTGATTTTCAACTTAAAGGGATGAAGGTAAGGCCCAGCAAGACAATATTATAGTGGAAATTGACTTTAATTAGAAGGGAACATCATCAATTATCAAAAAGCCTCAAGGTCTTTGCTCCAATGAAATTATATATATATATATATATATAAAGCCTTTGTCTGGTTGAGCTTGTCCCATATTAGCATAATTAGATGTTTGCTTTTAGCTTTGTAGTGGGAAATCATAGTCAACTTTCTTGCCACATTTACATCATTACTTTTCATTCTGAGGAGGCAGTATTGCTTGGCATTTTAATGTGGGATGAGTGTGTTGGGGAGGTTTAATTGGAGCATACTTAACAGATTTTGATTATACTTGTCTAATCAGTTTCACACAAAAAGCAGAAAATTCATCCAAAAAAACACCAATACAGAAGCTGACACATTGCCAGCACCAATATCTTCCAATCCATGTTTCTGTTTGGGCCAATTTTGAAGCTCACTATCCTTCACACTACTCAAGTGCTCAACAGCCCTACCCAACCATTCAACACAGAAGCACGACTTGATACCGAAAACTGGACCTTTAATTCTTCATGTGGACTTTTGGGATACTTTACATTTTGAATGTTGAGTCCAAATAACTACAGAGTTCAGGCCCAGATGAAAGCACATCACCACCTGCATTATTCTCAAGAAAGACTTTAGACAGTTAACAGCTAGCAAAAATGAAAAGCATTTCTTTGGGGAGGAAGGGATCTGGTCCCCCTTGAACTTTGTCTGCTACCCCAAAAGAAAAATGCTTTAATTACTTTAATTATCCAATCCAACCCATTCTTCTTTGTTTTCTTTTGCTTTCAAGATATAAATTTAAATGGAATCCTAATCATTCATTTTGGATTGATCATGTGATATACAGTCTGTCATACACTAGTCTTTTTCTCCTTTGCTGCTGCTGTTGCTGTTACACTTTTTTTAGTTTTTTGATTATTTGCCAACGGCCACTGTCTTTCCTTTCCTTTTCTTTTTTCACTTAATACACAGAATCACTTATCATCAACTTAATTTTGAAAGGATCTCTCTTCTCTGCATCTAGCAATCCTCATGGCTACTGAGACTGCACCATCACATCAAACTCCTACTTCTGATCATGAGGTATTTATATCATCATCTTGCCTATCTTTAATTCTGATCAAACTATTCATTCCCTCAAATACTGTTTACTTACTTGATCAAACATATATACTTCATGGGATTCTTTTATTCTTTCCCATATTTTTACTTTTCAGACTTACCATAACGATATGATCTTTGATGTTTCAGAAAGATCCATGTAGCGTTTTGTTACCTTCTTTGTTACCCCTGGACTTCCATGAACGTTTTACATGATCATAGATTTAGCTTATCTGACTGTATGGGTAATCATAAGACTTCTGATTGCTTTTAGATATCATCCATGAACGATTGAATAAGGGTAGTTTTAGATGCATGTCTCACTCTATTTACTGTATCAGAAGCTTTGAGAAGTGTCTGTAGTTGACAGGACAGGAAAAAAAAAAAGAAGAAAATCTCTTTTTGAATGTGCCCCCCTTTCATAATTCTCTGGAAAATAAATGATAACTTTCTTTTATATATCAATCATCAGTCTTAAGTTGAGTTGGAACATACAGTACCATCTTCTGAAATCTGCTCAAAGCTACTGTCACTCTAAAGTTGCTAGTTTAAGAATATATAAGATATTTCATTTTAAGAAAATTAATCTCATGGCAATAAAATAACAAAATTATAATGGAAGGTAGTAGTCCTGCCCCATCTTATTGCATAAGCTGTCGAGTAGGATATGAATTCTCTAACATGGTGCTCCCTTCTGCACTTGTCTCAGCTTGTCACTTGCTTGGTTCTGCTATCAAGGCTCTTTTAAACCAGCAAGGAACCTCTTTTTCCCGGTTTGCGATGGGGACATGATATTCATATCATTATTTAAGAATTTCAACTTACAATATCAATATCTAGATGCCATGGTCAATGAGGGAGATAGAGATATAATATTTGCTGTGCTTTAATAAGTTTACGTAGCAGTGCATAGCTTTATTTCAATTTCTTCATATTTGATTACAGTTTTCGCCATCTTTTTACTTGTGCATCTACACGATAGTTTCTACTCTTTTTTTTTTCTTTTAAAATATATTAGAATGTTCCTATTTAATTTTCTAGTTCATTTCTTGCAGTCAATTGAGAACAAGGTGACCGAAGAAGTAAAGCCTGTAGAACCTGAAACTTTTTCTCTAGCAGGGAAACCTGAAGAAGAAGACCTCATGCCTAATGAACTAGCCAGTCAACCAACCCTGTTAGATAAATCAGAAGCAGTGGAAGATAAGGAGGTCGAGCCTCCAGCAGTTGTGGTTAAGAAGATTGATGATGTTCCTGCTATCAATGTTCCAGTAGATGATAAAAAAGAGTTGGAAAAGGATTCTATTTCTGACTCACACACACCTAGTGTTCCGGCTATGGTGGCCGATGTTGTTAATGGCGAACCAGTTGCTCCAGCTATACATTCTGTTTCGAAAGAAGCAGAAGAGCAACAATTATCAACATCCGTGGAGGAATTGCTACAGGAAAAACCAAAGATGGTTGATGTTCCAGTATCACTAGATGAAGCTATTGAAAAAACAGAGGAGCCATCAAAAGTTCTTCCTATCAAAGAGTTGGAACCAATTGAGGCAAAAGACAAGGAAGATTCAGCAGTGTCTAAAGAAGTCGACAAAGTGGAATCAATAATTCCTGAAGTTGAGGTGAAACTAGAGGAGCAATCAGAAGTTGGTAAACAAGTTGAAGAGCCAAAAACAGAATCAGCAACTAAGCAACAAAAAGAACCTTTGGAAATTCTTCCTGTCAAATCAGAAGCAGTTGTGGTAAAAGATAGTGAAGATTCACAACTAGTGTCCAAAGAAGATGATAAGCCAGAATCAGAAGAACAATCCGAAGTTATTAAAGTTGAACCCAAAGAAAAATCAGTTGAAGTAATTGCCGAAATACAGGAGCCAGTGGAAGCTCTTCCTATCAAAGAATTGGAAGCAGTTCAAGTAAAAGATATTGACGACTCACAAGAATTGTTTAAAGAAGCTGATAAAGTAGGAACAATAGTTCCTGAACTTAGGGAAGTGAAACTAGAGTCTGAAGTCACTGAACATGTAGAAAAAACCGAGGAACAATCTGTTGAGGCAATTAAGGAAACACAGGATTCATCGGAAGTTCATCCTATCAAAGAATCAGAAGCAGTTCCATTAAAAGTTATTGATGATCTAGTAGCAGTGCCTGGAGTTGATAAACCAGAAGCAGTAATTCCTGAAGTTGATAAACCAGAACCAGTAGTTCCTGAAGTTGAGGTTAAACAAGGGGAACAATCTGAAGTCACTCAACAAATTGAAAAACCAGAATCAGTGGTTCCTGAGACTGAGGTGAAACTGGAGGAACAATCTGAAGTCACCAAACTAGACGAAAAAACAGAGGAACAAGAAGTTGAGATGAAACCAGAGGGACAATCTGTAATCAGAAAACAGGTGGAACAATCTGAAGTCGCTGAACAAACTGAAAAACCACAATCAGTGATTTCTGAGACCGAGGTGAAACTGGAGGAACAATCTGAAGTCACCAAACTAGATGAAAAAATAGAAGAACATGAAGTTGAGGTGAAACCTGAGGGACAATCTGTAATCAGAGAACAGGTGGAACAATCTGAAGTCGCTGAAGAAATTGAAAAACCAGAACCAGTGATTTCTGAGACTGAGGCGAAACTAGAGGGACAATCTGAAGTCATCAAACTAGATGAAAAAACAGAAGAACAAGAAGTTGAGGTGAAACCTGAGGGACAATCTGTAATCAGAAAACAAGTGGAACAATCTGAAGTCGCTGAACAAATTGAAAAACCAGAATCAGTGATTCCTGAGACTGAGGTGAAACTGGAGGGACAATCTGAAGTCATCAAACTAGATGAAAAAACAGAGGAACGTGAAGTTGAGGTGAAACCTGAGGGACAATCTGAAGTTAGTGAACAGGTTGAGATTAAGTCAACAGATGAAAAGCGAGGACAAGTTGCTGCAATCACTCAGGTAGCTCAAGCTGAGATTAAAGAGGATGGAGGAAAATCTTCTCTTCCTGAAATCTTACAAAAAGCTGGTCCAGAGGCTGAAGGGACTGATTTGGTTGAAGCGTCATTGAAAGAGATTGTGGTAGAAGCCGAAAAGGGTAGAGAAGAGAAAGAGGCAGGGACAATCAAAGCAGAGGGCGAGAAAATAGCAAGTGATACAGTAAAAGAGGAACTAGCTCAGCCCATCAAGGTGGAAGAGGTCAGCAATGCTGCTTCAAACGCCAAAATCACTGAAAAATCATTTGAGGGAGAGAAAACAGTTGAAAGTGTTGAACCAGCTTTAGAAAACAAGAAAGAGGAGATACCTGCAATAGATGGAACCCACAAAGATGGGAACATAGAGGGAAAGCTGGATGAAGCCACTACAGTTGTCAGTGAACCAGTCAAAGAATCCCAAGATTCTGTGTCAGAAGCAAAAGAAGAAGAAGAAACTGCAAAAACCATCGAAGAGAACTCTGAGCAAGAAAAGGTTGACGAGATTGCCAAATCTGACACGCAGAATTTAGAGTATTCTGTCAGGGATGCTGAAGACGCAAAAGAATCACAGGATCTGCCAAGAGAAGTTCCAGCCAAGCCTACTCAAAAGCATTCAAACAACATTTTAACAAGGGTAAAGCAATCACTTGTAAAGGCAAAGAAAGCTATAATCGGGAAATCGCCAACTCCAAAAACCGTCCCCTCTGACAGCAAGGGTGATGTTAAAGTCAATAATTAAAGGGATCTTAATGACAAAGCTTGCATATACTTACAGAGATATGAAATCTTGCACTGTGAAGTATATAGGTGTGTAAAAAGGCATTTTCTTCCATTTGTTTTCTTTATTCATTCAGTTGTATGTAATGGTTTATGATAGTGTGCTGGTGATTGGTGTGTTGTTGGGTTTGATCAGTAGAAAAGAGCTTTTCAGTCAAATTTATGTTAGTGTTGTCAAAAATACTATCTCATCAAAATTATGTACTCATTGATAAGATTGATTTGCGTATTTGATTAAATAATGGTTTGGATTCTTTTGTAACTTTTACACATGTCAACTAGTGGAATAGATTCACTTCTCTTGAGGCAAAATACCATCGCCCTTTTTTACCAAGAAACTGAAAGAAGAGGAAGAAATGGAGGCAAGGGAGGATGAAACAGCGAGTGAGAACCTCCAGCTAGGTAAATACCAATGGTTGTCTCCCCATTTAAATTGGCTTTTCAGGATTTTGAGCAGAGGACTAAGAACTGGTTCGAGCTCATTCAAGTGCTAATGAGACTCTGCACATTTTATGCGTGGTGAGACGGGTCTCACTGAAGCTGACATCGAATCACCAGTCACTACGAAGAACAAAGATATTGAAGATTTCATGAGTCCACTATGATGTAGAGATGCTAGAAAATGAAAGATGTTAAAATGCCTGCTATTCAGATTCAGATGAGGGGGTGGAGACTATAAACCAAACCGGAACATCTAGGTTTACACAATTCAGTTTTTTTCATAAATTTGGTTCAGTTCAATTTAAGAAAAATCGAACTGAATAAATCAAACAAACCATTTGCAAAACCCTAACCACATTTTCCATCATATTGCTAGCTATTCTTCGTGCATGCTCAGTGAAATGATAGGGGGGGTGAGAGAGATACTGGAAAATTAAGTATTTTTTCATTAGTTCAAAGAATTTGTATGAGAGATCTACTAAAACAAACTTTCAAATACATATTTCTTGAGTTGGCTTGCTCCTAGACAGTGCATTATTATTTGCTCAGGTTGTGTAAGTAAATATACATACAGATGCAAGTAAGACCGTTCTTGAGTTTCCTCAACATACCAAATCTGTGCAATTGTAATTCTACTTCCCTGAAATTAGAACTCCAATAATTATTGTAAGAGCTCGACTTCATTAAACCATGGAACCTTTTCACATATTCATATATGTGCCCAGTATCCCACAGATTTACCGTGTACAATAACAGGTTCAACGTCGATATGAAGCAAAGGTGATTCACCCTCCAATGACAATGCATCAGACCTATCAATCAGTCACAACCTGCAGCAAATTCAAGTTGACAAAAATCTTTTATCTCTACAAACCAGATTAAGTAGATCTCACAACAATGTTCAAGTACAGCCAACCATGATAGACGAATACTCACCAGTTGCTCTACTAGGTATGATGTCAGTTCCACCAACTGACTTCAACACTCCACTTTCAGCAACTTCTGAGCCTTCACCATTATTTTGCACAAAAGCAGGCTGTTCAAAACATTCATTTGTTGCTTGGCACTGGCATCACGGATGATGTAACTAATTTTAGATTCAGGTTCAGAGGTAATTCAATTGAAGAACTCAGTTTTCTGAAAGGTTACCCCAACTATCAAAATTAACATATACTTAATTCAATAGGATATCGTGCCCAAATTTACATTCCTTCAGACAAGCTAAATGCATAATTTTCTGTGGCTATGACCTCTTCCACTTAACAAAAAAATATTCAAGTATCTGCATAATATTTCTTTGCTATTGCAGTTGTATATTTTTCTCAGCCTTCTTGGCTAGTAGGGAGGTTAAGAACATGGCACTCTAAATGATGTCTACTATTTGAAACATGCCCACAATCTTTGAACATAAATTGGAGAGATGAAAACTACAGTTTGATTTTCATTGGAAGAAAAGGCTGTTTGGAGAGTCGTAATTAAGTTCTTCCTTAAGAATTTCAGTAAAAAATGGTTTCCTTGGGAATATCCTTCACGAATGAAAATTAATTAGAGTGATCAGCATAATTTTCGTTTTCATGGGATGATGGGTGAAGAGCTACATCTTTAAAAACAAAAATAGGATTGTATATGGAGAATTTACTAGTTTCATGCTTATATGAGTCATACTTGCAATTTTCCATAATGCAACTTTTAGATGGAATTGATGTGTGCACCTATAGCTAATGCTTTCTTTCTCTTGGGAGTGAAGATGAGCCATGAATTGGCACTTGCTGAAAGGAAAGCACACATCATGCATCATAATGAAATCAAAATCCATTTAGTCATATTCAATACTGAGCTTTTCATTCTCATAGAAAAACACAGCTTGGTTAAGTAACAAACCTGACTAGAGGTCTGATTCATTGACCTATTGGCAACATTGTTCTGCATCACTTGCGAGTTGATATTCTGAATTGCATCCTTTGAACTAGAGGCTGTAGCTGAATCCAAATTATCCACAGGACCTACGACCCCACAAGCATTTGGTTCCCTGTTTGTTTTCGGAGGAGGCCCTCCAGACATTGGCACTAAGGGTGCACGAGGAAATGACATTGGTAGTCCTTGACCAGAAAGCCCAAACATCTGAAGACTAGGTCCTCCCATCCCGTGCAAAGCACTAGGCCCTGACATTGACGAGCCAGGGAAATGTGCTCCATGCATAGGAGGTACTTGATACAAAGGGCAACCAGAATATCCACCATTCATGTCAGGCATGCCCATTCGGAAACCCATTCCCATTCCAACGCCCATGGGTAAGAACTGCCCCATATGAGCTGCATGCATGTGAGGCATTCCAGGAGGTAACATCATTGATGGCATGTACATTCCAGCTCCCATTGACATAATCTGCATAAAGATGGTGAGTGATCCAAAAAGTCATTTGATTATCCAACTCAAGAAGTTATTAAATAAACTGAGAGGAATGGGCAGAATTTACTTGTACTTGAAGCTGAAGCGTCTTTAAATATTCAATGGCCTCATCAAGCATTGAAGCTTTATCCACCTTATAATGCAAAAACATCAAAGTCAACCAAAGCAAAGATGCACATGAAATTATCTACACTTAATTACTTGGCTTCACTCAAACTCCATTAAAATTTCCTGGATAACAGCAACAAGTTCAACTTAAGAAATTCAAGGAAAGCTTAGACTAACATAAAACTCTGGAACCTGGAATGGATAAGCTTCATTTATAGTTTTGGAACTTCAATAAACATGAACAAACTTGAAAGAATTAATTTGATTTCAATCAGGCCAAGGTTTGGTGTAGGTTTAACTCCGAAGCCTTGGTGTATGTTTGAATCCTTGAATTTTATAGAAAAACTCATTTTCATAAGATCGTGGAGAAAATTCACTGAGAAACATAAATATGAATATCCAACCTTATTGCAGTTAGGTATGAGTTCTTGTAGGGCTCGCATCTTCTCATTGATCCTATCCCTTCGCCTCTGTTTATTCAATTCCAAATGAAAACCAATTAGGATACAATAATTCATAGCTACCAAAGAAAACATCAAAAGCAAACAAGCGCATATCTTCTGAAGAAATGTTGGAATGTTCTTGCCCACCCTTTCAGATAAGTTGTGAACTTCTGCTGCCCGACCTCTCTTGGACCCATTACCTGCACGAGCAGAAGCTGGTTTTTTTGCACCTACTGATTCTTCTTCAGCATCCTGCACATAGATTATTTCCTTGGTTCGTGGAAGAAAGAGATATAGTCTCGGAAGAGCAAAAAACATTGAAAATATGTGAAACCTATGTATGAAACTCACTTCACTAGGACCTTCAGACTCCTCAGTATCACGATGTTTTCTCTTCAGATTCTCAGTTGGATCGTCAGAAGGTCTCTCTGTGCTATTGCCCGAACCAACAGAAGAAGAAGCAACCAGAGGTTCTGTAGTCTTTTCAACATCTTCTAATCCTTTAATTGCACTTTCACCAAAATTTTGATGACAGTTTCTATCGCTTTTAGAGTCACCTTCTTGGCTCATTTCCTCAGGTAGCTCAGCAGGAACAGATCCTTCAGCAGGCTTAACCTCTGTTGGTTTAACCTCAACCTTGGATGACATCATATTAGGACGGCAATGGGAGACTGTTTCCTTTGGTAAACCAATTGAGCCCTTATCTTTATTTTGCATTCTTTCCATGCTTGAAGTTCCAGAACTAGCTCTCATGCCAACGTTCTGAAGATTAGCTTTTACAAGAGCAGCTGGTCTTGCAAAGTGAGAGAAATTCATTAAACTGGAGTTGATAGGGGATGGTGCTGGAACTTGCTTCTGCATCTTTATGCTGGGAAAACCACCTCCTGATGTTGGAGCTCGAATAGAATCTGGTGCAATGACATGGTGGACAGCATTGCTTGTACTATCATCTTTTTTAGTTGAATCCCTGGATCTAAAAAACGGAAATGATGTTTTGCATTGCTCAGAAGATGACGGATATAACTGACTAGCACTGGTTCTAGGCCTATTAGCTTCAATATCTCCTGCTGAAGAATTCATCACCACATCCCCTTGCTCTAAGTTCAAACCATTGTGTACCGAAACAGTATGGGAGTCCGTAATTGACTGGTTACAACTTCTTTTATCAAACGATGGAAAATTACTCTGGGAGGAGTGTTCATTTACAGTAACCCCCGATAATTCGGGCAAAAAATCAGAACAATAATCATGTTGCAGAGGTTCATCCAATGGATAATTCAGCCAAGGTACCATGTCATCATCTTGATTCGCCCTCACTTCAACAGCAGGAACCGCAAGGAGTTCATTCAGTGTAGACTCCATCGTTCCAAACTTCCCTGTTTTAGTATTGGTGCCATTTCCTATGTCTTTATCTCTAATCTTGGGAGGTAAGCTGTTACAAGTTTGTATCTTTCTAGCTCTACTGTATTGAATCTGACCATTTTCCCATATTAGCTCACCAAAATCATTCTCAGGTCTGCTTTAAAGGATACCAAAAGACACAAGAAACGAAAGCAAACCAGAAAGAAAACATTTCAATGTAAAGATGATCCACTAATCCAAGATAAAGAAGCTAAATAAATAAGTTAAATTGAAACTTACACAAAAGACAGATCAGTTGAACAAGCTGGATTCTTCTCTTGAGAAGAATCAGTTTTCCCCTTGGCCATTCGATACAGGAGCTCAGACAAAGGCATGGTGAAGGTTGTTGGTTAGCAACGCTTCTGCTCAGTAAGAAATGCCCTCAAAGTTCAATTATTTGGCCATTTCCGGCACTTTTTGGAAACCTCTCTTGAACTCCAGCACAAGCTCAAAGAACCCAAAAACTATATGGAGCCGACAAGAGTTTCAAGACATGAAAAGCTTGACAAGAACCCCCATGAGTACAAGACAATCCCAGTTTGTATGCAACTCACAAAAGAAATAAAAGAAAAGAGTGCTACTTTTTTTCAGTTACATAATTTGACAGAACAGAAAATAATCTTTCTTTTATACTAACGTCCTTAACACCAGTGAGTTAGATATATAAATAAATAAACAAACTATAAATTAACCAACAGTTTCACATAAAGTAGCAGTCAAAAAACCTATTTTTTAATGGCTCTCTCAAAGATTCAAAAACCCTCCGAATTAAGCTATTTTAAGCATATTTTAGGTTAAAGAAATGATCTTTTCCACTTCTTTAATCATTAAATTTGAAACCAACAAAAACCCAGATCAGATTTTGGAAATTAATTAACTTTATCAGTCCACATGAAAAGAAAAACCCCAAAAGGGAGTAATACACTGGAAACTTGAAGAACAGCTCAAGACACTCCCTACCTAGGAACCAACCAATGAACTGGAACGCAAATAAGTAGAAAAGGAAGAGAATTTTTAGAAAAACTGAGCTCCTCGAACTAGTAAAAAGTTACACTAATCCAAATGCATTAAAAATGAGAGAACTTAGCTGTGCAAATCATATCATACCCCTGGGACAATTAGAGAAGTTACCACAAGATTGTATGTTTAAAAATTTGAGCTCCAAGAAAAGAACTCAAAATCGCAAGAGACAGAGAGGGCAAGTGGACGTAGAAGACGCGAAAGGCTGGCAGAGATGGCAGGGGACAGAGACAAAAATAAACAACAAACCTTGTGCTTGTTCAGCTTTTAAACTTTAACCTCTCTATTTCTGGTTCTTCCTTCCTTCCTTCCTTCCTTTAACTACTGTTAGAATTCAATATTCTTATTCTTTTTTTTTATGACCTTCTTTGTTCTTTTCTTTACTTTTTTTGATATTTTATAAAATTAATAAAAGAACACATTTTGGTTCTTATGGTGGCTTCGTAAGAAGTCGAGATTGAGAAAATCACTTTTAACAAAATTGTTAGAATAAACGGGTACAAATTTCAAAGGAAAGAAGGAAAAAAAGAGATCTCGTAAATATATTAATATTTATTATCTGATTATACCATGGCCGATATTTAAAAAATATCTGGATGAAATTATCTTATCAAAAACTTAAAAAAAGTTACCAACGATGATTATAATATTCCATACGACCTTTATTTAAACACAAGTGAGAAATAACAAAAGAAAAAAACTCCTTAAAACACACCGAACTTTTCCACGGTATTCAACTTCACAAAGAAGAACGTTGTCCTTTACAATTGAGATTTAAATATTGGGTTAAGCTTCAACATTTCCACAGATTTCTTATTATAATAAAAGGTAGCAAATGATAACTTTAGTTACATTACACAAAAACTGATACCAATAGGACTAGCTAGCTGCTACACACACGCACACATGAAGGTTAAATTGTTTATGAGTACAAGGAGGGCAGGTGATTTGGGCAATTAGGGTAGGTTCTTCTTGTTAGGATTTGAAAGCTGCGGTGCTCCTGTATTCTTCATGGTTGTTTTTCAAAGAAATTTATATAAAAAAAAAAAGCAGGTTAAACATATGAACACCAACAGCAACATATCATCTTGTTTATATTATTATAATATGTTATCCTGCAACAGGAGTTGTGGGCTTTTTATGTTTGTTTTCATAATGGAAAGCAGCAGCAGCAGCAGCATATCTACATCATTAATTATAATATATATAAAACCGAGGAGGGCCCCTTCAATAATAGGGTTTTGAAAATAATGCCTCCGGAGGATAAATAAAGCCATCAAGGTTTTGAAAATCATGCCTTGGAGGATTAATAAAGCCATTGACTTTAGGCATGATAGCTCAACTGGCCTAATTCGTGCTGGGTTCGGACTCTTGTGTGGCAGTGGAGGATGTGATCTTGGCACTCCAATAATGTAAGAGAATGACATTTGGTTTTACTTTATTTAAAATTCATCTTATCATGTTGAGAGGATTGCCCTAATTATTAAAGCCAAAAAGGAGTCTAAAGGTGAATTACATCTCACCTTGAGATCTCCGCTCATGGATTAACTTCATGATTAGTTCTCCATGAACCAAATCTAAGCTGCACCTCTTTGCTTTGATTATGGTAATCAGTCAGATTATCTCTGCTGCTGCCCTCTCTACCAGACACCACAGCCATGATCTCTCCTAATGGGGTCAAGATCGGCGCCATTGAACTAGATGTGTTGTAATCTATCATCGCGTACAGCACCTATCTAGCTAGCTTAGTCCACTAAATTTGATTTAGATATGGGTGTAGGGCCACTAAACCCTAAAATTAAAAAGGAAAAGAAAAGGAGAGAGTGTTGTTTGCTAAAGGGGAGAGAGAGAGAGAGAGAGAGGAGAAGGATTGAAGTGGGATAACCTATCAAGCAAACAAAGATCAATTTAATATATTAGAATTGATTTTTCATTGTTCAACCATATATCATCATACATACTGATACGTATTTTCATTTAACCTGCATCTCAATCTATATTAATTACTTATTATTATTATTATTATTATTATTATTGACAAGGCATTGACCCAAGAGGAGGCCTAAATCTTCGTCACAGGATTAATGAATTAATTAGGGATAGAGCAGAGGCCAAACTTAGCGTGCAAGGTGATGAAATTAGATGCGGGAGAGCACGAGGATGGGAGTACTGTTCATTTTATTTATTTATTTATTTATTTATTATATATCTTCCCGACCCCGGTAGTGAAATGGTATTTGTCCACGTGGACCCGTGCAGAACCAGTGAAGGGATTCGGCAGTGTTTCAGTGGACCCCCAGGTTCTAGCCAGCCACCAGGCTCGGAACTGTGTGAGCACGTGTTGTTTGGTTTATGAGTGTCCATGACCATATATATATATATATATATTGACAGCCACCATTAATTGAGACGTTGCTTTCATAGCAGCAACATCACTCTCTTCGTCGTCACTATTATGTATGTATGTGCGTGCTTTGCTCCCCCTCGAGCACCTGCCGTCATATGTGCTAAGGGCACGTCGGAGATGACTCGATCCACCGAGTAGAGTAGAGTAGAGTTGTGGGAGGATCTATCAGCTTTAGCTCACCCAATCAGCAGCAGGAGGATTTGATCTTCGACTGCCACCACTCATCTGCTTATTGAAGCAATGACAGCAAAGCAACAAGTGGCCGGCCCTGGTCTAGCTAGAATAAAGAGCCCATTGTCCTTCGAAAACCCCTACTTCCTAGGTCCCTGCTCCTTTCCCTTCCTTGTACTGCTGTCTCAAGGTTGCATCTGATCCTTGTGGTGGTGCGAGAGCATATCTTCAAATAACCCTTTATTTAAAAAATATATATATTAAAATAAACTATGTTTACATCTTTTTATTTTAAAAATCATTATATCAACATCATAATAAAATACTAAATAATATCAATTTAATATTTTTTCAGGTTAAAAAACACTTTTACAAAATATCTAAGAATATGTTTAATATTATAATAATATTGCTCTTTAAAATACTTTTTTATTTAAAAATATATTAAAATAACTATTTTATTTTTAAAATTTTATTTCTAATATTAGAATATCAAAATAATTAAAAATAAAAAAATTTAAAATCTTGAAAAAGCGCAACTCTACTGCAAAAATAAACGCACCCAAAAAAAGAAACAAAAACAGTGTAAAACACCATCTCAACAAGGGAAATATTGAAAGAGGCTTGCGGCCGCCATTGTACATTCCCTCTCAGCACTCTGTGGACATTCTCTTATCACAGTTGCAATTCTGGTCTAGACCGACGACAATATCTCTTTATCGAGTTTTTAATAAATTTTTAAAGTAAATAACATTTTAAAAAGTCACAGTAAATAACAAACAGGCCATAAGCAAACGATAATATTATGGAAACATATTTCTTAATGAATGAATGAATAAAAAAAGACAGAACAACTAAAAACACACATAATATATAGTGATATTAGGGACATCCTGGGTTAATTAGGGGCACTAATTAAAAGCGATATATAATGAAGGGAAATGTTGTGGCCAGCACTAGTGTTGTAGAGATACGAGAAGTAGAAGATAATGTAAAATAATACCAAGTGCCCACCCTCCCTTCCTTTATAGAATGCTTTCTCGGCTGTGGAGCCTTGTAAATTGCTCGCTCTCATAGCTCCTCCTCCTGGCAGGACCATTCCCAGCAGCAGTCTGCACATGACCACTCCTCCCATGTAGTGGCGTGGCAGGACCACTGTCTACTACTATCATTTTCTTATATTATTTCAC
>Ga0325404_1004515_pt1 | contig 14777 bp, 9 predicted proteins | sample PopdelMetagenome_18_FD_205664 | JGI IMG/M metagenome (GOLD analysis project Ga0325404, IMG submission 205664) | Populus deltoides microbial communities from Bellville, Georgia, United States - Xylem-Control-R1 | ecosystem: Host-associated > Plants > Phyllosphere > Stem > Wood/Secondary xylem... | reverse complement strand
TTTTTTTACTGTATTAGTTGTTTTTAAAAAAACAATTCCTTTAGTAGCACCTTTTTCGGAGGTCTTTTCTTAACAAGTACCTAATCAATCTTAATAACAGCTTTACTTTTATTTTGTTTAGTTTTTGTTACAAAGTTGTTTAATTATTTACTGGCATTAAAAAAAAAACACATCATTTCGTTTCCTTAATAAAAGCTCAAAAGGTCATATCACACCCTCCTCTCAAGCAAAACCAATACCATACTCCAAGCTAAAAGAAATATAAACACAGGCCACCCACCACCGTTCTGGTCATAACACAACATTCTCTCCCTCCATGCCTCGCCGTAGCTCCCCATCTCCTCTCCTCAACCTACCACTTCTCATCGTGATCTTACCCATAATTGCATTAATTCTCTTGTTCTTTGCTCTCCCTTCTCTGCTCTCCCTCACCTCTCACAAAATTCGACCGATCACTAATACTACTGTTATCAAGAGCAGCTGGAACTCACTCTATATTTTTCTAGTCTTGTTTACAATTCTCTGTGGCATCTTTGCTAGAAGAAACGACGACGAGTCAACCACTAATGAAGACAATCCCAGCAACCACGACAAATCGAAACCACACTCCGTTTCAAATGCTCCATGGTTTGCTGATGACTTCTCTGACCCAAAGATCTATGCTGATACCAACAATAGTACACCACTTGGTGGCACAGCGACAACCGCCACAGGCGACAGGTTAAAGATGAACAGTAGATCCTACCCTGATTTAATGCAAGACTCCTTTTGGGAAACTCCTGATGATCGATTTCGGTTCTTTGATGATTTTGAAATAAACAAGTACCGCTCACCAATCCACCATCGGAGACATCGGAATGGAGTGTTCGAAGAATCTTGTGTTAAGGATATTCCTGTTGATACTTTTGTAAGTTGCTCCTCATCAAAGTTACAATCACCACCACCGCTGAAGACTTCTGCGCCTCCGCCTCCGCCTCCACCGCCTCCTCCGCCAACAACAACGAAGTCCAATCACAAACAGAAGCGAACATATAGAACACTTCCACGCGAAATAGAGAAGGCAAATGAAAATGACCTTGAATCCACAAAAATCAAAACTTCGCCACCAACGCCCCCTCCACCACCACCACGGCATGCAACCCCAGCGCCACCAAAGAAAATGCACGGCAAAAGTGAACGTAAAAGGACGAATGCAACTAAAGAGATAAAGATGGTTTTGGCTTCTTTGTATAGGAAAAAAACGAAGAAACAGAAAACACAAGTTTTACCCAAAAACGATACGCTTCGCTCTCCAAGTGAACCGCCTTCCTCTACTAGACCTCCACCGCCTCCTCCTCCTCCACCTCCACCTCCTCCACCGCCACCATCAGTGTTCCACTTTTTATTTAGAAAAAATAGCAAGAGTAAGAGAATTCATTCCTTTTCTCCACCACCAGCCCCTCCTCCTCCTCCTCCAACGACAAAGAGGTTAGCTAGGCATAAGAGCCAAGTGCCTCCGCCACCACCGGAACCCCCAAGGAGGCGAAGATCATCCACCACAGGCCAGCCACCGTTGCCGACAGGGGTGAATAATTTATATGTAGATAATGTGAATAACGGAGGACAATCCCCGCTCGTTGCAATGCCTCCTCTACCGCCTCCCCCGCCATGTCAGATGCCAGGTTTTCAATTTGTTCCCAGAGGGGATCTTGTTGAGAAACGAAGTGCACAGGGTTCACGGTGTAGCTCTCCAGATTCGGAGGAGGTTGACAAGGAGTGCAGACAGACAGTCAACAAAACGGACGAAAAGGATGGGATTGGTGGGCCCTCTTTTTGTCCCAGCCCTGATGTTAATATGAAAGCAGACACTTTTATTGCCAGGCTAAGAGATGGGTGGAGGCTGGAGAAGATAAACTCTTTGAGAGAGAAAGGAAGTGTGGACCATGGCCCAGGTACAGATCCAACAAAAATCTGAAAATTACTTTGAAGTTGAAGGGTTTCCTTACAATTCACACATTTTTCTCTTTTTCTCTTCGGTTAATCTGGTTTATGATCCTACATAAGAAAAATATATATGTGTTGATGGTATGCAGATAGGAGCTTTGAGTAATGTTTTTTATTCACCATTCGGAGCTCCTTTGTAGAGGATTTGATTTGGATTTTCTTCTTCTTCTTCTTCTTCTTCTTCTTCTTCTTTCAAAGTTTGAAGATAAAAAGCACCAAGTTAATTGCTCATGGCTTTGGTTGTGTTTTTTTGCTTACCAACTAGAGCCAGCCATCTTCAGGGTTTAACGAAAGGAGCATGGTGGTTGCATTGGGCTTCTATGGTGTTTTTGCTTAATCTTGTAGACACATTTTTCTCTTATAAATATTGTTTAATTGAAGGTTAACGATTGAAAAACACTGCTTATTATCATCCATATACAGAGTATGATTGATATTGATAACGCTTGTTTGGAGTACAAAAGGTTTTGCCGTCAAGATTATTCTTGAAGATTCTATATTTTCTTGAGTTCAAGACTTTGTTATTTAGTATTCGTAAAGGATTTGAAATTTTATTTTCTTTTAGTTATTTATTTATGTCTTAACTCAATTTTACCCCTAAGTGTGAGCTGGAAAAATAAAAAAATAAAAACACTTTAAAAAAAATGATAAGCGAGTGAGAGAAGAAAAAATCTGAAAATTTGAAAGGAGTGAAAAAATTAAAAGAAGAAATAGATATTCTTATTCGGTTTTTCTTTCGTACACTAAAAATAAATATTCACATGTTAACTAAATAATAATGGTATCGGTCATTACCAAACATGGAAAAGATGGCTAAAATTTATCAGCAACAATAAAATGGATTAGGTTTAGAAAGAATTCAAATTGATTAGGAAAGATAGGAAGTAATAGACTAAATATTTAGGTGTCTACTAAATAAGAATAGTAGTTGTTCATTACCAAATACGGAAAAAAAAGCTAAAATAAATTGTTAATAATCAACTAATGAAACTATAAGTCATGATCGATCAAAAAAGTTAGAAGTCATTATCAACCAGAAAAGAAAAATAACTATAGAGATATTAATTAGAAAACTAAACCCTAACATGATAAAAGGTATATAGCATATTACACTTACAAAGATTACAAATTAGTCATAAAATATATCATTGCCAAGAAGATGATATGTTAATAGAAATGTAAATTGTAGTGAGATTCATGTTGTGCACTTTTAATATATTATAAACAACTTGTATATAGTTAGAAATTATAGTTCACATAGGATTCTATCTCTATAATAATATAGAAAAATTATCTAGTTAATGGATATGTAATTTATTTTTATAATTTGTCTTTCTTTTTATAATTTATTATTTTCCTTTACAACTTTTATTTTCTTCTGTATTTCATTATTTTTTTATCCAAATCATATTATTTTTAAATTACTCTTTCTTTTTAATCTGATAGAGCCAATTTAGAAACCTTATATTATATTTGATTTGTAGGTTGTTATCTGCCTAGGCTTAAGATAAAGTTTTTAAATGTAGTTTCTCTTCGTTCGAGATAAGAATCGAAGAACAAATAACATACTGATCAAGAAACCATGTGATTCATCACCAAGATTATCTATAAGATTAACAAATTAACATGCTTTGTTAGACAAATTTGTTAACACAATAATAAATTAGTCGGTAAAAATATCATTGTTATGACTAATGAATAGTCGGTATGTGTAACTAACGAAGGTCAATCTTATAACCACGAAGAACTTGATAGTCACTCACCAATACATAAGCTAATTGATCAACCTCTATAAAAAATGCTACATGATGGCCCATCATCATCTAACTCTCTACAATAGCAAAGAGTTGCATAAGATTAGAGTTATAGTGCTCTTACGCTATCTATAACTTGTTGTCATTCCCCACTATTATTACTCATTTTTTACTCCATAAAAAGTCAAGAAAAAAAAGAGAAAAAATAGAAAAAAAATATTCAAAATACAAGAGAATATACATGAAGAAATCCTAGAAGATTACTCAAATTGGTGGTGAAAGACCAAGACAACAAGTGGAAAAGTTGAATGATCAAAATGTATAAGATTGATAAAATTGGCAACTCAATTCTAATTGACAAATGATCCATTTGGTGAAAATATTTTTATTTGGGGTAACAAAATACAAATTTGGATAGGTAAGGACTCAATGATATTTTTGAAAGCTTAATTAATTTTATTAAGGATTTAATTGCTAGAAAAAATAATATTTGATGTCAATTTGGCTTTAATTAGAAGCAATTAAAGTCTGAAAGTTGATTTGTAATTTTAAAGAGTTAATTTGGTCAAATCAAGGGCTTAACTACATAAATATTGAAGTTTGATGGGCAATTAAGGACTTGATTGAAGAAATTCAAAACCGAGGACCAAACTGAAAAAGGCACGTGAATGCATGGGTTGAAATTAATCAAATGAGGGGATAAATTGAATAAATTAGAACTCGTTGATTAATTAAGAGTCAAAATACACAATTTTATAATTAAGAACTAAAATGAAATAGGTCGTCAACTCTAGGGCTGACAACTGAGTTTAGCATGAGTGAAATTGCATGAAATTAAGAGTTTATGAGGTAATTATGAGTGCAATTAAAAACAAATAGACTAGATTTCCATTTACCAAAATCTCAAATTAAAAACCCTAATTTTTAGGGTTTAGCTTAGACGACGCATCGTTCGGCCACCGTGTATCTTTTTTTTAGCAGTTTTGGTTGATCGAGTAGGTAGCTTCATGAGAATAAATGTGGCATTTTTTACCACCTCAAAAGCTGTAATTAGCACTAATTGATTGAGAAACATCCCCTCTACAAAAATCAACTACTCTTATCAAACATTTGCATCCCATTTTCTCCAATGATCTTAACCTCACTACATTACCTCACTACATTGGTAGATTCTAGGCTGATCGATTTCGCACATTCAATTGAATGGATGTGAAGCTATAGGCCTCCAAATCGAGCAAGGTAAGATCCAAACAAAAGGTGTCTTCCCTCTCTACCAACTTCAGGTGGTCTTCAATGATGATGATGATATCAGAGTTGCACCGACACCTCAAAAGTGGGTAGCTCAATCATCAATGGATTTAATACTCATTTCTCAAAACCATTAATTTTTTTTATGTGTTCACACTTCAAGCCTTCTCAATGTGTTTTTATCAAAGATCGGACATGTTTCATTCAAGATTAAAAGCCAGAAACAAACTCCTTGGTCTTCAAGTTTTGGAAAACCACTAAAATCTCCAAAACCAAGTTTGTTGCAAAACCACTATTGTAAAACAAATATAAGTACATAGCTTACAGCTGTAAGACATACCCAAAACTCTCATATTTTGATCAGAGGACAAGCTTTGATGAAGAAGGATTAATCTTTGATTGAATCCTAGCTTGATACCTTATAAATACCCCTGGAAAATCAAGATAAAGGAGCATCAAGAAGGAGAGAAAGAAGAGAAAGGAAGATAGGATAAATGAATTTCAAGTGTGAAGGTTTAAAAACCTAACATAAAGATTTCCTCAACTTTGAGAGAAAGTAGCAAGCTTGGAAAAGAAAAGACAACAACCATTGTTAGAGTTTGGAAGGTATAAAAAAACTCTTCTAATCTAGTAGGTCATACCCATAAGGCACACCTCTAGCTCTTCATTGCATATTCCAGTGGTGTTTTGATTTTTTTTTATACATTGTATTGATCTTGTATTTTTTATTAATGTATAAAATGTTGTTTTTCTTTACTTAATTTTGATCTGAGTTGTTTGTTACTATTTATTGAATGTTTAGGAAATGGTTTGATGTTTATTTTGATCTGAGTTGTTTGTTACTATTTATTAAATGTTTAGGAAATGTTTTGATGTTTATTTTGCTGAAATAAAATAGTTTTTGTATTCTGTCATATATATGGCAGTAAGTGTTCAATGCTTTTTTTTTCTAGTGTATTTCATGGTTCCTAGGTTTGATTCAGGTCTTAAGTTGTTTATAGAGTCAGTTTTGAATTGAAATTTGATGTTGTTGTTGGTTGTTGTTAGGGTTGCATATATGAAGGTGGAATCTAATGCATTATCTTGATGATTTGATTTTTTTTATTAGTTCTTATTCAACTATGTTTAATATTGGTAATGTGGTTCGTGAGGACCAAAACCAATGTGTTTAAAGGTCTAGAAGGCCATTTATAGGGTTTAACCATGTGCTGAGTTTTTTTGGGTTGCTATGCAGTGTTCTTTGTATTCTTGGGAAGAACATTACATTAACTCTATAATTTAGGCCAGTTTTGGTTGATTTATTTATACTAAACGCTTTGTGATATTTGACTAGTTAATAATCTATGGTTTATTGACATCAATAACAAGTTTTTAATGTGTTTAAATCTTAGGGTTTTTGTTTAGAACCGAAACCCATTTGGACCAAATCGTGGTGATTCTTTGATAATCAAACTGAATAGATGTTAGATTATTAATCCTTGCATGATTTATAATATGTTTGTAGCTTGTTTTGATCGTATGTGGTTTGGTTAGAAAGTCATGTTGTTGAAACTGTGATGAATGTTCTTCGTGTTCTTCATTTTTTATGTGTTTGATTTGTTTTTGGTCAAAAAGATTAGTTCTTTCTGTTTTTTAAGTTTGATTCGTTTTAATTTTTTATTTCATTTTTGGTTTAGTTTTCGGGTCAAACCATGTCTTTGGTTTGGTTTATGGTCGGACCAAAGATTTCATGTCAAACAAGTGGAGTCAATCAGGTAGGGTTGACTAGGTCGAGTAAACCCGATCAGGTCAAAATTGGATCAAAAGTTAAGACCCTGTTTGGCTAATAATATTTTTGCTAAAGGTTTTCTTTGGTTTAAGGATGTGTTTGGCAAACACTTCATAAGCCTATTTTAACAGTTTTTTTAAGGGAAAAATGAGTATTCGCCAAACATGGCCTAAAAATAATTTTTTCTTGTTACATACAGCCTAATTCTTACAAAAAATTGTATTTTATTTATTAAAAAAAATATTTAAGCATTTTTTTAGGAATTGTTTTGTTTTTCTTTACATCTTGTGGAATTAACAAGAAGTTTGTAAAATTCCTTAAGAATTTGACCAATATTTCAATAGCTCTAAGGTTAAGGTTTTTTTTTTTTCTTCTTCTGAAAATGAATGGTCAATATTCTTGTATAAATATTGGATCTATAAGTAGATTGGTATTTAAATAGCAGGAGTTAAATAGGAAATTCTCAGAATTTTTTTTAATATTCATCAATTTTAATTAGGAATCTTTTTCATCACAATATACGAATTATAAAAAATATTTTTGCCTTCCAAGACAGGTGGATCTTTTTAGAGTACTTATATGGATTCTTCCTATAAGGATTTATCTGGGCATACGAGCCTATAATAAATTTGAAATGTTAATTTTATTCACGAGCATAAATCTTTATTCTGATCCATAGACAAACCACTAGCTAGGAACTCATCAACAATTATAAACAACATCAAGACAACTTAATGCATTTTACCTCAGATAAGGTGCGTTAGTAGTGTTAATATCTTTTCTAGCCACAACTAGTCCCTTACTTTTGAACTTCTAATAAGACCAGTCCACTCGAGTCTCCTATTGACCCTAAATCAAACAACCAGGTGGCAACTCCTTGACCTCGATGTCCTGTCATGTCACATGTACACGTGCGATAAAATAGCAACTCCACTAGGGACTTTCTGTTTTTGACAGTATTTGACAAAGCTTCGTGTGTTTTATATGGTTTATATGATTTGATGTGTTTAAATTTTCTCATTTGACTTTTTTTTTTTACTTATTTACGCTTTAGCATGTTTTATCATGCTCATGCATGTATGATGTATATGAATGAATATCTTCATGCATCATTATTCTATTTGTGATATATCACTTTGGAATACATACACATAGAAACTTCAGGTTAGGTGGGGAGAGTAGCGACTTACACCATAACTTTTAGTTAGAGTTTAAGTTCATGAAATTATTTGACTCTTTATTGAGTGCTTGGACTCATAGATATTGGTATATGTATCATTCTATTACCTATTAAGCATCTTTATTGTTTTTAAGAGGATAATCACTATTCTAAACTACTTCTCTTTCTTTCTCTGCCGTTTGGCAAACCTTTTCTTCCATGACTAAGCCTAGACCCATAAAAGGTATCCCAGCACTCTCTACGTGTCCCTAAAATTAGATAACCTTCCAAAGATCTATACCATAATCTTCCTATGCACATGCTCTTCCACCTGATTTTGGGCTTTCAAGGAAAATAAATAAATATTTTCTATGATCTTATCTAAACTAACTTGCTCTTTGCTCACATCTATAGTCTATTCTTTTATTAATTAGTAGATGATGTTTGGTATAAGATTAAAAATGAGGGTGAATTATTATATGAGTAATTATTAAAAGATATTTTTTAAAGAATATTAAAGTTAGTTTTTAAAAATATTTGATATGTTAATAAATTAAAGGGTTAAATGTTTGTAGAAACAAGGAAAAAATAATTAAATTATTAGCAATCAAATATTAAACATTATTTAGTACGTACTTTGATATATATATAAAAGGGTAAAGGTTTACCTTCTAAGGAAAGCATATCAACACCATCCTTAAAATTCCCGTTGCTAAAAAAATCATAGCAAACTAACTTAAATTTCATAAAGGTCAAATTTACCCTTTATTCACCTCCTATCAAACAAAACCTTAACCTTTATCCATAATTATATTTAATAGCTATGTCGGAGTATTTGATTCAATTAAATTACCTTTAAAATCTTGTTAGCGTATGACTAAAAATGGAATTTTAATTTATATAAACTTATTAATTAACTAAAATATGAATTACAATAGCTTTCCCGTTTAAAATTATTAAATTCTTATCCCTTCTAATTAACTCAATTAACTAAAATAGAAAAACTTCTTTCCATATAAACTTAATTATTATTATCTTAAGTAGTACTATCAATAGATTGAATCTTTATCGGAATCTAATCCATATTTGATATAATTAAATAGAGCTAGTATATAATTTTTATGATATGAATTCGATAATAATATGAATTTATTAACCTTTTTATTAAATAGATCAATTATGGATCTATCTTGAATTGACTGGACAATAATTTGATTTGAAATTAATATAAATATTATTTCTAATAAATATAATATTTTTAAAACATGCAAATTTTTAAATATAAAAGATAAGAAGAAAAAAATGGTACTAGGTTTAGACTTAGCATTTATCAATAAATAACATTATATATTTTTGTTTTGTATATTCTCTACTTTCGTTGCTATTCTTCCAAATAATTATGTGATAAATTTTTATTTATCTTTTTTCAAATATCAAATTATTTTTTTGAAAAAACATATATATGTGAAAAAAAAATCAATGAGTTGTTTCTAGTAATAAAAAAATCATAACCAGAAAAAGTTCAAAGAGTCGATGAATATTGCTGATGCAGATGATGTGTTACAAATCCTGCAAATGATAGAGTTAGGTTTCTTTGGAGAATCAAATTGCATTCCCCTGTAACAAAAAGTTTTGTGTTCATTGATTTTTGGTAAAACATGACATTATTTCACATTTTAAATATCTAATGGTATGTTTGATTCAAATGTAATGGATTATGTAATGTAATATATTACATTAATGTGTGGTTATGTTATTTTTTTTTTATAATTTAGTTAATTATTATATTTCTAATGATTTATTAGAGGTTTGGAGTCTTAGTATTTGATGTTTGCATTTAGTTTTTTGTTTTTTTACTGTTAAGGATTATAGGGTTATAGAATATAGGTTTCAATTACAACTAATTTTTGTGGTTAGCGGTTTAAGAGTTAGGAATTAGAGTTTATGATTTTCACTAAAGTTAATGTTTAGGGTTTGGATTATGGTTAATATTTAATGGTCAAGGAACTTACATTAGTTAGGGTTCAATTTTGGGGTTTGAATTAAAATTAATAAGCATTTAGGGTTTGTATTAGAGTTAAACAAATTTTTTTATCGATCATGTTCGTTATAAGTGGTTAGTAAAATTTAAATATTAATAAGGATTAAAAGTTAGGTAGAGTTTAATAGATCAAATATATATTATTTAGGATTTTAATATAAAATAAATATTTAATGATCAAGGAACTTACACTAATTAGGGTTAAGGTTTAAATTTTGAATTAGAATTAATAAATTTTTAGGGTTTGTATTAGGGTTAAATAAGTTTTTTTGTCGTTTATAATAGTTAGGGTAAGTGGTTTATAAGGTTTAGATATTAATTAGGATTAGAGGTTACTTATAGTTTAATATATAAAATACATATTATTTAGAATTTTAATTTAGAATAATTTGGTTTGTTGGATGTCTCATTCTAAACATGATATTTATCAAATATTATGTTTCCAATTATAACTTATTTACAAGTTGTATTTGGAAGTACAAAACTGTTATTTTGTATAGATGTGCTATTTGAATATATATATATTTTTTTAATTTTAGATGCTAATAAGCGAAAATACTTTTACATGACAAGGGCCTTTTTTTCCCCCAAAATAACAGGCTGTCTCTGCTTTTTCTAGTTAGTGACGTGTCGTTTCCTCTCCGAAAAATTATCACCATCCCAAAACTTGCAAAGAAACCCTCACTTCACGACTAGGGTTCTTCTCAGCTCCTCTCCAAACAGAAAGGAAAATGAAACTAGCAGGTCTAAAATCAATAGAGAATGCTCACGACGAGTCGGTATGGGCAGCCACATGGATCCCGGCCACCGAGACCCGTCCCGCTCTTCTAATGACTGGCTCGCTCGACGAGACAGTTAAGCTTTGGAAGCCTGACGAGCTCACCCTGGAGCGCACCAACACTGGTCACTGCCTCGGCGTCGTTTCGGTTGCAGCGCATCCTTCCGGGTCCATCGCCGCGTCGGCATCTCTCGACAGCTTCGTTCGAGTGTTCGATGTGGACTCCAACACAAGCATTACTACTCTTGAAGCTCCTCCTTCTGAAGTTTGGCAAATGAAGTTCGATCCCAAGGTAATTTTGTTTCTTTTTCCTTTTCTTTTGATTTTCATTTTTAAGTTTTTGTATATTTGCACAGTAGAGATGAGATGGCCTGGCTTATATAAAAAGAATAGTATATTTTGGAGAATTCTGTTAATTAGATAGATTGTTTTACTTATTTTCCGTAATCTGATCGATTTTATGGTTGCACGAACTGGAAGTGTTGCCTGCTCTATTAATGTTGGCAACATAGAAGCCATATAAACGAATGGGCTGCTTACGTCTGAGAAGGTGATCTGCCAAATTAGCCGTTACTTAATTAGGTGAAAGTATTTACCACCAAGCACTTTTGTTTCTCTTCTATGTGCTTTTTTCATTTCCCAAATATTGTTAGCCTATTTGCGTTTTGGAGGTTATCTTCGAAAGTTAATTTCTTTTTCTTTTTTCAAGATTATTTTTTAGCAAACTTGTGACAGTGTAAATATAAAGATATGCATTCATTAGAAATAGGTGTATCTCTAGAAAAAGATTTTTTTAAAGATAGCATTTACAGAGGCAAAGGATGCATCTGTGCCATGCAATAAACAGAGAGAGAGATGGAGAGCTTCTTGAACTTCAGTAGAATACATTAATGCTGATCACCTGCTTAGTGCTACTTGGTATAAAATTCTTCAAGCATCATCCATTTTGGGATCTGTAAATAGCTCATGGTTTTCTTTAAAATCAGGTGCTGGGACTTTACTTATGTACCATCTTTTACTGGAAGGATTTATTTTAATGCATTTCACGTTCATGGAAAAAAAAAATCATGAGCAATCAATCTCCTTCGGTGAGTTCAATTAGTTAGATAGTTTGCAATGTTTTTTTCTTGTTGATTAAATTATTGGAGGAGGATGTAGGGGTTGATATCGCAGCCATCCATTACACAATAGGCATTGATGGAGTGTAGTGTGGTGTACATAACAAACTACCTATTAAAGTAGATCATTTAGGTAGCGATGTTATATGAACTTAGTAATTCAGTGTGACATATTTGTTGATGTTTAAGGTTTCTTTGTTACAGGAATTCAAATCAAATTCCCATAAATTGATTCTAATCCCTTCATAGCATCAAAAGGGTGTTTTCTGCTTATAATTCTTCGATTTCCCCCTCATTCCCCCTCCTTAGTATATTGGCTAATTTCACTTGCCTCATTGCTTTTCATGTTTATGAAGCACATAAGTAACTTGGTTTGATTACCTATTTAAGTACAATTGAAGCTAAATTAAACTGTTATGATACCTGTAATGTAGCAGCTCATGCTTCCTTGTCCCATGTAAATTGCAATAAATCGTGCTTTGACCTAAGTTTTTTCTATTTTTTTTCTTTTTCCTTGAGGCCTAAGTTGAAATGACACAATTTATTGAGTTTTTAATTTTGAAGCACTGCAATCCCAATCATTCTAAACTTCTTTTGGGTTAATTTACTTATGAACAGCTATACTCTGCAATTTTATCCCCATCAAGCTCCACTCTTCTTCTGTTATCATTGTGTCTGCATACAAATTTTTATTTTTATTTTTAGAGTTTCTGTACTCTTTCAAGGCTGGTTCGAATTGTCTACATGTAGAACCTGTCTTTAATATTGTCATTCCAAAAAAAAAAAAAAACGAACCCATCAGTATGAGCTACATCTTATTTAGAAGGTATGAGGCATAGTTCAACCGAATTGCCAATGTTGGCTCTCCATACATAGATACTTTGTAATTGAAGTAGAAAATTGGAAATTGTCACTATTTTATGTTTGAATTTAACCAGTGCTAACCATAGCTTTACCTATAGGGTACCACTCTAGCAGTTGCTGGTGGTGGTAGTGCATCAGTCCAGCTTTGGGATACAGAAAAATGGAAGTTGATTGATACCCTGTCGATTCCCCGTCAAGAAGGACCCAAGCCCACCGATAAGAATAGCAGCAAAAAGTTTGTACTATCAGTGGCATGGAGTCCTGATGGGAAACGGGTTGCTTGTGGCTCCATGGATGGCACTATTTCTGTTTTTGACGTGGCTCGAGCCAAATTCTTACACCATCTAGAAGGCCACTTCATGCCTGTGCGGTCTCTTGTGTATTCTCCTGCTGATCCACGGGTGCTCTTTTCTGCATCAGATGATGCCCATGTGCACATGTATGATGCTGAGGGGAAGAGCATGATAGCAGCCTTGTCAGGTCATGCAAGCTGGGTATTAAGTGTTGATGCAAGCCCGGATGGAGCAGCTATCGCAACAGGCTCAAGTGACAAAACTGTAAGGCTATGGGATCTCAGCATGCGGGCTGCTGTGCAGACAATGAGCAACCATGTAGATCAAGTTTGGGGAGTGACATTTCGACCACCAGGTGGTCCTGGTCCCCGTGCAGGCCGCCTTGCAAGTGTGTCAGATGACAAAAGCTTATCACTTTATGATTATTCCTGAATTAACCTTGGTATTTTGGCCGTGTAAAAACATAAAGGATTTGCTGTTTTTACAAGACTTACTGCTGCTCTTGTTATTTATCAAATTATACCACTGAGTCGAATGGTTTAAGGTCTGTCACAGAGTTTTGCTTGATACCATTTGGTTCATTATATGGTAAATATTGATTATCCGAGGTCCAGTCAGCACTTGAGAATGGATCTTGCGGATCTGACCATGGTAATACATTATTGGGTTGGGCCAATTAGGACTAACATTTTCCAGTTGATCATGTCTCTCCTTGACCACGGGGAATGGCTGCCGCAAGATTAGCATTGCAGCCACATAGTTGCAAGTACCATGTTGCACCTGGTGGCTGACTGTGAACAATTTTGGGGAGAGTGTGTCAGCTTTTAGTCATGATAATGAATTCGATTTAGGCAGCTTTGAAAAATCCATCAAGAGAAATTTTTAGATTTTGGGTTAAATTTTGATAGTCATTGCTGATAAATTGCACACTCGTCTCATGTGTCCAGCCAATGCCTGCTTTTTATAATTGTCGTTTGTTTAACAGCTTGATTGACCTTTTCTATGCTAGTCTTATAATGTTTTTATCTGTACAGTGTACTTGTTTTGTATTCTTAATAACAAATCATCAGTGTATTCATAAAAATGTTTCTAACTGTAGTGGTTTTAAAAAATAGGGTGAGTGAAATTATACATTATATATTAATTAGGCTACGTTTGTGAACGTGGGTTGTTCTTAAAAATTTTAATTTTGTTTTTGTTTAAAATTAATAATTTTTTAGTGTTTTTAGATCATTTTGACGCGCTGATATTAAAAATAATTTTTTAAAAATAAAAAATATTATCTTCATGTATTTATAAACGAAAAACAATTTGAACTACAATTACTATTACAATCCTAAACAGGGTTTCAAAGCTAAATGGTATGGCTAAAACACTTTATATACACGCTATTTATCCTATAATATTTTACCATGAGCTAGCTGTTTTTTTTTAAAAAAATTCAATTTGATTTTTCAATTTTTTTTATAGAAAAAAGCTTATGATATTTCGATTATACTTATAATTTTTTTGATTATAAGTATAAATTTTTCTATTATACTTATAATTTTTTATATAAGCGTCAAAAAGCTTATATATGCAATTTATATATATATAAAAAAAAAATATCACCCACAGTATATCAAAAGTCAAATAATTAGTACATGCTATAGAATGTAAATTTCTTTTTAGTAATTTATCCGTATCTAAATTATGCAATTTTAACACTTGGAAGTTATATAAATTTGAAGTTTTGGATTTACAAACTCTAAAATTGACCATTTATGTTGAG
>Ga0325404_1004513_pt1 | contig 14780 bp, 7 predicted proteins | sample PopdelMetagenome_18_FD_205664 | JGI IMG/M metagenome (GOLD analysis project Ga0325404, IMG submission 205664) | Populus deltoides microbial communities from Bellville, Georgia, United States - Xylem-Control-R1 | ecosystem: Host-associated > Plants > Phyllosphere > Stem > Wood/Secondary xylem... | reverse complement strand
AGAGAGAGAGAGAGAGAGAGAGAGAGAGAGTTACAACCATGAAGGCCAAATATCAAGATAATTAATGAGAAAAACTGGCTGGGCTCACAAATCATAACATGTTCAATGTTCAGTTAGCAAATATGTGCATCCATCTATTCACTTACAAAGGAAAATAAGGCTTCGAGGTGAACATGCCATTGTGCCCAAAAGTGGCATTCCCATCCTTTTCCAAATCAGATCTGTAGCATAAAAAAAAGTAAAGAAGATTGATCGACATAATGATCATTTCATCAAGCAAATTTACTATTAAAGCTAACTAAAACCGGCTATGAGGAAGAACTTATATTGCAAGCGATAGTTCCCACTGAAAATAGAGAGAACGCCAAAAGATACAAACAACTTGAAAAAAAAAATACAAGCTAGCATCCGGTATGGTTTAAAAAATGATAATAACAGTTCATTAAAATAGCTAATAGATGTCCAAACAGCTGGACAACCTTGGAAAAATTAAGCATGAATTTCATCTGGTGTGATCATACATAGACACACATAATATATAGATGGTTGGGTATTGCTACCAAATTGAAAACTCACTCAGAAGTAACATTCCAGATATCCTTGTATCTGACATTCAATGATTTAATTGCTTCTTCTCCTTCATGCCAATGAGGATCATAAACTGAAAACTTCAACTTGTCCACATCTGCATGCAATTTTACAAAAACAAAAAAGAGGATATATTAGAGCTCTATTGAGAAAAAAAAATAATAATAATATACATTTTTTTCCATGGAGCATCTGCCAATCCAATAAAAGTACAAAACTATTGATCACAAATGTGTTGAAAAAAACGATTTTATAATACAATTTATATTTATATTTATATTAGCCAAGAGTTAAACCCAAGTCCATATATAAAGAATGTTGGCATGATTATAACTAGAGCAGGAGGCAACAAATAAAATTTATGAAAAAAGGAAAAGGCACAAAATAAAACAATGAAAATTCTAAATTTCTCACCCCAGCATTCCTTGACATTAGTATTCATAATCAACTTTTATGATAGCAGCTTGGAACAGTATTATGTCTCCAAATATCATACAAACCAATCTAGTTAATTCTAGTTTTTTTTTTTTTTTTTCTTGTGGCCAAGTAATTTGTTAGCAAAGATATATTGTTCATATTTCTAATGCTAACTAACTTGATGGCACAATGCACCACATAGCATTAAGGAAAAAACTACAAGAAATTATCTAAGATTGAACAGATATCATATTTCTATGAAAAGAGCAAGCTGAATAAACATCTAAAAGAAAGGTATGTCTAAAGTGTTACTCCTTGTCATTGTGAGGAGAGACATCTTGGTAATTAACTATTTGTGAGCAGGTTGCATATAATGCTGCCTGCGTCCTATGATCTGACTGGTCAAGATATTAAATAAAGAAAAGCTTGAACAAAATCCCACTGGAATTGTGCAAACCTGAAGCATCATTTGTGTTTCCAGCTCCTTCAGAAACCTTTGATTTAAGGCAGAGATAAACCATAGCAGTTGTAACCTACATCCAGAGATGCAAGAAATTTAACTTGCTCAAATCAGCATCCATATGTAGAAGAAAATAAAGATAGTATAACTCACCATCTCACACCATTCTGACTCAATACTAATAAGATCATCAAGATTCCACTCAGCATTAAATATTCCCTTGACCCCATTTGCAGTAGAACCCTCCATTCTGATGCTGCTTCCTGAGAAAGTTAAGCAAGACTCCGTACCATATATGTCGCCACATAGAATATAGTCAGGAAAAACAGCAACTGTATAATTTGTGTAATCCTGCAATACAAACAAACGCATTGATCCATGAGTTCCAAACTATCACCAATTGGATTGGACTACTTATAGCTTCATTGTATGTCTAAACCAAGAGAGAAGGGGTAGGGAGGGTGAAGGAAAATCCACAGAAAAAATGGATGGCTATTTGACATTGGATTAATTAATAAGAGAAGGACCATAAAGGAGCAAAGCTTTTGCATCTCTCAGTGCATGCAGTAAAAGGGGCAAGAATCCCACATCATCCAAAAATGAAATTATGGAATTATATCAGCTAGTTCAAAAAGAGTATCAGGGCAGAACTGACCATAGCAACAAGCTACTATACAGAGAGGATGCAAAGAAAGTCGTTTACAAATATGGATTTTGGTTTACGCATTTTCACTTTTCCAAATGGGGGAGAGTTTCCAATGGAATCTCCATTTTAGGAAGTGTGTTTTTCTTAAACAAAAGAAAAGGACTATATTAAAAGAGGGTACGTGTGAATTTTAGACGTCTGAAATCTAGCAAATAGATGCAAATTCAGAGGATTTCTAACCTCAAATAGGCTAAGAAGCCAGGCTTTCCAACAAGCCAAAATAGAATAAACTACGGTTCATTTAAAAAATGAAATTTCTTCACACAACTGAAGGAGAGAGAAAAACCATTTAATTTTGAAGAACCATTTTGTCAGAACAGAGCACGCTGGAATAAATCTAATGACAAGATTTTGGGTTACAGACTTTATACCTAGCTACAAACAATTTTTGCAGTTTAAGTTCATGCATATTTACTTTAAAAACACGGGAAAAAAAAATCATCTGCACTCTATCATCCATAAAAATAATCTTCAAGCAGCTCCGAATATCAATACATAATATTTTATGTTTTTTTAGAAAAAGAAGATACAGGATACTTACAATTTTATGTCCAAGAGAAGCACACTCTAGCACTTGGTTTCCTAATGGAACTGAAAGAATGTAAATTTTATAAATAATTTTTCAGATCATTCTTGACAATGAGAAGATAGTACAGATTAAGTATCTATTAAGCTTAATAAAAGATGAGGAAGGAAGGAAGGTTAGAACCTTCATCTTCTGAGGGAGTAGAGACAGAAGTTGACGAGCTCATTTCAATGCTGACATCATTATCTGAAATCATACCAACTGACTCATTCTGCGACAATTTTGGTTAAATATTACGAGGTCAGAATCTACATATCTAGCTTTCTCAGAAAACAAGAAATGAGTTTCTGAGAGGAAAAAAAAAAGAACTGAGTCAGAAGAATGCTATTTAAGTTTTTCATTGTGAGTAGAATTTTAAACAAAGAATAACAACTATGGCATATAACAAACTCAATTGGGTAATACTGGCTTTCATTTCATATAATGCAGGAGAAGTATAAGACCACAGTACATACCTCATAATTTGAAAAACTAGATAACCTAAGGGTATCCAGCTGAGAAATCTCGTTGTCAGCACAATCTTCTTGTGGCATGCAAGCGGGAACTGAAACAGAATATTGGCATTGATCATCTATAATGGTTGCATCAATATCTACTACTCCATCACTATTTCCCTTGCGTAAAGTATCGGTCTCCCCAGCAACTATTGAGCAGAGCAAATAACATTAAATATTTTACACCAATTAAGACGAATAAACAAAACTTGCACAGGAAATTCCCTTACCTCCAATGGCAACATCAATTGGTCCATCATCTATATCAATCCCAAGGGCATCCAGCTGAGAAATCTCCTCCTTGACAGCACAATCTTCTTGTGGCATTCGAGCAGGAACTGAAACAGAACATTGACACTGATCGTCCAAAACGGTTGTGTCAATATCAACTACTTCATCACTCTTTCCCTTGCATAAAGTATTGATCTCTCCTGCAACTATTGAGAATAGAAAATAAAATTAAATATGTAAAACCAATTACGAGATAAATGAACCTTGCACAGGAAGTTCCCTTACCTCCAGCATCAACATCAATTGGCCCATCATCTGTAATAAGGGTTTCCATCTGAGAAATCTCCTCTTTGTCAGCACAATCTTCTTGTGGCATGCAAGCAGAAACTGAAACAGAATATTGGCATTGATCGTCTATAATGGTTGTATCAATATATACTACTTCATCGCTCTTTCTCTTGCGTAAAGTAGCCGTCTCTCCTGCAACTCAATATTGAGCACAGCAAATAACATTAAATATCTAACACCAATTACAACAAATAAATGAACCTTGTGCAGGAAATTTCCTTACCTCCAGTGTCAACATCAATTGGTCCATCATCTATATCAATAGGTTCATTGCTTCTTTCTATTTTCACAGTCCCGGTACATCCTCCAACTACATAAAAATTATTGGACATGAATCTCTCATATGATAAAGCATTTATACGGGAGTAAAGCAATGATAGTAGGCTACAAAATGATGGAACAATAGTTTTATTTGACTTAGTTAACCTTCATTTGTTTATAATCATTTCATTTTTTTTCCCAATTTTAAAAAATCGCCAGAATTCAAATTCACTCCCAATTTAAGGTTCAAAACTCGAAAAAAAATAAAAAATTGAAAATCAAAACTATAAAATAAGATAAAAACCGCGATGCGCATAACCTATTTTGTTTTTCCACAATTGTATCATTGTTAGCTTTTTTAATGCAATCATAACCAAACTCACAATTTAGAGCTCAGAAATAAATAAAAAATGAAATTATTCATCCTAAATTAATTATTTAATTTTTTCAATTTCATGCAAATATACAAAACTCAAAGACAGTCCAAATTCGACTCCAAAAATTAAAAAAGAAAAGAAAGAAAAAACTTACAGCACTGGAGGAAATTATACTTAGTGAGAGGAGAAGAGGCGTCGTCGTCCTTCTTGTTGTCGTTTCGTTTTCTCTTTTGAATTCGAAACTTGCCGACGAACTTCGCCGACTCCTTCTCGACTCTATCTTCTTCTTCTTCGTCGAACTCGAACACCCTAAACTTCCGAGTCGAACGAGTCATGGCTCAATCCGAGTCAAAAATCAAAACAAAATAAGCAGCGGAACGACAGAAAATTCTTCCGTGTTCTGTGTTCAGTAGAGAAAGATTTTGAAATTTGCGAGTAACAGTCGAATGGGTGGGGAGTGGCAGGAGAGCAAAAGACAAATATTTGAAATGTCACAGAAAAAGGGATTTTCAAAGTGCTTAAAGCACGTTTGCCGGTGATAGCGGTTAAAGTAATTTTTATTTGGAAAAATATTAAAATAATATTATTTTATTTTTTTAAATTTATTCTTCCTATTAATATATTAAAATAATTAAAAAATTAATTTTTTAAAAAAAAAACTAATCTCTATTAAAAACATTTTATACGAGAGAATAAAGGACAAGTGTGATTCATAGTTTGTTTACTCACTGTTATTTAAATTAGATTTCAGCATATTTAGAATTATGTTGTAAAATATTTTTTAAAAATTTTTTTATTTTAATATTAACATATTAAAATTATTAAAAAAACACTAAAAAATATTAAATTAATAATCCTTTTAAGAAAACACACTTTAAAATGCATTATCAAGTAGGCTTAAAATTATACCTCCCTCTTTTTCATTCAATATTCATTTTTTTATCTTGGGATTTTACCGCTTATATTATATTTTAATTGTATATATGTTATTCGGGTTTTTACTATATTGATACACATTAATATTTAAAATAAATATTTATGTTATATTCATTATTTATTAAATAAGAAATTTAATTATGTATGCATTAATTTTGGGCAATGAATACTTATAATTAAGAGGTATATATATATTTGAGGAATGTATAAATATATTAAATGAGAAAAATATATATATATATATAAATATATATACACACATGAGTATAATGTTAATATTAGGCATTCGTATATTACATTAAATTGAAAAAAAAAAGTTACATGCGTGTGCACGCAAAATATCGATGTATGTGTTTAAATTAGATTTCGATTGGGTTTTAGGATGAATTTATTGATAATATTACCTTATCCGAAAAGAATTTTGGATATTTATATCTAACTCAAAATAGTAATTACTAGTTAGATCAATTTTGTTTTTACATAAAAAAAAATATGAAAAAAAATTAAGATCTAAAAGTGTTAGGTATTTATACAAAGTTATACCTAAGAGTTTTGGGTTTGGCTGCAACGTCTAACCAAAAAGTAATATTTATAATATTAATAATAACATTAAACTTGCATGACCCAAGTTTAAGTGGGTTTGGTTGCAATACCAGACCTAATAGCTTTGGATGTGGGTTTGAATGTAAGATAGTATCATAAAAGTATAATAATTAAATAGATTAATTAAAAAGAAAAAAATAGAAAAAAAAACTAACATGAAGAAAATAACTAATAATGAAAAGGAAAAAAAATCTGAATTAACTAGGTTAACCCTTCAAACCAGGTTAACCCATCAAACCTTGGATTCGTGTCGTGAAAGTTTGATAATTAAATAGAAAAAAAATTTTAGGGTTAACACAGAATTAATTAGGTGATCCCGTCAAATCCGGGATCCGTGTCATAAAAGTTTGATAACTAAATAGAAAAAAATTTAACATTAACTAATAAATTAAACGAAAAAAATTAATTAAAAAGGAAAAAAAACAAAAACAAAAAGCATCAGTCTTTTCACTATGGACTGCACTGTATAGTCTACAATCAAAAGCATAAAAAAAGTAAAAAAGAAAAAAGAAAAAAACTAACTAGGTTAAAAAAAAAAAAACCTATAGGAAGAAAAAAACTAATGAAAAAAAAGAAAAAAAATCTAAATTAGCTGGGTAACCTGTCAAACCTAAGATCTATATCATGAAAGTTTGATAACTAAATAGAAATAAATTTAATATCAACAAAGTAAATTTAAAAAAATAATTAAAAAGGGAAAAACAAAGAAGAAAAAACCTATACAGAGAAAAAAATTAATGAAGAAAACGAAAAAAAATCTGAATTAACTGAGCTAACCCGTCAAATATGAGATCCATGTCATGAAAGCCTTATAACTAAATAGAAAAAAAATTAACATAAACAAACCAAATTAAAAGAAAAAAATAATTAAAAAGGAAAAAAAACAAAAACAAACAAAAGATATCAATTTTTTCATTGTGGACTGCACTATGGAGTCCACGATCAAAGGCATAAAAACAGCAAAAATACAAAAAGAAAAATTAAAGACATTAGTTAATAACTAAATAAAAAAACATTTAATATTAATGAACTAAATTAGACAAAAAAAATATTAATTAAAAAGAAAAACAACCTATAAGAAGAAAAAAATTAATGAAGAAAAAGGAGAAAATCTAAAGTAACTAGGTTAACCCATCAAACTTGAGATCTGTGTCATGAAAATATGATAACTAAATAGAAAAAAAATTTAATATCAATAAACTAAATTAAAAAAAAAAAGACGTCAGTCTTTTCACCGTCGACAACACTGTGCAGTCCACAGTGAAAGGCATAAAAAGAAAAAAAAACTAAAATTAAAGGCATCAGCCTTTTTACTATGGACTGCATACAATATTAAAAGATGAAATTAGAAAAAAAACTAATGAAGAAAAAGAAAAAAAATCTGAATTAACTGGGTTAACCCGTCAAATCAGGTTAATCCGTCAAACCTGGATCCGTGCAATAAAAGTGTGATAACTAAATAGAAAAAAGATTTAATATTAATGAACTAAATTAAAAAAAAAGATTAATTAAAAAGAAAAAAGCACAGAGAAAAAAACCCACAGGAAGAAAAAATCTAATGAAGAGAAAAAAAACAAATTTGAATTAACTAGGTTAAGCCGTCAAACCAGGTTAACCCGTCAAATCTGGGATCCGTGTCATAAAAGTCTGATAATTAAATAGAAAAAATTTAATATTATGAAAGTAAATTAAAAAACAAAAAAACAAAGAAAAAACCAAAAAAAACTAAAGACATCAACTTTTTCACTATGAACTGCATTGTGCAGTCCATAGTAAAAGGCTTAAAAAGGAAAAGAAAAAAAAAGAAAGGTGTACGCTACGGGTTAATTATTTTTTCTTGCATAAAAAATATATAAAAGGCTAAGATCTAAGGGTTTTAGGTCTTTCTGCAAAAATATACCTAAAAGCCTTGGGTCTAACTACAACGCTTGACCCAAGAGTAATATTTATAATATTAATAATAATATTCAACTTACATTACTCAAGTTTAAATAACTCTGGCTGCAACATAAGATCTAAGAGCCTTGGATGTGGGTCTGGCTACAAGATCGTGTCATAAAAGTGTGATAATTAAATAGATTAATTAAAAAGAAAAAAAAACCAACATAAAGAAAAAAACTAATGAAGAAAAAGGAAAAAATCTGAATTAACTGGTTAACCTTTCAAACCAGGTTCACCCGTCAAACCTCGGATTTAGGTCATGAAAGTTTGATAACTAAATAGAAAAAAAAAATTGACGGGTTAACCTAGAATTAACTAGGTTAACCCGTGAAACCAGGTTAACCCGTCAAACTCGAGATATGTGTCATGAAAATCTGATAACTAAATAGAAAGAAATTTAACATTAACAAACTAAACTAAAAAAAAATTAATTAAAAAGAAAAAAAGCAAAAAAAAAACTCCGGGTTAACTCATCAAACCAGGTTAACCCATTAAACCTGGGATCAGTGTCATGAAAGTATAATAACTAAATAAAAAAAATTAACATGAAAAAACTAAATTAAATTAAAAAAATTATTAAAAGAAAAAAACAAAAAAAATGGACGGGTTAACCCAGAATTAAATGGGTTAACCCGTGAAATCAGATTAATCCATCAAACTTGAGATATGTCATGAAAGTCTAATAACTAAATAGAAAGAAATTTAACATTAATAAACTAAGGTAAACGAAAAAAATTAATTAAAAAGAAAAAAAGCAAAAAAAATATGGGTTAACTCGTCAAACCAAGTTAACCTGTTAAACCTGGGATCCGTGTCACGAAAGTCTAATAACTAAATTAAAAAAAATTAACATTAACAAACTAAATTAAACAAAAAATTTTATTAAAAGAAAAAAACAAAGAAAGAAGAAAAAAAACCTAAAAGGCATAAAAAACAAGAAAAAAAAACAGCTCAAAAACAAAAATAAAAAAGACAGCTCAACAAAAAAAAGAAGATAGATATCTCAGCGTAAAATGAAAAATAAAATAAAATAAAATAAAAACAAAAAAATTTTAAAAAAAGACAACTCAGATCTAGATTAGTGATTTTTTTTTGAATTATCTAATAAGCAAAAACTGCTCATCGTTTCAAAAAAATCATTCATCTAGATCTATTGAGGTGAATATTTATCATATTTGAATTAAAATTGTCATTTCAAAATATTTTGTAGAAACATATTAAATATGTGCTTCCTAAGCAATACATATGTGAATATACATCTTTAAAATCATTTGAAAATAAAATTTAATCTTAATCATTGTACAAGCAAGCTTCAAGAAACCATGTATCAGACTAAGGAAGTGTTTGGGAATGCGGTTCAACCCGCGTTCCCAAAAAATTTAAAATTTTATTTTGCTAAAATTTAATATTGTTTATACGTTTTGGATCGTTTTGATGTGCTGATGTCAAAAATAATTTTTAAAAAATAAAAAAATATCATTGGCATGCATTTTGGTACGAAAAGTTATTTGAAAAGTACCCGCAACCACACTGCCAAACACGCTCTAAAAAAAAGCATTTTACATGCTAAAATATATGTGCCGATGTAAAATACATTAATGGATTTGCTAACTACAATATAAATTCCATGATTGCATTAAGATATATGTTATTTTTATTATTATTCACTTATGGGTTATATTATTTGCATTAAGGTATATAAGCACATGTATATCCCATGATTACCAAACTTAACTAAAGGTTTGAGTCACATATTAACCCATGAGTTATTGGGTCAATTTAAATTAATTATGAAATAATGTTGTTTTGGGTAATTTAAAAAAAAACTAAAAATACATCAATTTAAATAAAAAATTAAAAAAATTCTTTAAAACTGACATGACCTAGTCAATCTAGTTATGGATAGGTTACTCGAGTTTGACTAGATTAATGTCTAAAAGAAGTTTGAAAGAAAATCCTTCTAGGGCCAAGCTCTGAATTAGCATATCATTAGATTGACCCGTAAGGCTAGACTTATTATATTAGAAAATAGTATAAATCATATATTGGGATTTTATATAGCAATTTAAGCTTTTAACCCTTGTTAACCAAGTGGTTATAAGTTTAAATCTTGATATCTCATCTAACAACTTAAATCGTTGGATTGAGATGATAATTTAAGATATTAACAATGGAATATCCATGAGTAAAAAAAAGTTTTTAAAGAATTTATAGACTTTGTATGCAAATCTCTCAAACAAATTCTAAATCATGTGCTCAATTTATACGCAAACCATGCCCCCCCTACACACACATACGAAGTTATAGAAAAAAAAAAGGTGAAGCCTTCAAAGTTCAAAATGAAGTATATGTGCAATTCTACTTAGACAATTAAAGTTACATAAGCATAGATTAAGAAAATTCAAACATTAATCAGAACAATATTTTACTTTGATGAGAACTCATATTTGATGATTTAGATTCTAATTTATTAACATTGTTGCACTAAACTCTCTGAGCAAAGTAAAAAAAACATGTTTATTCAGCAGCAACACTTGCAACACTCAAGTCCACGGAGAAATCAAAAGTCTGTACCAAAACAAAAGCCAAATTATAAGTAGATAGGTGCATGGAAGCAAGGTTTATACATCAAAAAATCTATTAAATTGTTACTTTGTATCACATCTTTAATTATGGTTTTTACATACTTTGGTCAAGATTAAAAGGATGTTTAAGAGTATTGTAACGGTTGCTTTTTAAAGTGTTTTTTATTCAGAAATGTATCAAAATAATATTTTATTACTATTTTTTAAAAATCATTTTTGAAATTGTTTTTCAAATTTTGTCGAACCCAATTTGAAACAGAATACGAAACGGGGCTAAAGTGATCTACTAAAGGTAGATTGTCTATTTTTCAGTTATGAAAACAATATATCAGTACAAATTCTTTCTTTTGAACCATTTTAATATTCATGTCAGGCATTTACCTTGTTAATTGTTCCTAAATCTTAATGCTAGGCATTGACCTTGCTAATTGTTCATCAACGAAAATTGAAATTGTTTAAGCACAAAGACTCTTAATATTGTCAAGTATATATCTCGATCAAAATGAAAAATGTTGTTCTCTATAATTCAACTCAAGAATTCTGAGATATTTACCTTTCTAGTTATCTTACTGTACATAGGGATCACATCTTGTACTGGGGTCTCAAAGTGAGTTATTACATTATAGCTTTGCAAAGAATATTATGATCTTAATCAATACTACTGAGTTATTTAGGGAAAATATGAAATTTAGAAAGCTAGACCACAAGCTTGTTAGTAGAGTTATAGGGAGACATGAAAAGGTTCCCCTTTTGAGCTACTCTATAAGGATCTATAATTGCTATGTAGATAAAAACTTCAGCCAATCTTGTCACAAGGGTAAGAAAAGACATGTATAAATGGTAGGTATACTTGTAACTTACAATAGAAATGAAGCAATGGTCATCTTCCTCATTGTTTTCATGCATATATTTGTCGTAAATATCATTGAAAATCTCATTTACTGGACTAGCAAGTAAATTCCTGCCTTTAGTTCCATTTCAGGGTTATCTGTCTTAGCATCAATTGAAACAAAAGTAATGTATTTTCCTTTTGGAGCAACATTGTGAGCATATGAACATCAAAAAAGGTACCTGGAGAAATAATATGAAAGTTTACAAACAAATCTTCAAAGATATCCAGAATTGAATATCTGTAACTTACATTTTAGCCATTTCTTTTCTATCCATCTTAATAATGCATTTAAAAGCATGTAGTCGATCAAAAGGCATTGTAATATGCATTTGAAGGCTTATATGAGAGCCTTTAGGGTTTCATTTGCACAAATAAAAATAAATGTACATGTGTGATTTGCGTCCAAGTTACTTCTGTGGCAGAATAACTTGTGCAGAGTGAAAATCACTAGTGTCAGGAATATGATGACTCATTATACAAATAGCACGAGCAACCTTTCCAACTTTCTTTACCAATGGCATTACAACAATGACAGATAAAAGGTGATTGACATAGTCAAAGCCCATTTCAGCAAATAAAGCAGTGAAGTAAGAGACCGATCTCAAAATTGTTTAATGCTACCTTGTTTGGCAAATAGGATGTGTCACAAATAGCTTTCTTGCATCTAGCAGTTTCTCCTTCAGAAGTCACGTCAATGGCTTTTCCATTTTCATCAAACTCTACCTATCAATATATAACAAGATTTATGAGGATCAAGTAGTCTGACAACAGAAAGCAAACAACAGATCAAGAATCATAGATTCACATGCTAAAGAAGAGGTCATGGATACAAATTGTTATCGCAATTTTACCTTACATTTTAGCTTGTTAAGCATGTAAGTGCCACCATATACTACACTTAAGTGTGCAAATGACTAACAAAATACCAAGACATGTTAGAACAACTTATCTTCACTCCCTTATTCTATATAAAAAAAAAACGTTATGAACTTCAAAAAACCTGAGGCAATTCTACTAGTCCATAGAGTGGATAGATATAAGGTGATCCTCCTTGGAAACATGCTAATGACTCTGCATAAAGCTTTATGGAACAAACAACAGAATAGCTTGAAAATTACTTCTTCTTCTTTTTTGTGTAACCATCAAAGACGAGTAGAGAGAAAGATTTCAAAGAATTGTAAGTGCACCTTCATTCTCTTCACAAAATCCAAAGCTAGCTGATCCAAGTAACTATCATCAAGATGAAGACCTAGTACATGACCGATAAAATGGATCGTATCATCTTCTAACCCATATTTTCTACATGAAACATGATTAACAAGCATTAATCTAATAGTTAAAATTTGATCATCTAGCTCTCAAAAACATAAAATATACATTAAGGTACATGAATTCATTCAAGCCCTTTATCAATAGATGATATGATCTTAAACTAGACTGAAATTTCTATCAATTAAAGAGAAATGTTAATCAAACACATATGCGATAACTTCTCTTATTGTAACTTTAATCAAGTCCAGACCCTCATGAGACTTAGGATCATTGTCCTCGTAATCTTGGACATAAATGAAGAACTTTTGAGCACGATGTTTTTCAAACAATCCTATCAATGGAGATTTTAATGCTTCCACATCAGTTGCTGGAACTTTGTGGATCTGAAAATCAAAATTACTTCTTTCATTTTTTCACTAAAATTAATATCTTTTGTTCTAGGTTTTAGATTACACAAATGTGCTCTACCTTCCTTTTATTGTACACAAAACTACCATCAACAACCTTGAAATTGAGATACTTGGTAACATCTGTGTGTATCAAAACATGAACCAAACCACCATTGGTAATAATAAACTAGCATAACAAATTGAAAAAAAAAAAACAACGTAAACACTTACTACATGTTATCATTTAACAACAAGATCATAAAACTCCATATAAAATAGATTAAGGATCATGTCAACATTGTATTCTTTGCTTGCACCGAGGCTCTCTAGAGACTGGTTACTCCCCCTGAAATGTTTCCATAGCTACAATCATGAAGAGGGTCAAGGAAAAAATCACATAAGAATATGGAAAAGATAGTAGACAAGAAAATCAAAAGTATTTTACAACATGAACATAAGAGAATCACCTGATTAAGATTAAAAGATGTCGATTCTCCTTCATAATAGTCATTGCGGTCCATATGCAGTACATGTTTCAAACGAAGATTCAATTGGATTATCATAGAAAAATTAAATTATATAGATAAATTAAGGAGAAACACATGCTTTTTTCGAACACCAAGACTCCAAAAATCTAATGCGTTTCAGCATTCATCGATGGAGAGTAAATGTTGCAAGCCAGAACATTAAAACATTAGTGTTATGCTTGTGATAACAAAAACATCTAAAAAAAAAGAGAATTACTTTGAGTCCATCAACAGAAAGAAGACCACTGAGAATGCATTCCTTGTGATCAATTCCTAGAACAATCACATCATACTCTTCATCCTTGGTCACAAAATCCAACTTAGAAACAAACCTTTTTGAAGATTTGATACATAGAAGGAAGGAAGTGTTATACTTGTGATGTAAGAGATTATTATTATTGTTTTACAAAATAAAGAGAAATATTGGAGATAATGAAAATAGAAAGTTGAAGTTTTCTATTTCTGTGTGTGTGTGTGTGTGTGTGTGTTTGTTTGATTTAGAGCAAGTCTTTCGTGGGAACCAACGACAATAACACACAAAGCAACGTTAAACGGGTGATTACCAAAAACCAGGAAATGGTTAGGAAAGGTACGTTACCATGCGCCAACATGCATTTCTAAACATTATATTTTATTTTAACCTAATCTAACGCGGGATGTTAATCTCTTTAGTTTGCAGGAAAAACAATATTTTTTTTAGTATTTTCTCTTTTTATATTTTATTTCAAGAGATTTTACGATGTTCAAGGATAACATCATATTAGTAACTCAATGAAATTCATTCTGGAAAAAAACACAGACATAATGAGAGGGGGAGAAAAAAATTCATGACTTACTAAAAGTGATAAGAATATCTTGATCATATTGGTTATTCAATGGATCCACTCTACATAAATTAATAGATACAAGTAAGAGAGAGAAATAATATATAGAGATATTTTTATTATTTTTGACGGGTCATAAATTTTATTTTCTCTCCCACATGTGTTTGTCTTTTTCTTCAAAGAAAGTTTCATTAAGTAACTAATAAAATACCACTAATTATACCTTAAGTATAACAAAATCTTAAATTTTGTGTTTTGTATACTAGCTTATCTCTATGGAATTTTATTTTACCTAAATAAATTTTACTTCAAGTTTTTAATTAAATTTTTAGCTAATAGACAA
>Ga0325404_1004512_pt1 | contig 14781 bp, 9 predicted proteins | sample PopdelMetagenome_18_FD_205664 | JGI IMG/M metagenome (GOLD analysis project Ga0325404, IMG submission 205664) | Populus deltoides microbial communities from Bellville, Georgia, United States - Xylem-Control-R1 | ecosystem: Host-associated > Plants > Phyllosphere > Stem > Wood/Secondary xylem... | reverse complement strand
TATTTTTAAATTATTTTAATACACTAATATTAAAAATTAATTTTTAAAAAATAAAAAAATATTATTTTAATATATTTTTATATAAAAAATAATTTAAAAATCAACTAGATCTACAAGCTAACATAAAATCTATAAGGTAAAAGATATTAGAAAGTGGCTTTCCATATTTTCAACGGACGAATCATTGTACTAGTTAAAATAAACATTGAGCTGCTGGGGTGGACCCCCCAGGGACCTGCCTTCCTCTTCTTTGCCCTTTCCTGAATCTTTTAGGATATCTTTCTTCAGCATCTAGAGACCAGAGAGCGACGACAAGTACAGAAAGAAAGAAAGAAAGAAAGAAAGAATGGGTCACGGAAGCTCTAAAGAATTGCCTGAAACTACTAATACCGAAGGAGCTTCGACTCCCTCCTCTCGAATTAAACGTCCTCATATCCGCCGCATATTCCGTCGCCTTACTGTTTCACGAGGAAATGGAAGCTCCTCCTCCTCCTCCACTCTCAAACTCGTCTCCGCTGAGGATTTCGCTGGAATTGCTCTTCTCACTCTGATTAGCGCTGATATGCAGCAATTCAAAGACAAGTGGCTCGCTTGTGTTTCTTTTGGCGAGCAGACTTTCCGTACCCATATTTCCGATCAGTTAACTTAACTACCAACACCCTCTTTCTCTCTTTCATGTCAGCTTGTTGCCTTTTCTTTTAATTGATTAATTCATTCTTTGTTTTGTTTGTTTTGCAGGACTGAAAAACCTGTTTGGAACTCGGTCATTACTCTCTATATTTTTCTTTCTCTACAATTGAGAAATCAGCTATCTTGGATAATGTGGCGTCTATAGTATAATAAACAAACACTGACCTGAGATTTTCTCATGCAGGAAAAGAAGCTTCTGTTGGAGAAAAATGGGCCTCGTCTGGCCAGGATTTCTGTTTTTGAGGTCTGCAATCACCTTACCCTTGACCAATCTATTGCATGCCCTTTAATTTTTCTAATACGAAGCCCTTTTCTTCCCCTTGCCTGCTTAGATTTAAGGCTTTTCATTTCTTAGGACCTGGTTGAACGTTACAAGTCATGACTAACAAAACGGACTCCATCCAGCACTGGATCGGTGTCCATGTGATTATATCATTTCTCTTTTGTGACAAGATTTACCTCCATGCCAATGAATAGAGTTTGATGGACATCCACGGGGCACCATTTGATACGAGTGTAATGTGTACCACAAAATATTTGTCCCTTGCAATTCTGGGCACAATCCATTATCAACTATGAAGTCTCTAACCTGACTCACTGTCTATTTAAATTTCTAGCAAGTTTTGAAATTCCATTTCCTGTTCTCTCTGCAGAAATTATGTACAACACTTCAAATGTCTTAACTATTACCGTAATCTGGTTGACTGTGCTCAATTTTGAGCACATTTTGGCTTCTGCTATGAATTTTTGTTTTCAAAATCTCATTTCATAGTGTGGGTTGCTTTTTTGCAATTGTTCCCTTATTTCAAAGCATTCCTTTTCATTACTTTAGTTGATTTGCTATGGTAATACTATAATCATGTAATTTCTTGTATAATGATGCAGACTAATAGAATATCGAAGAACAACCTTGTTGGATATTGTGAGATTGATCTACTTGAACTTCTCACACAGGTAAACAACAGGATCATTGAATTACTGCTCGCTAAAATATGTGTAATTTCTGGGCGTGTGATGTTGTTGAGTTTTACATTTATTGCAATTATAAAACCATTAGCATATATGCTAAAAGTATCTCTGTTTTTATCCTGCCAAGTGCTAGACAAGGGGAAAGTTTAGAAAATTCAGTAAATTGTTGGAGAGAATTCTAAGTTAAACTAAGTTACTAGATAATCGCATTGCAAAAGGAAATTCAGTAGTTGTAAGTGATGAGACAAGGGGAAAGTTTAGGTGTTGTATGGAGAACATCTATTATGCAAGTAGTGCTTGATTGCAATGTATTTCATGAAAGGTATCCTTCATATTTTTTCTCTCAAAATTCATTTGAGATTCCTTTCATTCTAAGAAATCAGCTATCCAAAGAATTCAAAAGTCAATAATTGCATGACTCAGCTAAATGAACAAAATATACCATGCAATTGAAAGAAAAATCATGTTTCATTTACTTGATATGACATTCAAAGTCCTTCACTAAATCACCAACTTAAAATACATACATATAGCCAAGTAACAGGAGAAGCTTCTTCTACTAGTTTTAGGGCTGGAACTCAAGTTCATAGAAGTTTTTTTTTGCTAACATAAACTTGAGATTCTAAGTTCTGTGTGGGGAAATTTCAATGTAGTTTATATACCAAGTGAAAAGCTGGGAAGATTTTATCACCAATGGTTTCATTACATTCTGCATCATAATCCGAGGGATGTTCCATGGTGTGCTGCTTGATTCACTGGTCTCTTTCTGGTAGGCTTGCTGTAGCTTCTAGGATTGATAGACTTTTGTTCTGCATGATTGGGAGGATACCTTTCAGAACCTTGTTGAAGAGGTTCTTTTCATGCTCTATGTCTGATGTCTTTTCCGAGCACACGAACCAGAGACCACAATACAAAAATCTATGCTTGCTTACAAGGGGCTAGCACGTAATGACTTTCTTTGATAGGGGCAAGCTTCATCAACACAAGATTCTTGTGGTGGGGGTGGGTGGGGAATGCAACAACCTAGACTCTTAAAAGAAATGGGCTTTGAGTCCCTTGCCCTTTCAGATTCTGCGCTTCTAACATCCTTCCTAGATTGTATAAATGAGTGAGTGGAATAAGTGTGCAATGAAGCGTTGTGCTGGTTTTGTTTGATGAAGATGCATGTAAATTGTTTGATAAAAAAAGCTGAAGCATCAAGCCTGTCAAGGTGAAGGTAAAAGTTTGAAGTGTTTTGAGGAATCTGATAGCAGAAGGAAATTTTGGAGAAGATTGAAAATTTTTATTCTAGGGAGTTCAAGGATCTGTTTTGAGTATTATTTGTGGAGACCTGCTTTCATTTATGAATGAGTTTTAACTGAAGCACTTACTCAGGTTAAGGAAACGTTGCTAGTGGCAGGAGAAGGAAGGGTCTGGTGCTTAGAAGACAGACTTGTCCTTGGTGGGTTTGATTGGGATCCTACTTTGCAAGAGAAAGCATGTTGGTCGAGGAGACCTTTTGGTCGAGTCTGCATGCCTTTGGACAAGTGGAGGGGTGTGCGCCTTTTACTTTAGGGAGACACTTTACCCTTATCTATTTCTGCTCATTTGATTTTTTTTCTCCCCCTACAGTTCTCTGTATTTAAAATCCTAGTGGTGGTAGAAAATGAAAGATATTGTGATGAAGATTTTTCCAGTCAGGGAAGAGAAGAGAGCAGATCATTCTTGTATTCTTGCGCTCAAGCATGCGATTATAAGAAAGCAACAAGCAAGAAAAGCTCTTTGTTTGTTGGGAGTTCTGTTGACCTAAATTATAAAGGGTCCTTGTTCTTACACATGGTGCTCTTGAAGAAATTGCCCTGGTGGGTAACTGGTTGTACTTGGTGATGTTTCCTCTAAGATTCCAAAGCATTGTGGTACTGATCTTCTATCACCTGGACCCTGTCCTTTAAAATTCATATCATAGGTTTCCTCTCGATTGTTTCTTTCCCTTATATTCACTACAGAGTTGGTAACAGCTCTAGGATTTGTTTCTTGGCAGACCTGTGTGATGCAAGTTGCCTTTCGTTTTTTGTTTTCCCTCATTAATATAAATCTATATGATTCTATTCATATTGCACATCTGCCATATATTGTTTCTGTATTATAAGTGGAAGGGGGCATTGTCTATTGGAACTTATATTGTCTAGGAGCCAAGTTATTGCATTAAAATAATAAATAAAAGAAAAAGAAAAAGGATCATACACTTTTTGGTTCATTCATCTTCAAGTCAAGATAGACAAATTTGGACATTGGTAGGAAAATGGTATGATTTCTTGGAAGTCTTATGTTTCTCATGTTTCCTGGTCTCTGAATACAAAATTTTCTATATGATTTTAAAAATGATTTCCCCACAACCTGTTGCATCTTAACATATCCTTTTTATTTTCCTTATGGTTTCCTTTCTTGTTGACATCATTCATATCATTGCATCTGAGATGCTCATTTCATTTTGGCAAATCTAGTCTAGGTTAACTTATGAGTTGCTGTTTGCATAATGTTTATATCTTTCTTTATTCTTATATACTTTCAGTCTTTCTTTTCCCTTGACATGAATTCTATGTTGTTGCAGGATTCAGATTCTGACTTTGAAGTGTTTGAACTTTTTGACCCAGCAGCAACTGGTAAAGTTGTTGGCAGAATTTCTCTGTCATGTTCTGTTGAGGTGTGCAGTACACAACTTATACTTCCATTGAGTAGTTGAGACTCGTGGATGCGGTGATCATCTTTAACATTACCTGAAATTATCGACAGGATCCAATTGAAACAGAGAAAAATTTTGCAAGACGCATCTTAGCCATTGTGGTATGTTGCATAATCCTGCATTCCTTTTCCATATTGCTAGACATATGATTAGTTGTTAAAGTGGTGGTGCATGCCAAGTCTAGCTGGCTGTTGTCAGGTTTACAGGTGATTGGAAAAAGAGATTTTCCATTGCCCATTCGCATGCCCCTGTTTATCTTTTTTTTTTTTTGTGAGTATTATGCAAATACACTTGGGTTTCTTGAGCTGGCTTGTGATTTACTTGTACTTGTGTTTTCCATAGAACCAGACGTTTAGCCATGGAATGAGGCAACTCATATTTGAATGTTTGAAATGCATTACTTGTATCAGTCTATGCCAATGTCTCATGTACTATCCATGCTAACAAATCACCAGTATTTCCCTTACTTTACAACACTATTAGTATTGAGTTTTTGTCTGTACGCAGGATTACAATGAAGATGGAAAGCTTTCTTTCTCTGAGTTCTCTGACTTAATTAAGGCTTTTGGCAATCAAGTGGCAGATAACAAGGTTTGACCATAAGCAGTTATGTTGTTTTTCAGCTCTTTGCATGCATTTCATATTTAATTTTGTTCTAAATTACGAACATGCTAGACATATAAGTTTGTTTGGAGACCTGTATTTGCGTTTGGGATGTGAATTTCAGAAATTTAAATTTTATGGGTATTATTAAACGACACCTTGACCTTTTTATTTGAAGTTTGGGATTCTAAAACTGATCAATTTACATTTTCTAATTCCATTTCGTTTTCTAATTCAGAAAGCTATCCTAACCATTGAGTGCCTATACTATATGCTTAACTTTAAACATGGTTTTGTAGTATTCTTGACTTGAATTAATTTACCTGTTTACTAGAAAGAGGAGCTTTTTAAAGCTGCTGACAAGAATGGGGATGATGCTGTAAGCATGGATGAGTTGGCTGAACTTCTTGCCTTTCAACAAGAAAAGTAACAATCCTCTATATTTAATGGCAGTAGGCTTGAATTTTGAATGTATTATATTCTGGTACCTACATGCATAAAAGATGCTTCTTGTATAGCTTGCTGCAGGTTGCAATATCATTTTTTCCCCTCCCCTTCTTTTTTGGACCATCTCCTGTGAATCTGTTGTGCCTGTTTCTCAACCAATCCCCCCAAAACACCCAATAAAAAAAAAAGACAGAAATGAGGAGTTCAGTTTGGTTGTGTACTTCAGCTTGCTTGCAAATATTTGCCATTTTATTCACAACTCTTCTCATCCCAATGTTTATTCCCCAATACTATATGTTGAGAATGCTAGAAATATGCAGTTTTCTTGATCCTGACCTTTCAAGTAAGATGCAAGTTACTTTCCTGGTACATCTCTTAATGCATTTCCTGTATTGCAGTGAACCTCTTCTAAATTGCTGCCCTGTCTGTGGTGAGATTCTTGAAGTTTCTGATAAGCTAAGTACCCTGGTCCATTTGAGTCTTTGTTTTGACGAGGGAACAGGAAATCAAGTTATGACAGGTGGATTTCTTACTGATAAACAGGCTTCTTATGGGTATGAACTTCCTCAATGTCAACTTTATGAATTGTCTCATTCTGTGGTCTCTCCTATTTTGATGGTTATATTACTTTATGTCTCGGTTGAGATGGGTGATTAAGTTTATATTTTGACAGGTGGATGTTTAAACTGAGTGAATGGGCTCATTTTTCATCATATGATGTTGGTTTGAACTCTGGTTCAAGTGCTTCACATATTCTGGTATCTTTTCCTCCAGGCCATTTTTAAGAATGCTTAATGTTTCTTTCCAGCTTCTATAGTTTGGGGTTAGTTCACATCAGAGATTTGAATTTGGCGTTATATGACAGTCTTGTTTGTGTCTGCATTTCTCGTTAATTTATGTATGGTAGTAGTTTTCAGCTTCAAGATGCCAACACTTTGTTCAAGACTTCTGAGTACCAGCTCCCCTTTCAAGTCTAGTACCACATTGCAAAATGTGTAAACCAATGAAACTTGTATATCCCCAGTTCTTCTGAGTTGCCCCTTTTTATTTATCGTGGTTAATTCCAAACAATTTCTCTAGATTGTAAGTGTTGTTTTGTTGTCATCATTTACTTCTTACAAAGTTGAGAAATGTTCTTTCCATGGGGCATCATAGGAAAATCCATTGTCAACAACTTCTTGGAATCTTGTGTTTGAATAATACTAAGCAGTTGGATGGGTAGAAAGCTCATTTCTTAAATAAATTCTATTTCTTTTTGTAATTGCTCAAAATTCATTCTGAACATAAATTAACAAAATACCTATGTTTTCTTGAATGATTCTGCTGAAGATGCCTCATTAAATTATTTTGTCCATGGGTGCACTAAGTTTAATGCATTGGGACAGCTCTGAGTATTCTAGATGTCATTAAATTATGTTTGGGATCTCATGCACGTAAACTTTCAGTTAACAGCTTAATGCTTTAGGTATTTGATAGGAAGACAAAGAGGCTAGTGGAAGAGTTAATTGATAAAAAGATTGTTCTGTCAATGAGGGCAATTTATCAGTCAAAGATAGGACTTCACCTTATGGACAAAGGTACGGGTTAATTTGTGCAAATGAAAAACAAAGTTCATTTTTGAAAAGAAATTTGCTAGTTTATAGATATGTTCATTTTTATTTTACCAGCCAGAGATAGGACTTCGCCTTATGGTCTCTCTTTCTCCTCTGTTCTGACAAATAGATTTGTTCATGTGATGGATTGTCAAATTTGCCCATCTTGGCTTCAGATTTTTCAGGTCTGCTAGGATGGACTTGAAGTTTAGGCTTGATTAATGGACGTTCAAAGTTTTAGATTGGTTATGAAATTTCATCCCAATCCTGCTCCAACATAAATTTCTCCCCTTGCCCTTTTCTTTCATTGAAGTTTCCCTTCCATTTCAATCTCAGAATCTAGACGGTGTTTGGTTCATGGAATCAGAGGGGAAAGTTAGCCAAGAATGTGAGGTTTCAAGAATTATTGTGTTTGGTTACTTCTTTTTTCCCCTTTTATAAAGGATAAGATGGTGATTTAGTTGAAATGCCTCTAGGATGAAGAGATGAACAAAAAAGTGATACTCTCCTAGGAATCCTCTATTGTTAAGCAAACACAAAATTTTAAATTCTTTGGGATCTCTTTCTTAGGAGTGTAATTCCCTGGAGGAGAAAGTAGCATCCATGAAACAAATGCCAACCAGTTTACAAGCCTGCTTTTTTTTTTTTTTATCCTCTCGTTATGGAAATTCAGGTCTCTATATTTAAGCTGTTTTGATGGAAACCATCATTGCAGCAAACACGCTCTATTTCTTGTGAAAACTTAACGTATTTCAAAAAGGTAAAGAAATGTTGGGTTAGTGCTGGAAGTTTTTAGTGGACAATACACTGTTGAAAAATCATGCTAGCACATGTGCCTGTGGTGATATAAAAATTGATGAGATCATGACAACTATAAAATAAACATGAAGATCAACCCCTAAATGATGATTGTGGAAGTTCCATCCTCTTGAAAGTTCATCTAATTGCATATCAAGTTTTTTCTCATCTCTATTTTTCATTTTTGGTCCTCATTACATAATTCTTTCCGTTTCTTCTATGCTATTAAGTTATGTGTGGTTTTTTCCCCTCGTATTATTACTTCCTAAGCAGTAATACTTGATATGTATACAAAATTATCCTTTTTTTTTCAAGTATCTTCTCCATATTCCCAGCCTGGGCAATACTTTTTACTTCTTCCCTTTCCCTTTCCTTTCCTTTCCTTTCTTCTCTCTCTCTCTCTCTCTCTAAAAAGCTAATTCTCACTCGTGGTGTGTGGAGGGAGGGATTTCATACAAACTCCCTATGAAGTATTGCAAGATTTCATTTTATGATCATCTGGCACAGTTGCATTTCTACATTATCTCATTGTTGAAATTTTGAATTCTACATAAATGGCACAAAAAACTGCATCTTGAGATTGAGTGCTAAAATAGGTTGCTCTTCTTGTGTACTTGCATGCACCCTCTTGCCTTTTATTCTATTGATATCAGAAAGTCACATGGTCCTCATCAGTGATCAAGGAAAGTGCGAATTTCTACTGGCATTCCTTTCTTGAGTAATTCTTGAAACAACAATAGTAAAATAAATATTTGAAAGCATATATAAATGTCTTGAAGGGCATGCAATCACCTCCATATGCATCTAAGCTCAGGTCCAACTATTTGTCTTGGTCGGATCCTCCTTGTCAGTCTTCTGATCTTCCCCATCTACCTCACTATTCTAATTGGATAGCATGGCTGATGGTTCTAAGCATCTTAACATCATACAATAGTTATTGGAATTATTATTATGAAGATAATGCTTTTATTCTTATAGAGCTGCACTATTTGGTTGGCTAATTTGGATGCAGGAGCAAAGGAAATCCTGCTCAGCATCTCTGAGAAGCAGGGAAGGGAAATGAACACTACAGAATCTGCTAGAGACATTCCAGCGTTTGTTGAATTTTTCAAGGTATGATCGTCTTGCGTGATGAACAAAGAATCCTTTAAATGTTTTCATATCATGATTATTGAGCCGAAGAATGAAAGGACTTTTGAAGTTCATCTAGCCTTTGCTGATTATGTCATTGATTACTGTGGGCTCACTTTTGAGTCTCCCCAGAATATATATCCTGTTTAAAATTTATTACAAAGAATTATGTTGCCAAGATATCCATGAGGTAGTTTCTCCTTTCTTGTGTAGTGATTTTTCCCCCATCTGATGTCATTAAAAAAAAAAGTTCATTGCACTTGTAACTTATTGATTGTTATAAGGAAATAAAAATCTCACCTCAAGAAAAAATAGCATTGGTTTCTTTAGGGACTAAGGCATTATGGAACATTTTGTACTTTGATTATCTAGTTTTAATACCAAAACCAAGTGAACAAAGTGGTGGTCTCATTATCAAATAAGAATTATGTATGTTTGATGTTAGGAAAGGAGGACCACTTTATTAGCTTTGTCAGGTGGTCAAACTCAAATACCTATACCAGTACATATAATTTTAACCTATGGAGCACATCTGGGAGGAAAAGGAGAAAAGAAGCACAAAACTAGACCCCCATCCTATAATTAATAGACTCAGACAAAAAATTGATAGAATAAAAAGCTGGAGATATCGAAAACATATAAAGGAAACAGCAAGAACTTATGTATAATTGTGAGCAAACCTGATCACTAAGGAGTGCTGCAGAAACTATGCCATCTATTAATACTTGCAGAAACACAGAAATCCTTTAACAAAATCAGCTGCAAATTATAATTTTCTGTGTAATTGAAACTGCTCCAATGAAGATAGTAGTGGTGGCAAAACCCATGCCTGCTTAACTCCGCAACGCTTCCCCTGGGATTTTTCACCATCCTCACCAATCTCCTTTCTCTGTGAGGATTAAAATTTCATGACCGCTAGTTGATCACATGAACAATCTTCTTTTCTTGAAGTTAAAGGAATACTGGAATCGGAAGTCTCTCAGATTATAAAGATGATGGTCTGGCAAAGTCTAAGATGACAATTTAAAGCCAAATTTCTTCTGAAATGGAGACTAGCAAATGTTAATATGAGAAAGAGGATCACTGTATCCTATAAAGATGTGCTCATGTGTCTCAATTGAGTTCAGAGAGATGTATCTATAATTTGAAACAAAAGCTAGTCTTGTAATCTGTCCTCCAATAATCACATAATATGTGGTTTGTCACTTCCACCAGTGCACGAGAAACTAGCTGTTAGAAGCAAAATGTATTTCACAGGTGCATGACTCTTTGTTGTGGTGCATCCTTCTTATCTACTTGCATGGGCATACAAACAGTGATTGGAACTTGCTTTGACTGCTTGACATGATTGCATTTTTCTGTGTTTCTGGATAAAAACTGCTATGACTTAATGCAATAGAAGTGCGAGTATAGTAGAAATAATCAATATGTTATTTGGAGCTGTGAGATCTTCTTCATAATTAGACTAATTTACCAATGAATTAAATGCCATAACTGAAACATGAATGAGCCTTGATTCCCTCAAATTTCACAAGTCCTTTGCATTAAGTTGTATCTCCATGTTTTGGTTTTCTTCATATTCTTGTGTTTAAACTTACCTACCAAGTAAAACACATAGTTACCATCAAAAGCAAACCCTGTTATACCTTGGCTTCTGGCTCTTCTTTCTTACAATATGGGCATCTACATGCTAATGCTATCTCACTTCTTGTATATGATAAACTATGGTGTTGTAGGATCAAATAAATTTGGCTGAGGTGAAGTACCCTTTGGAGCATTTTAAGGTAAGCATATATTGATTTTATGAGATAAAATAAAACTGTGGCACCAGATTTCTGAATATTACTGCAAATCTTACGTTGTGTATCTTTAATGAGTCATAATTACATACAGTTTGGATTTCTTCCACTTGCAGACATTCAATGAGTTCTTTGTAAGAGAATTAAAACCTGGCACAAGACCAATTGCTTCCATGGAACGTGATGATGTTGCCATATGTGCAGCCGATTGCCGTCTTATGGCTTTTAAGTCGGTAGAAGATGGTCAAAGATTTTGGATCAAGGTATTTCTACTGCTTGCTTTTAAATGCTTCAGTTCTGTCACTCTCAACACCCCTCCTCCCTTTATTAAAACATCATGCTTGTGTCAGTGAGTATGTGTTCCAGTGGAATAAGTATGAGTAGAGTAGATAGCTTCTTTTTGGTGAATAGAGGAAGTCATGTTGAAAATGTGTGTATTTTTTTATTTAAATATTTTCTGTTATTTACTATTGATTATTATTGGATTTGCTTGTTTAATAATAGTTAATTGCTGGTATCTCTTTTGTAATTTTTAGGGCCGCAAATTTTCTGTACAAGGGCTTTTAGGAAAGGAAACATATTCAAGTGCTTTCGCTGATGGTACTTTGGTGATATTTCGTTTGGCACCACAGGTACTTCATACAACACCCCTTTAGTAATTTGCAATTTAAGTTTTGGAAAAGTAAGCGATTCAAGTGCCTGATTGACCAATGATACTACTCTGGAGGTGGCATTGTTTCAGTCGTTGAAGCAGAGAAGTAGAAAAAATAAATAAGAAGGGACAGTTGAAGGAGAGACCTTACTTTATTCCTAGTTTGAATGTTGCCAGGGATAAGGAGAGAAATGTGACAATTTTGCAATAGCAGGTTTATTTATCTGCTTATTCAACCAACCAAACTCCGGCTCACCCACACACATAGGAGACCATAGAAGGTATTTGGAAATTCATCCATGAAAAGAAAAATTATTGTTGACAGAACAATGGACCAGCAGAGGGAGAAATTTGTTGCCATTTAGGAAACTATTAGACCCTTCTGCTTCTATTCTCTTCTACTGACTTCTCTGATTCCAACAACACTTGAACTTCCTGAAACCGTGTAATCTGATTTCTTCATATATATTTTTTTCCCAATTGCTGCAGGATTATCACCGTTTTCATTCTCCAGTTTCTGGAACCATTGAGAAATTTGTAAAGATACCTGGGTGTTTATATACGGTATGTATAAAACCGAAGAACTTGTTTTGTTAGTTTTCGTGATCGTTTCTTTTATATGTTATTAAGTTTCCTCTGATGTCTTATCTCATTCTGTTTTCCAGGTTAATCCTATCGCTGTGAACAGCAAGTACTGTAATGTTTTCACTGAGAATAAGAGAGAAGTATCAATTATTTCTACTGCACATTTTGGAAAGGTACAATCATCTGACTTGAAAGGCATAGAAATTCTGGAACCAAGTTTTGCTAACTGTTCATGGATCCAATGACTCTTTTCTTGAGGACATCATAGAAATTCTGGAACATTGATTTTGTTGCTCTTTAGTTTGAACTTGAAAGGCATGGATGTAAACTTCATGAGTTTTTTTTCTCTATATTCATTTCACAATTCAGACTGAATGATATTTACTGGAAGATTATTGAATCTATTCTTGTCATTTCTTTGTGTATGTGCTTGGTTTTAGCAGTGAGGTTGAGTATCTACAATTCAGATATCTCGTGTTCTTTGCATTCTGCAATACAGAAGATGCCTTTTGTTATGCTTGTTTCAAACTTCTATCTGCCGTAACTTTATGTCAGGCTGTCCAAGAGTAAACAAGCAGATCTGTCTTTGCATTACTAGGATGGATTTAACTGACTTGTTTAGTTTCAACTAGCAGTTATTGAACATTAAGAGATCTTTTTTTTTTGGCATTTTGGCCGCAGGTGGCATTTGTTGCAATAGGAGCAACCATGGTTGGCAGCATCACCTTCTCGAAGAAGGCAGGTGACCATGTCAAGAAAGGAGACGAGGTGAGCAATCTCTATTACTATGTTTTACATATTGTTTGTCTCTAAATATATAAGATGGTGGCTTTTTAAATTGGTTTCTTGTACTGAATTTACAGTATGGATATTTCTCATTTGGTGGAAGCACAGTAATTTGCGTCTTTGAAAAGGTTGGTACTATGTAGAACTGCGTTTCTGATACTGCCTATTTCAATCAAAATGTCTGTGTTTTCTCCTCTCTAGTATCTCTGGTACGCCATGATTTCTGAACTTCAATGTCAAATATTGTCATTCGTTGGCAATCTCCCAAATTTCATGTGCTTTGCCTATTGCGGTAGGAATTAGGATGTTTCCCAAATATTCTGGAAGTTTCTTTTGGTTAAGAAGCTCAGCTTTCCACATTCAAACTCTAACCAAAGCATCGCTAGCACAATGTGTGATTGGTATCCAAATGTATGATCCACAACTAATGTCGGGTTTATTTGGCAGGATGCAATTGAAATAGATGAAGACCTCCTAGCAAACAGTGCCAGGTCACTTGAGACCTTAGTTTCTGTTGGAATGAAGTTGGGTGTTGCAACTAAGAAACAGGCTACAGTTAATCTGCCAAACTTCGATAATTGGGTGTTAGAAGAATGACAGAGCATGTGTTTACTTAAAGAAAATGATGATTAATGGATATATCTGTGTTCAAATTAAGTGGAGTTTTCTTACTTTGTTGTAATTTAGTCTCTAGCATGTGTTTGTTTAACATAAACTTTCATAATCTTTACACAAATTGAGTTTGAAAAACATTCAAGACTTCTTACATGGGAGAAGATTTAAACAAATTGGGTTTGTTGAAGAGTCAAGATTGGGTTTGTCAGAAGAATGACAGAGCTTGTGCTGGATCGGGTGTGGGTCTGTGTTTGCTGTTTGGTATCTTAGAAGATTATTTTTTTTTTTCTATTTAAATTTGGGTTTGGTCTCTTATTTTGTTTAACCCATTAAATGAAAATTTTGATTAATTTGTCTTATATATTTTCAATAGAACCTAATCAAAAAAACATTTCAACTCAAAGATATTTGTTTTAAGATTATAATATTCAGGTTTTATTATAGATTTGTGGTTGGTTAATTAGAAGTTGATAATATGAAAATTAATTCTGATTGATTGACTTTTGATTTTCAAAATCAATTATAAATAGGGGAGAAGAGTTTAAAAAAAAATATATATATATTTTATGATTTTGCATTCACTTTCTTATCTTAAATTTCAGTGTGTTCTTCTTATTTATTAGGTTTTTATATTTCTTTTAAATCTACAGCTTAGACTTATTTTATTGATAAATTATTAAGTTTATCTATTTTAGTTTAAAAATTTTGTTTAGAAATGTATCTAAATTAAGATGTTAATTAGTATGAATGCTAAGACTTTGTTTTAATATCATTTGTAAGTTGATTTATACTTAATATGCATACTAGAATCTTTATATATATATATATATATATAACATGTATGTTTTTTTTATAATAAACTAAACAATTTAATATGTTTATTTTGGTCTATGATGTAAAGATTTTATATTGCATGTTAAATTTGTTTAGTTTATACATGTGTTTTTTTTTTTTTTAAACACCCTTGAGTGGTTTACTTTTTTGTTTAAGTTGTTTAAACAAACCTTTATTAGCATGATGTACGTTAATAGGATCTAAAACTATATTTGTTTTTTTTTTTTATGTCGCTTTCTTGAAAAAACTTCTAGTATTCTTTAATGCATGTGTAAACTTCTTTTAGAATTATTTTTTTAAGAGATTATTCTGAGTTTATACATGTTTTGTAAACTTGTTAATGCATGTTGTATTTGATATCTTTTGAATTAAAAAAAAAAGTATTTATATTTATCTTGTATAATTTAAATATTTTTGTTTATCAAGTTGTTTTACTTCAAGTTTTATATTATTTACTTGCTTGTTGTGGTTGCGGAGTCAAAATATTTATTTATAAATATTTTGCTATTGTTTTTATAATTTATATGATGTTTTTAATTCAAGAATTGGTTTTTCCAA
>Ga0325404_1004508_pt1 | contig 14790 bp, 13 predicted proteins | sample PopdelMetagenome_18_FD_205664 | JGI IMG/M metagenome (GOLD analysis project Ga0325404, IMG submission 205664) | Populus deltoides microbial communities from Bellville, Georgia, United States - Xylem-Control-R1 | ecosystem: Host-associated > Plants > Phyllosphere > Stem > Wood/Secondary xylem... | reverse complement strand
AATAATAAACTATCCCGTCGTCATCAACATCCATTGCATTAACAAAAAATAGGATGTGAGGAAGCTTAGTAGAAGTAGGGGTGAACAAAAAAATCGATAAATCAAGAAAACCAGAAAAAAAAATAATCAAAAAATTGAACTGAAAAAAAAACCGAATTAACTGATTAAAAAATCACAAAAAAAATCCGGTCCAGTTCGGTTTCGGTTTCTAAAGTCTGAAACCGATTGAACCGAACCGATTCAACTATCCAACACTTAAAAAAAAAACAGCTATAAAAGGAATGTTTTCTAACCCTAAAGCAACATTCACCCCTTAGCCGCCCCCCTCCCTTCCCCTCCCTTCTCTGCATATCTCATTCTGTCTCATTTTACTCTCTTTTTTCTCTCGTCCCTTTACTCTCTACTCTGTTTTGATTTTTCTCCCTTCCCTCTACTATCTGCTTTGATTTGATCTTATGGATTTGGTTCCTTTGGGTTTTCTTCGGATCTTAGTTCTCCTGTTGAGTTTGTGGTTGGCTCTACTAACAGCCAAATAGAGGACTATCAGATCCACCAAGAAAACCCTCTCCATTCTCTATTCCGTTAAAAAATCCCACCTCTGACGTTAGTCTCCACCAACAGGACTGCTTGCTTACCAAAAGTTGCAGGCATCTCAGATAATTTGTCAAACAGTACATTATTGTACTTTCACTTATTTTTTTTAAAGATTGAAGAAAGGTTTCTACTTTTCTGATTACTAATTGAGGGCTATGCTCTGCTTGTTTTTTATTCAAATTTCAGCATTTTAGATGACAAGTGATGCAGCAGCAGGGTGTTTGGGGAGGGCAAAACAACATTTTGGGGACTGAAGTATTGTTTTCTCAAAAGCCACATTAGACCTGGTCAGTGAACCAAAACAGAGGGAGGAATATTACTAGTGTTGGTAGAGGACCATTGGGTCTGAACTGGTTTGGAAAGGAAAAAAACTGAATTGAACCGAAATTAATCGGTTTGAACCGGTTTTTGATTCAGTTCGGTTCAAAAAATTAAAAAAAATAATTTGGTATAGTTGTTTATTTTGATTCAAAATCAGGCCAGGCCGAACCGAAAATGCTCAGTATTTTTTGCCACTAAGAGACATCATATAGGCATATACTCTCCCAAAATGCACGGACACGTGTCCACAACTTTTTCCATTTAAAATTCAATCAATCATCATTAAAAGATCACATTGATAGTTGAATTAGGAATAACAAGATAAAAAAAATAGAATGGAAATATCAAAAGGCTTTTGAATGCAAGGTTTGATTTTTTTTTATTTAAATGGTGATCTTGTTATTTTATTACAAAAAATAAAAAAGATATAGATATCCTTGTGTGCTAGTTTTCAAAGCTTTGATTTTGAAGATAATTTTATTATTTTACCATATTTTAAAAATTAGAAAAAACACATTTATATCCTAGTTAATTCTTTAATAACTAACAAGTCATATGAAAATACTAAAACACCTTAAATATTTTGTTTTTGAGAGATCAAAACGGTAAAAAGATCAAATTTGGTGAGAATGAAAAGTAAATTAAATAAACGGTATGATGATTTTATGTTTCATTATAAAAGGTTGAGATTGCACGAATAGTGATTTTGAAAAAAAAGGAGTGTGATAGTTACATGACATTTAAAATGGATGGAAATTAATGTATTTTTAATTTAAAAAATCTCAACATGATCATGATTTATTGCCATGGAAATTTTAATATATATATATATATATATCACATGCTATCAATGATTTTTCGTGATGAGATTGTAGTTTAATAAAACAACAAAACTAATTTATAATTTATAATATGGATAGATAACAATAATGCTTATATTCTTACTTACCAACTTTGTAATTTATACATTTATTATTAGTATTTTTTTTTTTGTTAAACTAGCAACTTAATATTATTTTGCTATATTTTTTATATATTAATAATCATATATTTCTTATAATTTTGAAGCTATGAAATTACTCCATGTTCTTTTTAGTTATTACATTATCTACAATGATTTTAAACAAACACTGTTAAACTGCTTTCTATTCACCGATATTTTTAACTATAATTTTAAGTAAATATATGATTATTTTTAAATTGTAATCATAAAAAAGTAGCTTTTGGGTCATCAGCAACAAAATAATTGCAAGCCAAACCAAACAAAAACGCTGTCGTTGGAAGAGGCCAAATATCACCCCAGGACTGCTTCTGTGGAAGGCAGCGTGAGAATCAGGATTGCCACTCCGCCAGCAGAAAAAGAGCAGTGAGAGTGTACGCGTGTGAGCGCCTGAGCGAGAGAGAGAGAGAAAGAGAGGTTGCAGCAATTGAAAATGGCGATATCAGGAGATCTGAGGGTCTCGGCAACACTGGCCTCTTACTCTAAACACCCTCCTCGATGTTCTTTGCCTCCCTCAAATTCCAAGGTCTCTACTCCTCTACCCTGTTACCTTGTTAAATTATCTCTATTTTCTTGTGTGTTTTCTGTTGTTCTTCCTATACTATGCCAATTTACCTGTTTGGTTAAGGAATTTGAGAAATGCAAAGGGAAATGAAATGGGGGAGAATTGGGGTTTTGGGTTATTTTTGACGGAAGACTGGCTTTTTGCTACTAAAACGGGGGCATGCAAATGTTATTTTTAATTGGCTATGGATGGTAAGTCATGGGTATCATTACTTGTTTCATTTGGTGATCTGGGTTCATAGTTATTTGGCCTATAGAGTATAGAGTTCAGTCCATATGAGATCATGTGTCATATCTACATATTATCTGAAATGTTTTAAATCTTTATGCAGTGGTTAACAATAAAGTAGGAGAAAAGAATCTTTTACAAAATCGATGGTTAAGAAAGTTGCTTGCCGTAATGTATTTGGCACACTGATGTATTCTGAAACCGGATTGTAGTGAAGTGAAATTGTTGGCATGAGTTCTTATACAGGTTTCATATCCTGGCTTTAGATACTCTAAGGTTGAGCATTTCTTGTTTTAAACTTTAAGAAACATTTGTCCAATGCTGTGGATACGTTGAATTGTGTTAACTTTTGATCTTTCCACACATAATTTCTTGGACTGCAGAATTGAGAGGCATTTAAACTGCAAATTTCTCAGCAATGGGAGTGGCCCAATATCACAAACTTTTAGAAATAGAGAAAACAATAATAAATTAAACGGGTTTCAAGTGATAAAATTTACTTTGCCTCTATCACAATTATTTTCTGTTTATTTCAATCTCACTCTATATATATATATAACTAGATTATGCTGTGTTTTGTGCTTTTAATTTGGTTGATGTGGATGCATGGCAGCAGATGGTGTTACATGAACACCTTGTTAATAGGAATATGATGAAAGACTTATTGGTTGATTTTGAAGAGTTGAGACACAGCAGTGAGAAAAAATAAATTTGGAGTGCTGGGTTGTTTAAAGTTGAGGGTGTATGTACTAATTCTGCATTTACTTAGGAGAAAAACAAAGACTTGGTTAATATATATGTAAACCATGCCACATTCAGTAAAATGAAACAGCATGGATGCAGGATGACCAAATGCTATGCAGATAGTTGTTATGATATTCGTTTGTGGAATCTACTTTAGTTAGCAGAAAATCTTTTGCTCTGTTTTTTCACACCTATGTATTTTTAGTATTGAAATATTTTGGCTAGCAGAATTTGGCATCTGTTTTGTTGTATGTCTCACTGCAGTTAGGTCTTTTGTTCTCTAATGTATAGGTTGAGTTCCTTGGTTTCCTCAATGGAGGATGTGGCACTTCTCAAAACATGCTCAAGTGGCCTGGTGGCGTGTTTGACAGCCGTAAAATGCATGGTCACTTTAAACGATCTGCTGGAATTGCTGAAGAATATCAACTGTCCTCAACTGCTATTAATCAAGAAGCTGAAAGGTTGCTTTTAAGTGCCATAAATATGAGCTTATTTGAGCGTTTAAACTTGGCTTGGAGGATAATATTCCCTTCACCAACACAAAGAAAGAGCTCAAATGCAAGGATTGCCAAACAGCGTTTGAAGATGATTCTCTTCTCTGACAGATGTGCAGTTAGTGATGAGGCAAAGCGGAAAATTGTGAACAACATTGTGCATGCTCTATCAGAATTTGTGGAGATAGAATCACAGGATAAAGTTCAGCTGAGCGTCACAACTGATACAGATCTTGGGACTGTGTACTCTGTGACGGTGCCTGTACGGCGGGTGAAGCCAGGATATCAGGAAGAAGAGAGTGGATCAATAACAAACATTGAGTACAACGATACTGGAGAAAATTCTGGTTCTGTTGATGTTCGTTTTGATTTCTACCTCCCAGATGAAAGAACACGGTTCTAAGATTAAGAGGAAAACAAAGGAGGATTTGGCTAGTATCAAACGTTTTTCTTTTTCATATTTGGATCTTTAGCCGCAAAGATAATCTCACTCTGTATATATGAAACTACTTTTGAGTGGTTGAAGATTTTGCTCATTTTGAACTCTCTTCGATTTGGATGTTTGGCTTAATGACACTGGAGCATGTGAATTGGCATCTTAGAATCATTTTAGGTTTACTGTGTGTGCATCTGTACTTGTATGTTTCACTATCATCAGAAGGTAGCCTGTGGTGTGCTGGTTGGTGTTTCACTATCATCTTAGAATCATTTTAGGTTTACTGTGTGTGCATCTGTACTCGTATGTTTCACTATCATCAGAAGGTAGCCTGTGGTGTGCTGGTTGGTGATTTGAGCAATGGAAATGATTTGATGATTGTTTGTGATGTTGATTAAATTTCTAGTCCTTTGCCAGTGAATCAGTTTACACGACAACACAAACCAACTCGTATATCCCTTTATTATGTTTTTCTTCCATGTATCGTATTATGTCTTTTTAATGTGTTTGTGACATTTGTTGAAGTCTCTCTTTGGGTTTGGTTTAATTTGAAAATGGTTAGTCCCCATCTGAGATTTAGGGAAATCTCAGGGGATCCCAATGAGATTGTCCAGGCCATTCCAGATACTGAAAGATATATTGCCGCCATCTCCTCACATCCTCATTCCTCTCATTCCTCAGGGCATGGGAGAGGACAGCTTTTGCTTCAGGTTCACAAAATGGAGGTTGATGGATCGGAAACGTTGAAGGTGGTTGGTGTGCTTGTCCGTTAAAAGTATGCCCAAATTCCAGTGCCAATCATGCACACTTGTTAGTAAACAAATTATCATAATTATAACAATTTCAGGTGACATCTTGGACACCACGAGTAAAAACAAGACAATTCCAGTTGGTTGTGTACTTCCCTTGGATAAGCATTTTTCTTCTTCTCCACTTCCCCTCCTTCCATACTATGGTTTCCTTTATTTAGGCAAATTAATTAATTTAAGACTAAAAGCACATTGCTTCTGTTATCACCAACACATCACAATAACCAACCACACATAGGTTTCCTTTTCTCCCTCTTGTTTCTTTTGACTTTCAAACACCTCCTTTATATATATATACCCCCAAATGAACGGCGAGTGTTTAAATTTTGAAAACCCGATCGGAGATGCACTTTCCAGGGTCCAATTCGCCCCTCAATCCAATAATCTCCTCGTTTCTTCTTGGGATTCCGTCAGTACCCGCTTATTTTATTTATTTATTTATTACTCCCCTTCAAAATTGCTTCATTTATTTTTATGTGATTTGATTGTGCAGAAACTTCGATTATACGATGTGGATAGCTCTCTGCTCAGATTAGAAGCTCCTGCTCCCTCACAAGCTGCGCTTCTCGATTGTTGTTTCCAGACTGAGTCTGTGGCTTTTACAGCTGCCTCTGACGGTTCCATTATAAGGTTTGTTGTTGTTAAAACAACTTGAACTCTAAAAGTAAAACCCAGCTTCAGTTTCGTTGTATTTCCTACATTTTTATCTTTCTTTATTCTGATATGGATCAATTTGTGTCATTGTTAACTCCGACTGAATAATTGCTTCCAATACAATGACCATAACATGCTTAGCATTTCAGTAGCCTACGTTGTTGAAAGGTTTCTTTTAACTTTTGGTACACATTGCTGGCGTTTTTTCGTGCAGTGATTTTGGTTATTTTTGTAGTTGGGCTAATTTGCTTGATTATGCTTTTGCTTACCATGGTTTTATTAGAGAGAAAATCTTTGGATTGTAATCGTGGTTTTACTTATTTTTGTAGTTTGAGGTGGTATGCCATGGTTTTCATGCATTATATCTTGACTATTTTTGGGGCAAATTTTTCTAGGTATGACTTGCATTCAGGAACTAATGATGCTATTGGAAATCATCAGGATATAGCAGCATGTGTGGGATACTCTATTGAAACATGTAAGCTACTTGTACCATGCTCACACGAATTTAACTTTGGATTTGACACATATTGCCTTCTATTTTTGTAATTTTCTGCAAGACGACGAGATATGTGTGCTCAACCTAACATTATATTTTTTTTGTTGGAGATCTTTATATTTCTACGGAGCACTATTAAATCCCGTCAACTGTTTGCAGAATATGATCAGTCATATATCTAGTTAACATGTTGGAACTATACACAAATAGGGTGAATATCAGACAACCAAGTCGAAGCAACCAAAAATAAGACCTTTGCATGCATTTTCATTGGGGATTTTACCATCCATCCACCTTGTAGAATCTAGAGATCTTGCATTCCATCCTTTTGATTTCTTTTTAAAGGTTAGGGTTTCTGTTCTTTGCATCATAATTTGTAACATTATGGTATGTATGATTGGCAATGCAACATATATGGTTGTAGAAGATGGGCTCTAAGACATATGAAGAGTCCATTTTCCCCCTATTTGCTCATGGATATGCTATTTCCTTGCTGCCCCATTGCTGACAGAGTTTCTGATGATTCTTTTCTATTCGACTGTTATAGGTCAAGTAATTTCAGCTGGTTTGGACAAGAAGATAATGTCTTGGGATGTCCGCTTGGCAAATCCTCTTACACTCTTCAGAAATCTAGATGCAGAAATTGAGTCCATCTCTGTCTCTGGGTTTGATTTGATGGTAGCTGTTGGAGCAGCGGTAAATATATATGACTTGCGGAACTTTGAAAGAGCAGTTGATTTAAAAGAATCATCTATGGATGTAGGGATAAGATGTGTTGCTTCAACTTCATATACCAGAGGTACTAAGATACTGATAGTGTGAGCTTTGTATTTTTCAGCATGTAGTTTCTGGTAGAAAACTTCCTTTGAGGGGAATGTCATTATTATTAGAACATAATGATTCCTTAAAAGTGAATCAACCAAACTGTAATTGTTTTACTATCATATATATCAAGTGTGTGGTTATATATATATATATTGGCATGGCAAGAAGGTTTAAATCATCCCATAACCATTTTAAAAGGCATTATATTCCCTTTTTTTCCTTCTCATCCCCTCTCCCTCTCAATCTTTTGAAATAGGATTTTTTTTCTTGCAGGATATGCAATTGGATCAATAGATGGACGGGTAGCCGTAGAGATCTCAAATCCATTAAATTTAAATTCCATCAGGTCATTCTTTTGCATATATTTCTTCAAGCATGCTTCATTTGTTGAAGATCTCAAATTTCTAGTGCATTTCCAATTATTGTTAATCTTTGGATTCTTTGTTTTGCTAGAGGTATTTGTGTTTTTTTTCGCCCCACTGCTAAAGTTATTCACAGTGCAGATCCTCAGAATGTCAACACACTTTCCTTTTACTTTTAACCAAGACTGAATTTAATGCCATTCCACATTCTTATCATCCTATCTTGGGATCAAGGTCAAGGACAATTCTGCAAATGCGACGAGTTCTATAATACATGAGGCATCCTGGAGATCATAGGATATTTCCAACTATGTTACTAAGCTAGAACTTGACAAGCAGAATGGAATTGCATCCTATTGGTTATTGAGTTCTAAATCTTTTAGAGCAAAGAGACTTAGCCCTTATTTTTCTTTTGTTTTTTCACATGCATGTGCACTAGACTAGATATACTTCTATGGTTTCACTACTCCTCTTAAGAAGTTGGATTTAAGTTACTGACGTTGAGATACTAATCCTTCATCATGGAATACAATTTTAATGCAAGTAGTATATAGTTTCTCCATTAGTGATGATATCAACTGCAAGTTCCATAATTTGTTCTCAAAGTTGCAATCTTGCTCTTAGTGCCCTGGATATTTCAATTTGATCATTGTGATACGTGTTTGCTTTCATGCTGCAGAACAAAGTATTTGAGCTGGTATTCATCATATATATATGTGTGTGTGTGTGTGTGTGTGTGTGTGTGTGTGTGTGTGTGTGTGTGTATGTTTGGTGTGTTCCTTTCTATGTTTTCTGAGCATCTGCATATTTGAGATGTTGATGTGGACAATTTACTAATAATTTTGCCTTGTGCATTTCAAAATGAACTGCAGATACACTTTTCGGTGTCACCCTAAGACAAAGGATGGAAAAGCACATCTAGTATCAGTTAATGACATCGCATTCAATCCACTGTAAGTACAATCAAGTCAAATGTTTGCCGTTGTGTACCTCTAAACTAAAACTGAAGAATGTTTCTGATTTAGCATCAGTGGTACTTTTGTCACTGGTGATAATGAAGGCTACGTTACTGCATGGGATGCTCAAAGTAAAAGAAAATTACATGAGGTATATTCCATCTGATCAGAGTATAATAGTTAACTGCACAATAATTTCTTTTTCAATCATACTTCTTTTAAAAGTGGTTAATTTCTCGTCTTGTTTTTAGTTTCCTAGATATCCAAACAGTGTGGCATCCTTATCATACAACCATGTGGGGCAACTTTTGGCTGTTGCATCAAGCTACACATACCAAGAAGCTAATGAAACGTATGCCACTCCTGTAGCCAACTGCTTTGTGATTTTGTTTTACTATACTCTTCTAAAATATTAATGCTAGAAATCGTGATCGTGTTTCTTTCATACCTATTATGCTTGGGTTACTTTGTTTTCATTGTTGTCATTTGGTTTTCCAAAACATCTTGATGCATCTATTCACAATCTCCACTTTTTAATCTGGTTTTTTAATTATGAATATTTTTGTCTTTTCTTCTCATATCTACTCCACTTTATCTGCGTCGTATGATCCAAGGAGACCTGACCACAAAACAATGTTCTCGTATTTGATTGTGGCATGGCATTACCACATATGTGTTTGTTGATCAAATTGCTTGTCCATGCATGTTTATCAATGTGACTTTTCCATGACAGGGAGGTGCCCCCTCAAATATTTATTCAGAAAATGGATGGCAGCGACATTGGATATTCTCCTGAAGTTTCAGGAGATTCAAGTAGGGAATGAGCTTTCGTATGCTTGGTAAAGAAGGTAATAAATCCAATTTAGAAATAAACCCGCTTTGCAATTTTTATCGTAGTTGCTTATAACAGTGACACTAGATGGCATGTTGGTGCCCACATATTAATAAAGGAAGTCAATTCCCTTTGTTTTTTGTGAACTACTTTAGCCCTTTCGTTCTCAAGAGCTTGTTCCAGCCTGCAAAATGTGGAGGATAAAGTGCATAATCATTTCATTTACGATTGCTGGTTGTGGTCATTCACCTTATCCCTTCATTTGTTTGTATTTCAGAATGTTCAAAACGGCCAAACCATTTTCACACTGTGGCGTCCATATTTTTATGTCCTGACATAGCGCACCGCATTCTTGAGCAAGTGTAGCGGATTTATCTCCTTGGCTTCTTGACTGAAGGTTTGGTAATTCTCCTTGCAGAGAAATCCAAAGCTAATCATGGTGTAATGCTTGTAACATTAAAATCTAGAGCTGATGATTTGTGACTGCAAAATGATTGAGTTTAGAATTTAGAAACAGCGGGTGCTTTTTTATTAAACTATGTAAAAATTCGTTGTATCTGTAACAGATGCCAGTCGATACAATGGTTCTTTTGTCCAGCTTTAATTCGATACCTTTCGGTCATGCAGCTGAATTGTGGGTACTAACTTGTAAGACCTTTTTCGACTCTTTAACTTTTTCTCTCCCTGTTTTCGAATGGACTCGGATGCTGGGAAAGAATGATTTGTTTTATGTGAGGCGAAGGGTGAAACGAAATGGCTGTTAGTTGTGTTCGGAAAGATTTGAAGTTCCAATTTTATTACTCAGCAGTGCTTACGGTTGTGATTTAGTTTCCTAATAGTTTTTAAAAATATATTAAAATAATATTTTTTTTTATTTTTTTAATATTTTTTATATTAATATATCAAAACAATATGAGAAATGTAAAAAAATTAAATTTTCATAAAATATATCAAAACGATTTGAGTTTATAATTTTTTTCTCGATTTAATCTTTCAATGTTAAATTATTAGTTACAAGTTGGGATTTTTTTATTAAATTCAAGTTTAAAATTTCACGGGTTTTGAATTTGAAAGATTAACTTATTATTGAAAAATTCACTTGAGTTTGTTTGGTTTTCATATTATTAAATTAGAATTGTATTTTTTTAAATGTCATTGAATTAAATGATCTTATAAAACACAAGCAACTTGATTTTCATGACTTGTTTGGAAACACTTATATCGCCTTGACTTTTTTTTTTATATATTCAGTTAAATTCTATATTTCAACCGCTTAAAAAACTATTAATAAGATAAAAATATTTAAATTAACAAGGTGATTATAAATTTGTCAATTAAATTGTTATTATTTTTTTATAAAAAAATAAGCGTGCATGCATTAACGTGTGATAATTTAATCATACGGGCTATTAATCTCGGTTTAGGATAAAAAGACTTGAAAATTATATTTTGATGAATTTTGCAAACTTAAAAATTAAGTTGTGTAATGCGGACTAGTGTCCGTATAAAAACAAATTACCACTTTTTAAATCAAATCCCTTAATAATAATATAAAAAATAAATGTATTGAAGTAAAAAATTATAAGAAATTTGAATTTTAAAAACTTTTCTATAATCAAACAAATCTCAGTAGCGATAACAAATGCAAACACCTCAACCCATCCCAAACAGTATTACCCCAAGCACACCGTACTATCTGTCAATCACTTAAATCCAATGGTTCAAAATATCCCATTTTTAACTGTTAATCCCTTAAATCAACGGTACAAGCTTGCCCAAAATCACTGCTATCATGGAACAAAAAATCACAACTTTAGAAACCCTAAAAACCTTCTACTCATCTAAAAATGCATCCCCTATAAATAGCACAAATTGATAAATCAGTTGCTCTTCACACTATCCTTTCTCTATCTGTATTTTGTTTGTTTTGTGATTGCAACTCTCTTATCAATCGCGGCCATGTCTGACGAGGAGCAGCACTTCGAGTCAAAAGCTGATGCGGGAGCTTCGAAAACTTACCCTCAACAAGCTGGTACCATTCGCAAGAGCGGTTACATTGTCATCAAGAATCGCCCTTGCAAGGTCTAGTTTCCTCATATATCTCATTTCCCCCCTCTTATTTTAGATCTCTTCTTTTTACCCTTTTATTTTAGATCTGTATGTATTCCTTCTGTTTTGTTTAATTCTGTTTCAGATTTATACATATTTTATTGTTTAATTCTGTTTCAGATTTATGCACGCCTTTTATATGAATGTTGGTTGGGAATGGATTATTTATTTTTCTTGTGTTGTTATGATTTATTTTTTGTTTAGTTCTGTTTCAGATTTATGCACGCCTTTTATATGAATGTTGGTTGGGAATGGATTATTTATTTTTCTTGTGTTGTTATGATTTATTTTTTGTTTAGTTCTGTTTCAGATTCATGCATGCCTTTTATATGAATGCTGGATCGGAATGGATTTTTTTTGTGTGTGTTGTTTTGATCTGGATTCTTTTCGATAGTGTTTTTAATGGTTTGGAGCCTTATCGTCAGTTATGTTCTGTGTTGGAAGCGGCAGTGAACTTTACAAGCGAACGTGGAAATTAATAAATCATTTAGATCTGATACTAAACTGTTAAGAAAATTTGAAGTTTTTTTGTCGAATAATAACTTGGGTAAATTAAATTCACAGGCAGAAACCCTACTGCTGGTGTTAGTTTTGTAAGGAAAAAAAAAAACATAAAACCAACAACATGATCGAACTTTAATTTGAGTTTGATAGAATAAATTATTTGAGGAACCTAGGATTTTAGGATGGTTGGGCTAATTAATATAAATACGAGTTTGTGGAATCTGCTCATAGGCTATAGAAATTATTTTGTCTGCTATATTTGGATATCTTGCCATGGAACGTGCTGCATTTTTTGCTATTTATTTTGAAATCTGAGGGGCTGTTTGTCGTATGTAATTCATTATATCATAATTTTTTTAACCATCCTATTGGTTCTTTAGAGATGCTATTGTCCTTTTCCTTTTCATTCCTCTTATTGGTTTTTTATAACAATTCTTAACGAGGACATGCTTTTAATTTTCTTTCACAGGTTGTGGAGGTTTCTACCTCTAAAACTGGCAAGCACGGCCATGCCAAATGCCACTTTGTTGCAATTGATATCTTCAATGGAAAAAAGCTTGAAGATATTGTTCCTTCTTCCCACAACTGTGATGTATGCAATTTTTTTTTTGTATAGTTTGTTTTACGTGATTTTTCAGTAAGTATCACTGAAACTTGTTCATGATCTGAATCTCTCTTTCCATTGCATTGCAGGTTCCCCATGTCACCCGTACTGACTATCAGCTGATTGATATCTCAGAGGATGGATTTGTATGTTTCGTGGTCTCTTTTACGTGTATGAATTTTTTCGTAGGCTAGTTGAACTTGGGTCTAATCTGCATTTAAAATTTCAGGTGAGCTTGCTGACTGAGAATGGCAATACCAAGGATGACCTGAGGCTCCCAACTGATGAGAGTCTCCTCTCTCAGGTTAGTGGACATTTTGTTTTCCCCTTACGAATTCAATTAGGCATTAAGGTTGTGCTGCCTCTCAGGATTCCAGCTGTTTGCCCTTTAAATGATTTTTTTTTAAAAAAAAATCATGATTGCCCAATCTGCATGTATATTTTGTGCTTTGTAACTGTTTTGGTATGCAGCAAAAGTCTTGTGCTGGCCATACAGGGGTGTTTGGGAGAGTGGTAGTTGATTCTTATGGTGTTTAAAATAAATTTTTTTAAAAAAAAAAATTATTTTATAATATCAGCACATTGAAACAATTCAAAAATATAAAAAATAATAATTTTAAGTAAAAAAAACAATTTTCAAAATTTGGCCACCCTCTTGCGGAACACAAAACTGCAGCCCATAATTCTGCATCCCATAATTCTGCATATGTGCTTCAGTTTCTGTGCTGTTGTTTTCCATCCATTTGAAATATCTCCTGTTTCAAGTGAAGCTAGTTTGGATAATTTGTGAACTACCGAATCTAGATAATGATGTTTTTTCCTTGCTATGCAGATCAAGGATGGATTTGGCGAGGGTAAAGATCTTGTTGTGACTGTGATGTCCTCCATGGGAGAGGAGCAGATCTGCGCCCTCAAGGACGTTGGCCCGAAGTAAATTGTACCCTGCTTCATGCAGGCATGCCCCAAGGTTGACGGCTGATAGTTGTAGCTTAGCAAGTGGTTCCATGTGGGTTTGAGAATTGGTCCCGTTTCAGGAACATTCCGTACTAGATGCGGCCTTCCCTTATATGAAGACTTGCCATTATTTGAGTGGCGTTTTATCCGTGATGATATTTTTGTGGTTCTTGGTGTGGGGAAGTTTATTCTGCCAGTAAGACTGCATACACTTCTTGGCACCTGTGGTGGTTTCAAACAATTACAGTTTTTATTTCCTTATAGATTCCGGTTCTTTTCTTTGGCGTCCTGGTGATGCATGCGTTACCTTCTATATATCTGTTGGGTTTTTTTTCTCTGGCGAGTAAAATTTCAAGTTTTTTGCCTCTTTGATTAAGAGGCGTGGGCACCTTTTGCAAGAGATCTGTCTTGAAAACTTGGTTTCATTTGCTAATCCCAATTTGAGAGGGTGGTTACACAATCCTCCACCACGATGTGAGGTCCTTGCTGCTCTAATGTACCCAGAGAGAATCCCAGCCGTTTTCCTGGTTCCAAGCTGCTCGTCATCGATGAAGGACTCCCACTAGCGGGATCACAACTTTATACTACAGTAAACTAACAAACTATTTGCAAGATGGAATGCCGTTTTCTGGAAGGTTCTTGCATTTATTACGTTTCCCAGCACTGTCAAAAGCGCAAATCCAATGTGGCATGCAAATTGCTACAATCAATTGAATTCTGAAGAGATGTGGATGAGCTCTCGTGGAGGATTCAACAATTGAGTATCACTGGTTGCCTGGTTGGTAATCCTGATGAGATATGACCAGGGCAAGTTACTCAAATAATTACCCTATAAATTTCAAGGAATCCTGTTCAGCCAGGGTGGTCCTAAAAGTAACATCTTTCTAACATTTTGTGAGACATGTCTTCTTGGTTAAGCTTCAGTGCCTCTGACCAAAATCTCCCAACATTCAGCAGCTACTATTTCCTTTACCAACAAACCGAATGACGGTCCCAAGCCAATCTTCAGGAAGAGCGCCTCTCACCTCTCCACTTAAAGCCCTCGAAGAATGGGTTGTTGCTGCCTGTGTTTAACCAAATATATATATATATATATATGACAAAAGGATAAAGAAAAATAAAAACAATGACAACATATAAAGCAAAGACCAGGCTGAAAGCTATCAATCACCTTCACAATGTAGACATCAATTCCAAGTTTTGCAATCAATGCAGCTTCTGATATCTTGGTCGCCATTCCACCAGTCGTATCATGGGCTGCAACAGTTGTTTCAACTGCAGGCAAGGAATAAAAAACGTA
>Ga0325404_1004507_pt1 | contig 14794 bp, 11 predicted proteins | sample PopdelMetagenome_18_FD_205664 | JGI IMG/M metagenome (GOLD analysis project Ga0325404, IMG submission 205664) | Populus deltoides microbial communities from Bellville, Georgia, United States - Xylem-Control-R1 | ecosystem: Host-associated > Plants > Phyllosphere > Stem > Wood/Secondary xylem... | reverse complement strand
ACTTTGTCATTATCTTAATATTTTTTAAAAAAACTATCACCTTGAAGTTTTTTAAAAAGTTAAGTTATGTATTTACCAGTCATTCAGGTTACTTTTGCATCCTTAAAATCAATCAATTTAAGTCAAGCCAGCTACCACGTGGTTTAATTGGAAACTTGAGTTAGATAAAAAGTTAAGACGAGAGATTTTAAGATTGACCCATTTGGCTAAGTTTAATAACACTATAAAAAAAAAAAAAACCCTTTGTGCTCCTAACATTCTTTTTTACATTAAAAAAAAATGATCTATCGTGGTGGAGTATGGGCCAATAAACTAATATAAAAACTAAAAGAATTGTGGTTTTTAAACAATGTCAACTATTCATTTTTACAATACAACTTTTTATACTTCGGTCATTAAATTTTATTCTTTTATATTTATATTTTTAAAATTTATATTAGCATGGTTTTATTTGTTAAAGTTTATTTTTCTTTACATACTCTTACATATATAAAGTATAAAAAATAATCTAGCATTAAATTAAAATCGATGAGACAAAATACAATTGTAGATTATAGTTAAAAAAAAATAAAAGAACAAATATCAAATTTAAAACAAGAAAAACATAACTTTTTTTATTTTTAGCAAGGTAAACTTCTATGTATTATTTAGTTTTTTATATTTCAGTTTGAAATTTTATTTTTTTAACATTTTAGTCCTAAGATGTTGAGAAATTAGCAAGAAACCTGTTGATTGATTGTTAATCTAAAACATATTTTTATTTGTTGGTCTCATCTATAGTTTAAAGCTAACCTTCTTTCATGAGAAAGTCTCTATTTTATCAAATTAAATCCTAATCGTTCTAAAACTCTAATTTTAGCATCACATTTATTTTCATTTTTGTATCTTTAATACTTAAAAGTATATTTTATAGTATAATTTTACTCTCTTAGATGTTAAAGTCTACAATTAGATCCTAACACTCCAAATAACAAATTAATTATTATGGGATTTTTGGTATTTTGATCAAAGCCTAATGGATAATCATAAATTGGTTATGATATCGATTTTGAATTTTTAAAACATGATAAATATGTGATTTTATCATTTTTAGAAAATATGCATGAAAAACTTTTAGGATTTAGCCATATGCACGAAAAAGTTTTTGAATTTTTGAATTTTTTGAAATTTCAGAGAAAAATAAGATATTTTTAATATCGGGTTCGTAGCTTACATTATAAGTCTATGACCTAATATCAGGCAAAATTATTGAAAAAACATGTGACAGAAGGGAAAAAAAATTTCAAAATGGTCCTTGAAATTTTCAGAATTTTTTTTGGCTAAACATTAAAATAAAAACAAATTAAAAACTAAAGGAAAGACATTAGGATGTGTTCGAAAAACACACCCTTAGTCTAGGGGGCTGGGCTAGTTGGGCTCAAGACCCATGCTTAGTCCGGTTGGGTTGGGTCGACTGAAAACCTAACAATTCCTTCTTTTTTAAAAAAATAAAAAAAACAAGATGAGCTACGCTAAGTGTTCACCCAGCTTACATAGTCATTGGCCTAACCCAATGACTATGTAAATTTTGTAACATACAAAATGTAAATTAATATTCATGTTCTGCATATTTTAGTTTCAAGGCATACCAGTTAAGGTTGAAAGAAGAAGAAGAAAAGGTATTTAGGTCAAATGTGTACTTGGCTACTGTAGCTGAGAGGTTGAGCGTGAGGATGATGGAGACGCTGGTGGAAGGGTTGGCGGTTGGCAAGACTGTTGGTGCTCCTATTGCTGGTCTGGAGAAAAAGCTTCTCTGCTGCTGTTGTTGTTCATGGATGAAGTGGAGGAGAGAAGGTGGTAAAGGAGATGCATGACTATTGGTGTAGGAGGCTGGCATTGGTGAAGGCAAAAATGGTAGGGAAATGGTTTGGTGGTGAAGAGGAGATATGGGGGAGGTTAAGCCGAGAAGGACAAAAAAAATGGTGTCAATGATTTTTTTTTTTTACTCTCTTTTTACTCTAATTTCTCTTTTATTTATACATGAAATTCACCTCTATTTATAGGAGATGAAAGATAGACATGTGATCTTTATTAGGAATAAATCTTGACCCTTTATTCGATCGGAAAGGATCCCACCCATCAACCAAAAGTCATCATCATAAGCTAAAAAATTTGGCTGCAAAGGTTGATCGGGCCAGTCTCTTTTACACGGTGTGTATTTTACACGTGTTAATAACTCTTCCCCCTTTTCATTTAAATTAGTTTCTGAACTGGCAAGTTTTAAATTTATACTTAAAACTTTAATAGTTTTGAATCAATGAAATTTTTTTTTTTTACCAAACTGAGTATTAACCAAATGCTAGATTTTTTCCTTGAGACTCAAGAATTCTATACAAAGCTAATCATTGAGCTCAACCCAAATTAATTCAATGTGAAAATGATGTAATTAAAAAATATAATTTAAGTGACAAAAAAAAAATAACATCGTGAAATCACTTTTGTAATAATATTACCTTTGTCTAGGTTTAAAGTGTTTTTAGCTCTAGTAATTTCACTTCTTGTTTTAGTTTCTTTTACTAATAATAATAAATTATTATTATTATTATTATTAAAGATTAAAAAAGAAGAAGGAAGAACTAAAATAATTAGGTTGGTAGTAAAGAAAATATAGAAGCAAATTTTATCATGATAGAAAATTATGGATAAAAATTAAGAAGAAATAAAAATAGAAATATAATTAAAGAATAAATATTAAGAGATATCAAAATATTTGTATACGTAGATTCTTTCCCACAAAAAAATATATAATTAACAAGAAATATCATTATGAAAACGGTATATACCTGCCATGCTATTTCTATTCCACCAAATAATTATAAATCTCGATTTGACTCACAGATCTGTACGAAAACGAGGAAGGAAAAAAGGCAGCTGCGGCGCGGCATCTCGAGTATGGTCCTACCAATGGGCTCAAAAATTATAAATTATTTAACTAAGATTTCTTATCAGCATTGTTATAGAGTTCAAAATGTGGTTTGAAAATAATTTTTGGTGGCTCAAAAATAAAAAATTATATCATATATAAAAGAAAACCTTAAAGTTTAAATTTATGTTAATATCAAAAATAAATTTTAAAAAAATTAAAAAATATATTATTTTAATATATTTTTTAAAATACTTTAAAAACAACCGTTATAACGATATTAAAATGTCACTTTAATTTCACATTTTTATTCATTTTCATGAATAAATACGCGTAACTTTAAAAGTTTGAGGCATCTAAAAGAGAATGGATTAAATATTTTAAAATTAATAATTATGCAAACCATTTCAGTTAGTTTTGATCAAGGTTGTTAATTTTATTTTAGTAGTTGTTTTGTTTTTTCAATTGAAATGAAATGTTTTAGTTTCGGAGTGTTTCGGCTTACCGTTTCGGGATTGTACTGTTCATATATAAATATAAATATATATATATATATATATATAAATTTAACAAACATAATTCAAATTCAAGATAAATTAATTATAAACTATGTAATACAAACACAAATGCCAAACAAATATAATTTTAAAATTTAAAATATTTCTAAATAGTCAAGATTAAATAGATCTTTAACTTAAAGTAATTCAACTTAAACAAAATATCAAAATATTATGAAAGTAAAATATTTTAACACAAATATTTTAAATATAAAGTTAGGTCAATGTTATCAAGGCTAATGGAATCTAAAGCATCCCTTATTTTGCTCAAATTCCTATAAAATATAAACATGAAAAAACAACAACATGAATATAAACCATATATAATAGTGATAAATCTAATTTTAAAAAATTAATATCATTGTTAATGAAAATAGTAATAATAATTTTTAATATTATTATCAATATCATTGTTATTGAAAATAATAATGAAAAAAGAGCTTTTTATAATTGGGTGGTTTGATTAATTAAATTGAACAAAGTTCTATTTGATTTAATGGCTTTTGAAGAACGGAACGGAATATGTGGAATGAAACCGGAATATTCCAAACAGAATTTAGCCAAAAAATTCAAAACAAACCAAGATTTAAAATAAAATAAAATTTATTCTATTTTATTCTATTATTCTAAATAAAACTAAACAGAATTGATGACCTCGGTTTTGATAGGAAAAAAAGCACAGTAACTTTTATAAGAATACTATTAAATATATAAAACAGAATCTTAAAATAGTTAAGCCGTTTCCTCTTAGATACGGAAAACAGGTGGGGTCGTGATTTTCAAGTTGAAACGGTACAGCTTCCATATCTGGAAGCTTGACGCGGCTAAGACACGGCCTCTCACCAAACCTAACCTCGTCCTCTAGTTTTCAGAACTCCTACCGTCTATCTAACGACCAATCACTTTGGAAAACACTTAACCATCAGTTCCTCTCTTTTTGTTCATGTCTTAAACAAAACAAAGAAACCAAACCATGAGGAACAGTTTCAGTTTTGACAGACGCCACCTCGTCCTCACCATCCCGATCCTCCTCCTCCTCCTCCTAATCACAACTGTGCATTCACGTTACTCCCCCTTTGATCCGTCTGATCTAATCTCCGATGGCGTCCACAACAATCAGTCCCTTAATCAAACTACATCATCGCCTTTCCATCTCGCCCTCAAGAGTAGCGCAGAGGAGACGTGCGAGCAGACCTACGGCTTCCTGCCCTGCACTACGACGGTGATTGGAAACTTGTTTTTGATTCTCGTCTATGGCTACTTGATGTTCTTTGCCGCTACATATCTGTCTAGTGGGAGTGAGCTTTTGCTTCAGATTCTGGGACCTGGTATTATTGGTGGCTTGTTTCTTCCCGTCCTTGGTGCTCTTCCTGATGCATTGCTCATTCTCGGTAATTTCATCTCCTTTTTTCTCTTTTTGGTTGTGGAAAATATGACTGATTTGAGGTGGAATCTATTAATTTCAACTTTTACTAATCTCGTTTTGTGATCTGGACATTTAGGATTTAATTAAAAATGACAACGAACATTTTGGATCTAAAAATGTTCGTTGTCATTTTTAATTAAATCCTAAATGTCCAGATCACAAAACGAGATTAGTAAAAGTTGAAATTAATAGATTCCACCTCAAATATATAATTTTCGGTGTGAAATTATCTGGTTTTTGAATCTGATGGTTTTACCGGCAAAAAAAAGAGTTTTTTATTTTCTTCCTCTAGATTTTGTTTTTAAAAATTTGTAGTTTTTAGATTTTTTCTTTTTGTGCTTTATACTGTTGCGTGCTTTTTACACACACACACACTTTGTTTACCTCTTTCTATATTTTTTCTATAGTCATTTATATTTACTTATAGCATTAAACATTTACAGTGAAACATTGAATCTGAAAATGAAAAGAATTAGTTTTTATGTGAATTCTGTGTTACGGATACAAGGAAAGTGATTGTCGAATCATTTTGATTATTACTGCCAATTGTATTGTATATGGCGATTTTGGTGACACGAGATAGCTTTTGTTTGGTAACATTGTCTAATTTTCTCCCCTTTGCTCCATAGTTTCTGGACTTTCTGGAAGTACTGAAACTGCTCAAAACCAGGTCTCGGTTGGAATGGGCTTGTTGGCCGGGTCAACTGTAATGCTTCTTACAGTTATCTGGGGATCGTGTGTTGTTGTCGGAAAATGTGACATGCGTGAGACAGAAAACTCTGCAATAGACCGAAAGGACACAAAAAGATTCAGCCTAACTGGTATGTCTCTTTTCTTAGAATTAACATGGTATCGACAGAACTTAGAGACAGACGCTGAGTTCTGAAAGATTTAAAGCACTATGGCATCAGAAAATGTGGTTAATATTGTTTACCATTCTTTGTCTTGGAAGATTATAAGCAGTATTTCTTAGATAACATGCAAACTGAAGTATCAGACTTAGCTTATTTACTTAAACTAGTGGAGAAATCTTGCGAGGCTGTTAATCTGGTAAAATCTAGAGGTATAAGGTTATGCTCAATCTGTATCAGTTTTCTGAAGCCCAGATTTACATTCCTAGACAGGATTTTTTTGTGCAGTTTAATTGTTTCCTTGGTTTTTTTAGGATAAATGCTACCCCTCTCTTTTAGAAAACAGTGCAAGTGATGCATTTTGTCTTGCGAACACATATTTATTAAATATGTTGCAATTAAATGTATGATGCATGAGGACATCAAATATAGTGAACATTTTCATAAAATTTCTTGAGATTACACATCATAAGCTTTCCGAATATTGAATGCTGCCCTTTTGTACATGATATAATGGTTCTAATTGCCCTCTCACTTAAGAAGTTATTTAATTATATACGCAAGATTGCCAGTTATACAAGGAAATTTAAATCTCTACGTGCTAATTACATAGAGTAATTTTAGGAAGCTATACATCTAAATCTCCTCTTCTATTTATGAGAGTATTTACAACCTAAATTAACAGCTATTAACAAGGCATAATTTATGGCATTCTATTGACCCTCCCGGCCATAGTTTTTAAACCCGACCCGGCCTGGCTGGTCGACCCGAGACCTGGCCGATCCGGGACTGAAACTGGGCCGGGTTGAAGAAAAGCTAGAGGAAGGAAAAACCCGATGTGACTCAGCGGGTTGACCTGGTGTGACTCGGTTGACCCGGCAAGACCCGGTCAAAACCTGGTTGCAATCCGTTGATTTTTTTTTACTAAAATGACGTTATTTTAATTAAAAAAATAAAATTGACCCAAGCGACTCGATGACCCGGTCAAAACCCGGAACTTGGGTCTTGGATCGGGCCGGGCCTTGGATCGGGCCGGGTCTGAAAACTATGCCCCGGCAAATTGATATGGGTTATCCATAAGCATCAATTTGTTTGTAAGAAAATTATGTTGCTACCATGTTAGAGCCTTGGTAAAAATATTTGCCACTTGAAGATTGCTAGACACGTGAGGAAGAGATAGTTTGAGCTTCTAGCATATACATTTGCTCATGGGCATAAATTATACCAAGAATGACAATTAATCACTAGAAACTTGTCCAGAATTAATTTTTTTTAATTTTATTCCCCTCTATATCTTGGTTTTTATAAAGCATACACACCTAAAAATATGAAGATTTGTATAAGGCTTGAAATATGGAGACTCGAAATCCAAAACTGGGGAAGGCAATCTATTTATGAGAAAGGTTGTTGTGGTAAATGCTTCTACCAAAAACTTAGGAGGAACTGAAGGCTTAATGAGCATGGTTCCGACAACATTTAAAAGATAACGATTCTTTCGTTCAGCTACTCTATTTTGTTGTGATGGACAAGAATGTTGAGAGAAAATATGCCTTTAGATTGCAAGAAAGATTGGAACACATGAGATATATATTCTCCACTCGAGTCGAACCAAAGAATTTTAACATCAACTGAAAATTGAGTGTCAAAAAGAGCTAAGAATAGTTTGAACATATGAAAAACTTTTGATTTATGCTGCAAGAAATAGATCCATGTATATTTGCTGTGGTCATTAATGATTGTCAGAAAACATTTGTATTGGGCATGAGAAATAATAAGACTAATACCTTAAACATCACTATGAATGATCTCAAAATTATAGGCGGCTCTATTTCCTTCAGAAGGAAAGAGTTAGGTTTTACTTTTGCCAAGTTTACAAGTTGCACAATTAGGAAACACAATGGAAGAAGAATACTCTTTATTATTCAATAAACCAAATTTCAACATATTACATAGAACTTTAGAAGATAAAGACAGTATAGAGAAATAAGGCAAACTTTGTGGAATAGGTAGTTGTAGATAAAAAGGACATCTATGCTTAGACCCCTTCTTTATCAATTGCCTGACATTTGATCCTGCACAACAAAAACCACAAGGAGTAAGATGTACATCATAATTTTGGTCTACAAAGCTGGCCAAAAGAAACTAAATTCAGGTGATATAAGAACATCCTTAAAGTAAGAAGATGTCTCACCAACTACTATATTGGGTAGAGCGCTACCATTGGCTGTTTGAATATGTGAAGAGCCACGATATTCTCTTACATTACTTAAATCATTTAGAGAATTATTCATATGATTAGAAGCACCCGCGTCTAAGATCTAAAAGAGAGATGAAGAACCAGTACCTTGAAGACCCAATGTTGAAAATACACTAACGATCATTTCTTGCATTGTTTCCTGAGTTAGAAAAGGTGCTAGAGACTATAAACCAGCAACAGAAGTTACAATAACAAGCATAGTTGGCTATAAGTCACCAGTAACAACAACATGATAGACCTTGTTGAAGCGTTAAGGATGAATAGTACAATCCTTAATAATGTGCCCTGACTACTTGCAGCAATTACAAAATTCTTGAGGATAGTTGGGAGCATTATGACCATATTTCTTGCAACTATAGCATTATGTGGTGCTCATGTCACAACCCTTGCCCTTGCCTTAAGCAACATAGGCAACTGAGACAGTATTAGAAGCAACACAAGACTGCTCCATAATATTTCAAGTATTGAGCGTTGTTCCTCACGCAAGAGTTCTCATAACAGACCTTCAAAGTCAGAATAAGATCTCTATTTACTAGAGAGGCACAAATAGATTCAAAGTCAAGCCTCAATTTCATTAGAAATTGATCTCTTTGTCTGGTTTTGTGTACGTGTTGTATTATAGATCCCCTTAAGTATAGTTAACAATGGCCAACTCAAGCTGGAAACGCCTAACATTGTTGTCATAGTTATAGACTTGCTTGAGATAATTCCACATAGCATTTGCAGACCTATGAGGACATAGAGATAATAAGATGTGGCTTTATAGAATCAAGAATCTAGGATGTGATTTTATTATCTTTGGCATCCCAAGCTTCCTTGCGGTCAGAGACCTTTCCCCGGTAGATCCTCTTTTGCTACTACCATCTATATGTCCCCACGACTCTTTACCCTTTAGGAAGGTCTCCAATTGAAACTCCCAAGCAACATAATTTTTGCTAGTAAATCTATCAGAATTGACAAACAATATCAACTTCTCCATAAGTACTAAGGCTATGATTGGGAAAACTAGAACTAAGATTTCTTAGAGAATGACTCTGAAACCGTAACAGAATGGTTCGAATTGCCCTCTCTTGAGAGGGTCTTTCATTAAATAGGCAAGATTGCCAGTTATGCAAAGAAACTTAAATCTATACATGCTGATTACATAGTGATTTTACGAATCTATACATGGTAAGTTAAATCTCCTCTCCTATATACAACCTAAATTAACAGCTATTAATAAGGCATAATTTATGGCATTCTATTGACAGTGCAGAAAGGGAAAGGATGAGTGAAAATCAGAAAAAAATGTAATATTTAGAGGGAGCTGAGCTTAGCAGCAGATGTATGAAAGGAATGATGGGGGGAGGGATTTAAATCCTACAGAAATTGAAAGAGAGGGGGAGGGGCTGGGATTGTGAAATGTGAAACATTATACTGATAATGGAAGCCATCAAATTCTGAAGTAATTACATGGTTACTTGTATGCCAATTTTATAAACAAATATCATTCTAAAACAGTGCACATTCATTATCAAATTTATTGCATTGATTACAATTGGAGCTGTGATGTGAAACAGTATGAAAATTGTGGTTGAATATACTAGATGCCTCCATACTCAAAATAATTTATCCATGTCTGCAGGCAGTGGAGTTAGTACTGATATTTGGACATGCTATGCTGCAAGAATAATGGCTATATCTATTCTTCCATTTATTGTTGTTCAACTACTGCAAACCCTCCACTCAACTTCAGGAAGGCACTTAGCAGTCTTGATTGGGCTAATTTTATCTCTTGCTATCTTGATATCTTACTGTCTTTACCAGGTAACTATTTTTCTTTCCTGTGTACCTAGTTTGTAGATATTATTAAGCTGTTTTTTCCATTGAGAAGTTAAAAGCTACCTCGTTGTTGCAGTCCCCACTTCTTTGTAGCCCATAAAATTACAAAGGCTTGCTTTTGGCTGCAAATTTTTGGCAGGAACTAAACGGGCATTCCACATGCTTTCATATTTTGTAGTTCATTGAAATAGGAGCCCATGTTTATAATTGAACTCGGTATGCTTGGGAAGCATAGTTTTGAGCTTGTCCCTTATGTTTCTAATAACGCAGTTAGGTTATCTTTTCTCTTAATATAACCTCTCTAGATTGGGGCCCTACAATTTGACTTAATTATTATGTTAATTCCTAAACAATTTGACATTGCAAATGTTGCTAGGTTCAGTAACATGTTATAATTTCAAAGATCGATGAAGTTTATTTGGTTTTACTTGGTTAAGGATGATATGCATACTAAAATTACCATAAAGTTTCGATCTCTATGGTTGCACAGTTTCCAACGTTGATGCATATTAAGTTTAGATTCTTTTGATACCCTCGTGAGACCTAATAATTCCTCCAAGTTTCATTATATTCAAAATTCTACAAATGTCATTTAATGATTTTGTACTTGACAAATTAATCTGGAAATCAACCTCTTGATTAGTGGTAGCCTTTAAGGGCTTAAGTGTTTCTCCGTACTCTGTGAACATAGTAAATATACCGTTTGTCATCATGTGAGTGAGCTGCATCCTAAACTGACATGCACCTCTTGGAAGGTGACTTGCTGGATAAGGTGTCTTGTCGAGTTGCCAGTTGCTACTTCAATGAAAATGTGCTCAAAACCAAAGTACTTTCTTTTCCATATTGTGAGAAATTCACATCCAAAGAATCTGGTTTTGGTAAAGGAGTATGAACAGACCCCTTATCATCACAGACTTCCTGTTTTTTGAGGTGTGACTTCTTCCTAGTTTAGACCAGAATTTTAAGAGCCAGGCAATTATTTGGTAAATCTAGTTTATTTTCAGTAGACCCTAGCAATTTGCAAGTTTTAGTCAAATCTAGAATGTGAATATCTGTAAGCTTCGTAGAAACTTTTTTTTTTTTTTCAGTTTTTGCTCTAGGTAATTAATGGCTTATTGCTCTAAGCGAGTGCAAAAAATTTAGCTACCAGTGTATGTTTTCTCCATTCTACGGTCTGTGATTTGTTTACAATGTTTCAGGTTTGTTAGGGTGGATTAGTTTGAATATACCAATGTAAGATTGTGCATGCTATATTGTGCAAATAATTACTTCAATTTTTCTCTTTTTTGTCACTGAAGAAATTTATTGCTAGTAATGTTTTTAACAATTGTCGGACACCCATACAATATATGTTTGAACTTGATACTACTTTGGTGTTTTCCCTTGCTTAAAATAGGTTAGGAATCGACTGAGTTGCCCTATTTAGTAGTTATATTTTAAGGCCCAAATGTTAGATACTGCGGCTTGGGTTCTTGTTATAATTGAGTCAAATAATGTGTGTTTGGTGCCTGCCTGTGTGTTATCAGATGCTACAATCTAGCCTTCTACGACCTGTTTTTGGGGCTTCTTTCCAAATTAATGTTTTTCCTTTCATATTATATCGGACAGGTCTTTCAGCCTTGGATCCAGGAGAGAAAACTTAAGTATACAAGGCACAAACTTGTGATGTCAGGAATTTTAAAGCATTTAAAACAGCGTGCTTTAGGAAGGCTTTTGGCTGATGACAGTTCACTGGATGAAAGTGTCGTACAAAAGTCAGTTCCATGCTTCCATTACACCTGAACTGATAGTCTTTGCCTTTCAATCTATACCTCTTTTAATTTGTAATTTTCTAATGTATACACCATGCCAGGTTGTTCGACAATATTGATGAGAATGGTGATGGTTGCCTTTCTGCTTCTGAATTAAAGGCACTGGTCATAGGAATCCGGTTTGAAGAGATAGACTTCGACAAGGATGATGCTGTTTCTAAATTAATGAAAGATTTTGACACATCTAATGATAATCTTATTAATTTTACGGAGTTCATTAATGGTATCCAAAAATGGCTTGATGAGGCAATGCGTGTAGGAGGTGGCTCTCCTGACCCTGGTCCCCGGACACATAAGTACTTGGATAACTTTCATGATGTAAGTGGCAGTATTGTGGCTTACCTTAGTGCCATAGTATCATATGATCATTTGATTTCGTAATTCATGCAGAAAACAAAGAAAGCACACGCTCTATTGGGGTCTAAGGAACCAGAGGAGGGAGAGAGTGATGGGGGAGTCAAAAACCCCAGGTGGACGTCCTTCAAAGCATCACTGATGTTGTTGGCTGGTGCTGTTATTGCTGCTGCTTTCGCGGATCCTCTGGTGGATGCTGTTGACAATTTCTCTGATGCAACAAGTATTCCTACTTTCTTCATCTCATTTATTGCTCTTCCGTTGGCTACCAACTCTAGTGAAGCTGTATCAGCAATCATTTTCGCTAGCCGTAAGAAAGTCACCACTGCCTCGTTAACATTTTCTGAGGTGTGTTTCTTACTTACCAGTCCCAGTGTTTCAGCTTCCTGCTCTTTAAAGTTGATTATAATTTACTGTAGGCATTTGCAACTATTTAAAAGGTCACATTTCAATCTAAAATAGAAAAATTTCGAGTACAGTTTTATAGCTTGTCTTCAAGAATATAATTTCTGATTGCCAAAGGAGGCAGCATCAAAAGCACAGTGCTATTCTGAACTTGTTATTGATTTCTATTTCCAAGCTGAATGCATTTCAATTTGAGATGGTTCCTTGCATTATCTCCTCTAAATGTTAACTCATTTCAGTTGGGCATGTGATGCAGTATCCTGTCTAAAAACACCCCATACAGCACTAACCATTTACATGGTAGTGAAAAATGGGATATCCTAAGAAGCACAAGCTCAATGAACCACTTACGGAGACTCATAGTATGGATGGTAGTTGTGCTTTCTGAAAGGTTGCCTTTGAAATGACTTGCCTTTATTACAGGGGATGAAAATAAACAAAGAATTATCCTCTGTTTAATTTCAGAGATAACTCTGTGCCTTGCTTACATTCTTAGGAGGCAACTTGCAGTCTTATGTCAGTATATAATCATGCAATCATAGAAGAAACTGCGGTTCTTTTGAATGCTGACCTTGATGGCTTTTCTTACTGCAGCTATATGGGGCAGTCACTATGAATAATGTCCTTTGCCTATCAGTATTCTTGGCCCTTGTTTACTTCAGGGAATTGACCTGGGACTTCTCAGCTGAAGTGCTGGTTATTTGTATTGTGTGCATCGTGATGGGCGCCTTTGCCAGCTTCCGCACCACATTTCCTCTCTGGACCTCTTTTCTGGCATACTTCCTGTATCCATTCTCTCTGGTACTGGTCTATGTTCTTGATTATGTCTTGGGTTGGTCATAGGTTTGTGCAAGTTGAAATCAGAGCAAGGCTCGTAGTTTGATCTTGTGGGATGGTTCCTGTTTGATAGCGAACATATGGACTTTTATGAGAGTGTTTTTTGGCTGTCCAAGCGTGGTTATGAATTTTGTTGGACACATGAGCTGATCCAGAAGACATTGTACATGTGATTTTCTTGTGACATTTCCTATTTACAGTTGTGTGCTTTTTCAGACTTCAAAGCTCCGTTCCCTCCTGGAAAACAACCCTTGCCCCCTTCCTCTCTCTCTCTCTCTCTCTCTCTTTCTCTCTCGTTGTGATTTAATATGCTACTACATAACCTCATCTTTTGCTGTGTTTTTTTGCCCTTTTTAGCAGCTAAGCAAGACACAAACGGGACAGGGATTCTAATGGATGCAAAACAAGGATTCACCTAATACGAATATCTTGGCAATTTCCTTACTAATCATAAGGGATTTGGTTAATGCTCCAGCTAAACAGAACAAAACTGGAAAAAAGACACCACACGAAAAATTCCCAGGAGAGGTTGTCGTGTGAGGGGAGACATGCAGCATCTCCTGACATCATCATCGAAAACATTATTACAAAAAAAATACGATTGTGAGGAGATTTTATTGAAAGTGTGAAAAAAGATGACGAAGAATAAAATGAATTGAATATTTACTTAGGGTTAGTATACATAAATTACAAGTATTTAAGCAGTAGAAATTTAGTTGTGTTGGTTAAGAAAACATCACTAGAGATTGAAATGCTCTAAGCAGAAAATGAACTTAGAATACACGATTGAAAAAAATAAATTAATTAAAAAGCATCATTTTTCACACAAAAATAAAATAAAATAAAAGCACCTAAGATCCTTTTAAAACCCATCTCAAAATTCATATTACACCGTGTTTGACTTATCTAGAATTTTAAAAGAAATTTATGTTTTTAAATTGTATTGAAATGTTAATATCAAAAATAAATTTAAAAAATAAAAAATGTATTATTTTAATGTATTTTTAAATAAAAAAAAATTAAAACATAATATTTATTATATTCCCAAACAGGTGTTCCATCTCTACGGGAAAATACCGTGGGTATTTTTTAGAAGCAGTCCCCTAATTCATGGCGGCTCTAATTGAAGCTGCCGTGGCCGGTTGCCAGTGGTGGTGGCTGGATCTCTCATCCTCCTTTATTTCTTCCTCTTGTTTAATTTGTTTTAAGTTCTTAAATAAGGGTAGTCTAGCAACTCAAATATAGCATGTTTTTCTATGTACAATACTCGATTTTATTTTCATGTTTTTACATGACATTTTTGTACCAAATTGATCCAAAGTTCATGTTTATTTCGACAATTTTTAATAACGTTTAAATAATTTGTTAATATTATTTCAATAATCATTCTTATATCAGTTTATTTCCATGTTCCATTTCAGAATTAATATTATAATATATAAAATAATTTTATATATTTTTAAATATTTAAAATTAACACTTATTTACTCAATCAAATATATATATATATATATATATATATATATATATATATATATATATATATATATATATATATATATCTAATTAGAGT
>Ga0325404_1004506_pt1 | contig 14795 bp, 7 predicted proteins | sample PopdelMetagenome_18_FD_205664 | JGI IMG/M metagenome (GOLD analysis project Ga0325404, IMG submission 205664) | Populus deltoides microbial communities from Bellville, Georgia, United States - Xylem-Control-R1 | ecosystem: Host-associated > Plants > Phyllosphere > Stem > Wood/Secondary xylem... | reverse complement strand
CCACTAACGCAGGAGATCAGCCCCACAGACGCCATCTCCAGCCCCCTCATCTCTGTTGAACCGAGACCCCCGCTCTCTTCTTCATCTCCATCACAGACCCGCTGCCGTTCCCTGCGCACAGGAAACACTCCCTTCTCCTCCACATCGAGGCCTGCAAGCACGGCCACGGACACCGCCAGATCTACAACCGTCAGATCAACCACCTGAAGCAGAGGAGAAAACGGAACCTATAAGAAAGCAAATCTGCAGTGAAACAGATCTAAAAGAGAAGGGAGAGAAGCAGATCTGGAAGCAGTGAAAGAAAATTGAAACAAACTACTGGTTGTGTTTTTGGTTGTTTTTTGCAGGTGACCACCGGTGAGGAAAGTGAAGAGGGGAGGAAGCCATTGCAGATCTCCCTTTCACGCGCCGCCACAGTTCCGGTGGTGCAGAAAGCCTTCTCTGTAATTCCAGATTGTTTTGGGGCTAGTTTTGTAATTTTGGTTTGTTTAATTTACTGTTTGTTTAATTTTAAATTTTGTGGATTTGTAACATGCAAATCTGGGTGTCTAAAAAAATAATAAAAAAGGGTGTATAAAAAATTAATAAAAAAAAGATGTGTGTGTTTGTATTTTTATTATGTATGTTATTGAATCATTAAATCAAAAGAAAGGCAAAAATAGAATTTAATGTTTAATTTGCATATGGTCTAAGTATTTTAATGACAAATAAAATCATAAATCATGTTGTATTTTTCTTGAAAAGGTAAGGACATAATTGGTTTATTAAAACTTTAAGAATTTGGTTAATAAGTTAATTTTTAAATCATATTAAATTATGAAGTAGTTTATTTAGATAGGATACGCTTGGGTGTTAATATTTTTCCTAGCAATTACTAGTTCATTTACCCTTAAAATTCTGACAACGACCAATGCATCTGGATTTTTTTAATAACTTTTAATTAAATACCAGATATTAAATATTAGGTTGGGATTTCTAAATTAAGCAAAATGAATGAAAAATTGCCATAGAACGTTGCCCGAGCGACGTGTGATAGCATGAACAATATCTGCCAAGTTCAAATGGCATATTAGATGCTGTTACGTGGCCAAAACCTTGCTTCTAGTTGTAAGGTGTGACCTACTCTTCTTTGCAGAATATTATTCGCTATGTTAAGCTCAACCTAGCTTCTAAGTCTTACAATTTTGTTCCTAGCAGCCTATAGACCCAAAACATGTCCTACAAGGTTAGGTACCAACTGCCTTAATATGCCCTGACTCTGGACACTCTTCTTTCGATGTGGGATGTTACAATCCCTCCACCTTAAAAACGAGCCGTCCTTGGTTCTAATACCATATGTAAGGCTCAACCCACTCCCTCTTGCAGAATATTGTTCGCTATGGCTCAGCCCAACTTAACTTCCACGCCTCACGGTTTTGTTCTTGGCAGCCCACAGGTCCCAAAATACGTCCTACAAGGTTAGGTACCAACTGCCTTAATATGCCCTGACTCTGGACACTCTTCTTTCGATGTGAGATGTTACAACAGTGGTCGAAGAGTTTCGGCATTCTCTCCACATACAAGCGACTCATGTGGAAAAATAGTTACCGGTTTGACATGTGTGGCCTTCTGTTTTCTTTTTTCTCCTCTCTCCTATTCGATTCAAGAAAATTAAATCAACCCCTAAGGTTTGTTATTCTTAAAATACTGTCCCTATTCTCCTTATAACAATTCTTTTATTTAAAATAATTTATGAAATTAAATATTATTTTCAATTTTATTCACAATAGATTTTTTCCATTTGTCGGATTTGATTCTCATTTTTTTAATTACTATTTATTTTGTTTGAGATGGTTTTTGAAATTAATTTTTTTTTAACAATTTAATCCTCCAACATTCTTTTCATTCACTTTCTATGGGATTTATCTTTCTTTTTAACATAACAAGGGTTGCCTCCGGTTTATTTTCTTTTTATCTTTGTTAAATTTAGCTTTTTTTAAAGGAATTTTGTATTTTAATTAAACTAAATTTATTGATTTCATCCTTTGGCATTTTATTGGGCGGATGTTCCATGTCTATAATTTAGCTGGTTATAAATTTGATAGATTAACGCGGGTTTATAAGGTTTACTCAAGTTTGCTTGGTTTTTTTCTTCTTTTTTTAAGTTCATTTTTTTCCGGTTTCATCTACCAGCATTTTGGTATTTTGTTATTCACTTTCTATGAGATTTTTCTATGGTTTTGAAAGTAGCTCGGATTTTTTTAACCTTTGTTGAATCTAGCATTTTGAAAAAGAATTTTATTTTTTAATTAAATTCAATTAATTGCGTGAGAATAAGCATGAGATGCTCATTTCATGGGGTTTTGTTTTTGTATGCTTTTCAAGTCACTGCTTTGATATCATGTGCAATCTCTTTTCATTTTCTAAATTCTTAGATTTTTGTTACTCCTTTTGAAAAGTTGATATTGCATAAACATTATTTTTTATGTTGGTAAAATTTAACAAATTAACCCGGTTTGTAGGGTAGGGCATGACATATATATAGTTAATATACTAAAAGGCCTTGGCATTTCATTGTAGCAATGAACAATTAAATGCCAAAGCCTTTTTCACCTTGGTCCTCAAAATTTACGACTATTTTCTTTTTTTTAAAAAAAAAATTTAAACTTTGTTTTTTTTTTTCAATTTTATCCTCCAACACTGAGTTTACCGGTATTGAACTTCATAATCTATTTCAATTTTCTTTCTATAGAGTTATTCCAGTCTCATGACCCGTGTTGAAAGTTTTACGGGTTAGCCATGTTGACTTGGGTTATTTTTCTTTTCTTTTTTTAATTAATTTTTTCTTAACTTCATCTTTCAATATTGAGTTGATCGGAAACTAAGCTTTATAATTGTTTTTTGATTCGTTTTCTATAGAGTTATCACAGTCTCATGACTTGAGTCATAAGTTTTGTGGGTTAGCTACGTTGACTTGGGCTTTTTTTATTTATTTTTTAATTGAATATTTTTTTCTTCAATTTAACCCTTCTACTTTGGATTGATTGAGAATTGAACTTTATAATGTTTCTCGATTTGCTTTCTATGGAGTTATCCCGGTCTTCTAACCTAAGTTTGACATGTTAACCTGGGTTAACTCGTGCTATTATTTTTGTTTGTTTTTTAAATTGAATCCTTCAACATTGGTTTAATTGAGAATTGAAATTCATAATTTTTTTTATTTACTTTCTATGGGGTTATCACAGTCTTATGACTTAGGTCACGAGTTAGGCCAGTTGACTTGTTTTTTTTGTCATTTTTTTAATTGATTTGTTTTCAATTTTATCCTTCAATATTGAGTTGATTGAGAGTTAGACTTCATAACTTGTTTCAGTTTGCAATCTATGAAGTTATCTCAGTCTCATGATCCAAGTCATAGGTTTGATCGGTTAACTCGAATTAACTCAGGTGTTTTTTTATGTTATTTTTTAATTGATTTTTTTATTTCATCCTTCAATATTGGTTTTGAATGAGATTGTGCTTCATATTTTGTCTTGATTTGATTTCTATAGAGTTCTTCAGGTCTTGTGACTCAGGTTTAACATGTTGACTCAACTTAGTTTTTTAGTTGAATTTTGTTTTTAATTTTATTATTCAATACTATGTTGATTAATAATATGATTAAATATTATTTTTTATTTGCTTTCTATAGAGTTATTAAGGTCTCATGATCTGGGCAGTGAATTTGGAAGCTTAATCCGAATTGATCCGAATAGGTTTAATGTGTTGTCATTTCAATATTTTAAAAAAAGATTTCGCCTTGATTTTTTTCGAGTCAAATTATGTTTTTATTGATCATCTAAGTTGTTTTTGAACTTGCAAAATCAATCAGATCAATCTTCAAAAAATTTAATTATTTTTTTTTGCTAAAGAACACATTAATAAATATTTTTTTTTGTAAACAAAATTGAATTAAACTATAACATATCACGAACATTAATCTAACTAGCATATTGGCCCGCGCTCCGCAGTGGGTCAATAACAATTTTTTTACAAACGTAAAAAAATATTAAGTGTGTAGAGAATATTTTAAGTGTCATGAGTCTGGCGATCAAGCCAGACTCAAGAGACTTGGATCTGATGGCACGACAAACCCAAAAGACTTAAGTCAGGCGGCTATGCTAGACATAAGCCAGTTGGGCCTCACAACTAAGCCAGGCCTAAAGTTGTTTTTAAACTTGCAAAATCAATCAGATCAATCTTCAAAAAATTTAATTATTTTTTTTTTTGCTAAAGAACACATTAGCAAATATTTTTTTATGTAAACAAAATTTAATTAAACTATAACTTATCACGAACATTAATCTAACTAGCATATTGGCCCGCGCTCCGCAGTGGGTCAATAACAATTTTTTTACAAACGTAAAAAAATATTAAGTGTGTAGAGAATATTTTAAGTGTCATGGGTCTGACAATCAAGCCAGACTCAAGAGACTTGGATCTGATGGCACAGCAAACCCAAAATACTTAAGTCGGGCGGCTATGCTAGACACAAGCCAGTTGGGCCTCACAACTAAGCCAGACCCAAGAGACTTCGGTCTGGCGGCTATGCCAGAACCAAGAGACTTGAGTCTCTTTGTTATAAATGTTTTTTATTTGTTATAAGAAAAACATTTAAACTACCTCTAAAGTATTCTAAATATAAATTATAATTTTTTTTTATAAATATTTTATACTTTTCTAAATAAAACTTTAAAAGTATCCTAAATAATAGTTTTTATAATTGTTTTTTTTTTAAAACATTTACAATACCATTGAAGTATCATAAAAAAATGTTAATTAATTTTTTTATAATTGTTTTCTATAAAAAAACATTAAAACTATCATCGAAGTATAGTAAATTATTTTTTTATAGTTTTTTCTATTTTTTATAAAATAATTTAAACTACCCTTAAAGTATCCTAAATAGAAATCCTAATCAATTATTTTCAAAATATTTTTATAATTTTTTATAAAAAAATATTTAAACTACCCTTAAAGTATCATTAAAAAATGGTAATTAATTTTTTTATAATTTTATTTTTTATTTTTTTATAAAAAAATATATAAGGTACCCTTGAAGTATCCTAAATAATATTTTTATATTTTTTTATATTTTTAGAAAAAAACATTTAAACTACCATTGAAGTATCCTAAATAGAAATACTAATTAATTATTTTTATAATTATGTTTTATTTTTTCTATGAAAAAAATTAAAACTATCCTTGAAGTATCATAAATAGTTTTTTGTAATTGTTTTCAATTTTTTATAAAAACAAAACATTTAAACTACTCTTGAAATATCTTAAACATAAATACCATTAATTATTTTTTTTATAATTTGTTTCTATTTTTTAATAAAAAAAATAGCATTTAAACTACCATTGAAATATTCTAAACAGAAATTATAATTAATGTTTTTTTAAATTTTTATTTTTTTATAAAAAAATATTTAAACTGCCCTTGAAGTATCAGAAACAGAAATGTTAATCATTTTCTTATTTTTTTTTAAAAATTTAATCTACCCTTAAAGTATCCTAAATAATATTTTTATAAAGTTTTTTATGTTTTATAAAAAAAATTTAAACTATCCTGAACAAAAATCCTAATTAATTTTTTTATAATTTGTTTTTTATTTTTAGAAAAACAATTTAAATTATCATTGAAGTATCCTAAACAGAAATTCTAATTTTTTTATAATTTATTTTTTATTCTATTATTTTTTTATTTGTTATAAAAAATAAATTTAAACTAACCTTTAAGTATTCTAAACCGAAATGCTAATTAATTTTTTTTTTATAATTGGTTTTATATTTTTTGTAAAAAAGCATTAAAAATATCTTTGAAGTATAAACAGAAGTGCTAATTAATATTTTTTATAATTGTTTTTATACAAAAACATTAAAATTATCCTTGAAGTATCCTAAATAATTATTTTTATAAATGTTTTGTATTTTTTATATAAAAAAACATTTAAACTACCTTTAAAGTACCTTAAACAAAAATGCTAATTAATTTTTTTTAATTTTTTTTCTATTTGTTATAAAAAAATACATTTAAACTACCCTTGATGTATCATAAACAGAAATGCTAATTAAGTTTTTTATTTTTAAAAAATATTTAAACTACCCTTGAAGTGTCCTAAATAATTTGTTTTATAAATTATTTCTATTACTTATAAAAAAATATATTCAAACTACCCTTGAAGTATTTTAAACAAAAATGCTAATTAATGTTTTTATAATTGTTTTTTTTATTTTTTATACAAAAAAATTAAACTACCCTTGAAGTGTTTTAAATAATTTTTTCATATAATTTTTTTCTTTTTAAAAAAAAATTAAACTACTCTTGAAGTATCCTAAATAGAAATATTAATTATTTTTTAAAAATTTTTTTAATTTTTTTTTTAAAAATAAGTTTGGCAGTCATGCCTTGACCCAACACAGTTCATCAACTTTTGAAATAAAAAATTAGAAAAGGCAACGCCCCTCATGGTCTTTTGAACATCTACAGTATGATCCACAATGCAAACACTCTATATACACTGTACCGACATAATGATTTTTCATCACGTTTTAAAATATAGTATAATGAGAAGTTATAAATAGACTTGTGTGTTGTTTTACCTTAGACCACCACATCAACTAATCTGTAACAAGACAAAAACATGTGAGGAAATGGTAAGGTCATTGTCCCTTTTCGAGGGTATTTGAGAGAGTAGTAGTTGTTGATTTTCAAAGTGTTTTTCGCTCGGAAAAGCATTAAAATAATTTTTTTATTTTTTAAAAATCCTTTTTTCTTCGAAGCAAAGAAAAAAATAAAAAAAATTTAATTTTTTTCAAAAACGCTTTTGAAACATAAAAACAAATAGGGCCGCGTAATAGAGTCCATATTGGACTGCTTTTTATGTCTTAATATACTTATATTGTCCCGCGCTCTATCACGGGTTGAATCAATGTTTTTTTAAAATTAAAAAATTTTAAGAACATGGATATTTTTTAATAGTATTATTAAACCTGATCAAATACGTTAATTTTAAAACCTCTCGACTCAACTTTTTGTCTAACTCAAGTTTTTAATTAAACCGTATGAGAGCTAGCACGTTTTAAATCGATCAATTTTATAGGTCTAAATGCAACATTGATGATCGATAAAAACATAACTTAGCTTTTAAAAAAACTTCAAGATGATAATTGTTTTTTAAAAAATATTGAGATATGATCGATCTCGACCCTCCGCGACCCGGGTCATGGACTCTAGTGGGTTTCATAACTTTTTCATAATTTTTTTCTATTTAATTATATGATAAAAACAAATGCTTAGAAAATTGAGCACTAACCTAAAAAGACACTTATTTGAGACAATTATTCCTTGAAAGCAAACAAAAATTAATAATCCAGTTTTTCCCTAACCAATCCAATATTAAATGATGAAATAAAAAAAATAAAAAACAATTAAAAGACCAAAAACAAAAAAAGCATATCATATCGGTGGGTAAACTCGTCAAACTTGTGAATTGAGTAAGTCGGGTTAGTACGTCAAACCTCTGAATTGAGTTATAAACTCCATTGAGATAATAATTTTTTTAATCTATTTTTTATTTAACTATATAATAACAAAAATAAATGATTGTGAAATTAAACACCAACTCAATACCGAGATTTTTTTTAGGTCACGATAACTCCATAAAAGGCCAAACAAAACTAATTCTGAAATTGAATTCCCAATTAACCCAATATCTAAGGATGAAAAAAATAATTTAAAAATGTCAAACTTGCTAGACCCATGAACCAAGTTAACCAGCCAAACCTGTGAATAGGTCTATGAATTTTATAAATTTAATAGCATAACTTTTTTACGAAACAATTTATTTTAACTATATGAGAAAAAAATAGACGATAAAAAAATCAATTTTAATTCAAAAAACACTCCACCAAACTCGTAAATCAGGGCAACCCGAGTTACGCTAGTAAACTTGCAAACCATGCTAACCTTATAGAAAGGTAAATAAAAAGAAACAAATTATGAAGTTAAATTCTCAATCATCTGAATGTTAAAAGATGAAATTGATTGTCGCACCCTTGCGCGCGGAGCGCGGGGACCCTTGATTGATTTCGGGTTATTTTGTTTTTTTGTGTAAAAGGGAGTCGCCACCTAGTATTTGGTCACTAGGAACCCTAACTGGTCTTTCAGAGATTCTAAAGTAATGGATTGGTTGCGTAAAGGGAAGGTATTAGCACCCCTAGTATGCCCTACCTAAAGGAAGCTGCTTGGTGTTTGGTTTGCTTTATAATTGCTATAGTGTTGATGTTTTCTAATCCCATCAGTTTTTCTAGGTTTGATTCAAACTAAATTTATTAAGATAGAAATTCAAGGAGGTTCCATGTGCTTTAAAAGTTTATTTTCCCCTTAGTTGTTCAAGAGTTTGTGACTCGTAAATCGCAAGGAGGAGGGACAAAAATTTAGAAATCTAGGGTGCTTTAAAAACCTATTTTTTTGTCTTAGTGTTTTATACTCTCACGGCTCGTAAACCGTGGAGTAAAAAATTGAAATGTCCTCGATTATAATCAAGGCTTCTTTCAAGGATGTGTGCAGATTTATTATTCCTAGAAAATAATTTTGGATATTTACCACTCTGGGTTTCTTTATCCAAATATTAATAGTGAATAATAACAAACTATTCCCAATAATATTTTGGATATTCATCCATTAAGGATTTCTTTATCCAAACATTATCGGTGAATAATAGATGAATTCCCCCCAAAATAAGATTTTTATATTTTTCGGAATATTGGCCAATATCCTTTGGAGTTTTACAAACATGTTGTAAAATCCAGAAATGCAAGAAAATAATTTTTGTTGTGTTTAAGAAATCCATGCGAAAACATATTTTCGAAACTTCCAATATTTTTTTGTATAAAAAAAAGAGTGTTCAAAACATGTTAGGGTAGTGGCCGTATGCAACACACAAGAAAACAATTTTTACATTTTTATCGAAACGCAAACATCACAATTAGATGTAAACATCAAAATGGAAAGTAGCAAGCCATCATACATATTATAAGAATTACAAGAAGCTTGAAACAATTCGTAACAAAAACCCTTCAAAGCCAAATCAACTTAAAATTTTGTAACTAGAAAGGAATAAACCCGTATGCATGAGGGAGCCACAGTTTTAGAACTAAAATTTTGAAATCAAACCCCTATGTCCGTGCCTCACAACCCTATTATTTCCTCACCTTAAAAACAAACTGCCTTATTCATTTCACAACGCCAACAGAGAGAAACAAAACATAAACTTGGAAAGCATGCTTTATTCATGTATATAGGAAAAACAAGACCATGGCCGGCTAATCTCTCAAGAAGAAGGAAAAAGAAAAACGAACAGAAGAGGGAGCTGACGATGGAGAAACAACAGCCTCCCTCCTACGGTTCCTTATGAACCAACGAAAGAAAGAAAAGAAGAAAAAAGAAACAGGTTTTAAAACGTCAGGAACAACAAAAGGCAAGCGTTCATTGTAGTCTAAAATTGAAAATGAATGTGCAAAGCAAAGACAAAACAGGTTTTTAAAACGTCAACACAACAAATTTAAAGGCAGCAAATAAGGAGAAAGTTAAGACTTATACCTGCAGGTCTCAATGTTTTTTCTACAGAAGATGAAATGGAAAACCAAGCAAAACATTGCTGTCAAGGTTTAGCAGCAAATCTCCCTCTCCGTCTTGTCTTTTTCTCTCCTCTTTCCTCATAATAACACCCGAATGCAAGAAAGAAACTCTCTCTATTTACCGCGTTTTTTTTACTCTGCCTCTCATGTTTTTTTGTCTCCTTTTGCTGTGTTTTTTTCTGCCACTTACTCTCCGATTTTCTCTTCTTTTATGCTCTCTTCTTTCTCTCTGCCCCTTGCTAGGTCATTAGAGGGGTTTATATATAGTCCAACACATCTCTATTTAGGAAAGATTCAATGAATTAATTATAGGATGCAAATCCTTGCTAATGTGCAGTAAAAAATCTCAAAAAGAAAACTGAAATATTCTTATTCCTATTCTGATTTTAGCACTTAATTTCCATTAATCAAAGGGTGGTCCAACTCCTTTCTTTCCTTCCATAGCTGGGACCATGAGGCACCAGCTGTTTCCTTTAAAATGAATCAATAAAAACATGGCTTGCAGCTCTCCAATCAGCAAGACAAACATGGAAACCAGCAGGAAATTTGCAGAGGAAAAAAGGAAAGAAATTAGATGGGCAAGGGTGCATACTGCAAAGTCTTATTTTTCTTATTTGGTGTGGTAAAAAATCCTGTCATTTATGATGATCCAACCCCCCTCTCCAGCTTTCAATATCCTTCTTCAATTCAATCACTCATTTTAGTACTTTTCGATTCAGTCCTTGGTCCAAAAAAAATCCTTCGAATTAGGCCCGCGAACTTGGGCAAAAATCCTTCTCGCGGCAGGAATCCCTGCTTTCACACTAGATATTCAAACGGGAATATCTTGAGCTTCTGATATCGAAATCGAGCGATTCAAAAGCCCAAATTTATCTACGCATCCAGGACTACAACTTTGATGAAGGAGTCGAATTAAGATAAAATCATTTTAAAGAACAGAATCTGACAGTAATCAAGTGGTCAAAAAGGTTCTTGATCTGACAATGCTAAACATCCAAATCTGACTGAGAATTTGCCTTAAGAACAATGGACCTAATAAAGATGTACGTCAATTTTTCAACATGTCATGAGTGACAGAATATACCTAGGATGCTCAGATATCGTACGAAACCGAGTTAGAATTAGAGCTTAAGTTGGAACAAAAAATTACGATAGTAGCATAACCATTTTTTTAATGCAAATTATGAGGGATTTATTCAACCTTAAAGACCAGATAAAAAATGAATGAATTTAGCATTATGAAAACTCCTAATCAACCTAAAAAAACCTGATGATTTTGGTAGCAAAGGGGAAGGATAAAAAAAGCAGAAAACAGCTCAAACAAGGTTTTGAAAAAAAAATATTTCTTTCTGTGCTTTTATTAATCTTCTAGCGAACATAAGCTAAACTCCTACACTTTGTTCAAAAGAGGTATACACCGTCTCCAGCATGTAGGGTCCAAAATTGAGTAACAACATCGATAAAAAAAATTAAAAAAAAATTATAAGAAAAATTCAAAAACATTAAAAAAAAAGTAAGTAGAACATTGTGGATTACTATTGTCATTCACAGTACAATATGTGTGGGTGAACACTGGTTTTCTCACAATCTTTAATTTTTTTTATTTTATAAAATTTAATAACATGACTTTTCTCTAAAACTATTTTTTTAACTATATGAGAAAAAATATACTATAAAAAAAGTCAAGTTTATTTTAAAAAATAACCCACCAAACTCATAAACTGGGGCAACCTGGGTTACCTTAGCAAACCTGTAAACATGCTAACCTCATATAATGTCAAAATAAAAAAGAAGCAAATTACGAAGCTAAATTCTCAACAATCTCAATTTTAAAAGATGAAATCGACAAAAATAGATTTGAAAACAAATCATAACAAAAATTCAAAAGGAAAAAAAAAAGAAAAAGAAAAATAAAGCAAAACACTATGAATTACTATTATAATCCATAGTGCAATGGGTTGGGTGAACAATGGTTTCCCCAACATTCTTTAATTTTTGTTACTTCATAAAATTTAATAACATTTTTTTTCTAAAATTATTTTTTTTAATAATATGAGAAAAAAATAGACTATAAAAAAATCGAGTTCAATTAAAAAAACACACTACATCCAGAAACTTAGGAAACCTGAGTTACCTCGACAAACCCGCAAGCCACGCTAACCTCATAAAAAGAAAAAAAAATTACAAATCTAAATTTTCAACCATATCAATATTAAAAAAATAAAATCGACAAAAATAATTTTTTAAAAAATCATAACAAAAAAAAACAATATAGGGAAACACTATAGTAATCCATAGTGTTTTGTGAGGAAAGCTACAATGTTTTCCCCACATCATTAAAAAAAACACACCACATCCATAAACTGAAGCAACCTGAATTACCTTGACAAATCCGCAAACCACACTAACCTCATAGAAAGAGAGATAAAAGGAAAAAAATTACAAAACTAAATTCTCAATCATTTTAGTATTAAAAAATAAAATTAACAAAAATAATTTTGAAAAAATCATAACAAAAAAAACTTATATAAAAAAATAATGTGGGGAAACACTGTAGCAATCCATAATGTTCCATGACCCGATTATTAGACCAGGTCGACGACCAGGTCAGGTTTCAAAACTATAACTCCTGGTGTGTGGAATGTCTGGCACATGTCCAACGATGGTGATCGGAGAGGGGACGCCCTCACAATCTTTGGATGGCATCGAGAAGAAGGAAAAAAAGCTTGATATGTTAGCTCTAGTATGTAAGTGTTCATATAATCGTATGCACGATAAGTCAGTTATAAGATTTCTCTTTTTAAATTTTTTTTCAATTTTTGTTTTTTTCTCTCTTTTTTTTCTTTTTTTTTCTTATAAAATATAAAGTTAGTTTAATATTATGATAGCGATTATTTTTCAAAATATTTTTTTTGTTTTAAAAATATATCAAAATAATATATATATATATATATATATATATATATATATATATTTTAAATTTATTTTTAATATTAGCACATCAAAACAATTTAAAATTCTCAAAAAAATATTAATTTAATACAAATTATCACACATCCCCATGCAGCTAATCAGCGATTTTTCGTTATATTTGCTTGATTTGAGGTCTTGAAAGTCGCCACCTAATATTGGATTGAAGGGTTACTAGGAAACTCAGATGTACTGATCGCTGGTAAAAATTAGAGGGGTAAAGAACTGATTGTGATTAGGGAAGATATTAGCACCCCTAGAACACCCTACCTAAGATAAACTACTTTACGATTTGATATAATTTAAAAATTTAAAATATTAATAAGATTTTAATAAATCAATTATTAAATCTCAAAATAAATATAGAAACATATTCTTATATTTTCACAAGAAATACAACATGATTTATTTTTTCTTAAAATATTTAATCATATTCAAATTAAACAATTAATTCTTTTTGTTTTTTTTTATTTTTATTTTTAACAATAAAAGAAAACATTCATAAAAAACAAAACACCCATGCTACCACTACTTTTTTACTATACCCATTCTGTTACATGTTTACATAATAACATAACATGAGCTAAAAATTACAAGAAAGTTCCCTAAAAAGTCAGGTACAGTAGAGGAGGCCCTCAGGAACTGTGGAGCAGTGGCGGCCCGTCTCCTCCACACACAACCTCCACTGGCGGCGCGTGGGTTCACCCGCCACCGCGAAATCCAGGGGCGTGGGGAGATCTGCGATGGCTTCCTTCCCTCTTCATCCTCCAGTCGGCCGTGAGCAGCGCCGTTACCTGCAAAACACTCAAAAACACAAGCAAAGCTTCCGGTTCTCTCTTTTTTCAGATTTGCTTCTCCCTCCTTCTCTTTGTTCAAATCTGCTGCTCTCTCTGCTAGTTTTTTCGCTTCCTCTTCTTCTGTTTCAAGTGGCCGGTGCATGACCAAGGACTGCCGGTCTGGTGGCGCTGCCGGGTTGCTGCTGCCGCTGGAGGCTGTTCGAAGGGAGCCGGTCTGTTTGGCTGAGAGTTAGAGCGACCAATGGGAAGATGGCCGGAGCCATAATGGGGGTCGGCTCTTCTTTGAGAAGATGAAAGGTTGGTTTTTTCTCTTTGGCCAAGAAGCAGTGTCCTTTTGCTGGTGAGAGGGGAGGTCTCTGGAGATGGTTTTAGGGTCAAAAGGAAAAGGAAATCAGGGGCTCCCCGGCTGAAGGTTGTAGATGAGAATAAAATGGGGTCACAGTCATGGCTGAGAGGGGTCTCGTTTTCTCAAAATGGAGGGGCGGCCGAGAGATGGGATCCCTTTAGGTTTAGGGTTTTTCCTTTGTTCCCCCTGCTCATTTTTCAGCCCCCTTGCCTCTCCCCCTCCTTCTCTTTTTTCACTGTAGCATATATAGAAACAGTTTTGCTAGGTTTTCAAACTAGTCCCTCAACTTTTTCTTTCCTTTCCTTTTCTTTTCCTTTTTTTTTTTCCGTAAATTTTGATTTTTGTTATTTTTTGTATTTTTGAAAGCGAGCAATATCAACATCAACTCAATAAGAAAAATCAGTGATCATAAAATTTACGTGTTAAAAGTTGAACGTTCTAAATACCTTTAAAAATTTAAATTCTTTTCAGATGACGTTGAAAATGTTAAAAACAATGCAAATATATCAAAAATGTATTTTTTGAGGTTTTCATTATTTTTTTGGTTTTTTCTGTAAATTTATCAAAAACATGGATAAAAAATTGGGTAGCAACACAAAAAAAAAATATATTTTAAATATTTTAAAAATATTTTTAAAACATAAAAATAAATATACAAATACACAGCCTAGCACGCCCAATCCTGTTTTTCTATAGAGATAATTTAAACAGACATTAGACATTGACAAGATTATATGGAGATAATTTATACCGACATTAGACATTGACAAGTTCATATAAAAATAATTTATCATTAGCATATCCAAAAAGACAAAAAGATCCATTACAATCCATAGTGTTTCATTAAAAAAAAAAGCTATAGTATTCTCTCCCATGTTTTAATTTTCTTTAATAATAATAATAATTAATAATTCATGCTGTCATATCATAAATTACACGCAATAAAATGTATTGAATTATTATACACCATTTCTAGTTTAATGGCCCCATGAAGATTCCCACGCAAGTTTTTATTGAGG
>Ga0325404_1004505_pt1 | contig 14796 bp, 8 predicted proteins | sample PopdelMetagenome_18_FD_205664 | JGI IMG/M metagenome (GOLD analysis project Ga0325404, IMG submission 205664) | Populus deltoides microbial communities from Bellville, Georgia, United States - Xylem-Control-R1 | ecosystem: Host-associated > Plants > Phyllosphere > Stem > Wood/Secondary xylem... | reverse complement strand
CTCTCTCTCTCTCCCATTTCATCAATTCTTTCAACCTCCCTCCCAGCAAATCCAGCCACCCAACCCGTTAATGTTGACAAATCTCTGTTTAGTAGCGTCAGTTTCCCTTGCTTGGTTCTATTATTTTTTATCTAGCTGCACTCCACCATGTAAACAAATAAACTCATTTAAATATTTTACTTGTTTTATAATGATAATTTTATTATATTAATGTATGATTTGTATTTTAGGCTTTATTTAGGATTTAAAAGAAATGAATTTAATTTATTATTTAATGAAATTGAGTGTAATTTTATAACTTAAGTTTGTTAGATTAATTGAAGAATAATGCATGATTTAATGGGTACCAATTATTTTTTGTCAATTTTATGGTTAAGTTGAAAATTTGAAGAGAATTGATTTTATATGAAATTGATAATTATTAAAAGGTATTAATTTAGGTTGAATAATTTTTAATTTAAGAAATTATGAATTATTAGCTTGGTCCCAGTTAATTTTAGTCAATTATGAGTTTTGTTAAAAATTTATAGAAAATTATATTAATGTATAATTGATAACAATTAGGGTATTAATTGATGTTATTATTTATTGATGATACTATGATATAAAAAATTATGATATTTATGATACAGATAATGATGGTGATGGTAGTAGTTACAATGATAATATTTCTAGAGGTTGTCATGATAGTAATAGTTATTTTTAAAATTTTTAATTTTATTAGACTAGCATGTATAGTCTATCATAACAAGAGCATTCAAAACATAAAATATATTTAAGAAAAGCCTAGAGTTCATATAATTTTAAATTTATAAACATGCAAAATAAAAACTCATTCAAACATGCTTTCAACACAAATATAATAATAGAATTATAGCATGCATACTAAGCATATATTCAAACTTGGAATTGATGTTAACTCGAAGTTCCAGCATGCATACGAATAATAAAAATATCTATATTTAAATTAAAACAAATGATATTACTTACTTTTTGAAGCATTTTAAAATAATAAAACTTTTATTGTTATAAATGGTGATTTTTTTGCCCTTGAGACTTTATTATTTCTCGGTTATACAACTAGGTTATTTGTATTATATCTCTCAAAATTCTAACAACAGTACCTTAGTTTAGATGCACTTTTAAATAAGATTTTTAAACCAAAATAAAAGAACTCAATTATCTCTCAATAAAGTAAATCTAAACTTTAGATTTGAAAGGAAACACAAAGCATAAAAAGAGAAGAAAAATACTAAAAATAAGATGAGGAAAAGTGTGTAAGAATCTGGAAAAAAACATGTTGGAAACTCTTCATTCAACCCTTTTCTTATAATGAATTTTAGAAGCTTAAATGTTAAAAAATTATTTATAATAATAATTAGAATTAATTCTCACCATTACAACCTTTGATTACCCACTATAAATTAAGAATTAAATATGAATATAGTGGCTATAAATATGAATTCATAAGTTGAAAAAATTGTTCAGAGTTGCAAAAAAACGCTTTTGAAAGAGACTGTTAATTAACATTCATCAGTTGGACTAGACAAAACAACGGGTTGGAAGAAATAATTTTTCATGGACCATGCTCCAAGAACAAATTTTAGTTGATAAAAAATAGTTTTTTATGGCTCAAAATATTATTTTATAATAAACTCAAACTTATACCCAACTCGAGTGGAAGCCCAACTGACATATACCTGTGGGTTTAAACTCAAAGTCTAGTTTGCTTATGATATCTTCTCTATAAAAGTTTGGCCACCCTTTAAATCTAATTTTAACTTTTCACTTTATAAACTTTATTTGTTTTATTTTTTTTTTATGTGAGATGAAATTCTTTTAGAAAGGTTTCTTTCCTATGTCAAAGCTTATGAAAATTTTGATGAAATATTCTTTCTAATACTAATGGAATAGAATACCCTGAGGAGTTAGTTTTTGATAACATTATTCCATCGCATTGAGAAATACCAATGAAATCTTTACTACATGCCGATGGATCAATAATTTTCAATTTTTTAGTAGTGATTTTTAAACTTCTTAAAATTTAGTCCTTTTGTCTTATGTTCGTTATTAATTTATTTTGTGTGGTTTTTTTTTTTTAAAAAGTGTAATAAGAAAAGAAGATTAGAAATTGATTATGAAAAGAAGGCGTTTTCAGAACCAAAAAAAAAAAAAAAACCCTACTGAATTGATGATGATTAACATCTAACAAGGAATAATTTAATTATTTTTACAATAAAAATAAATGAATTAATTTTGATAAGGTTAAGTTAGTTAAAATTAACTGGTATAGCCTTGAATTTATAGAGTTAAATCTTAATCAATCGGCCGCAGCATTGGATCCTTCGAGTCGCGTGAAAAAAGGTCACTTTCTCTTGTTCAAAACATGCTCTGAGTTTTATTATTAGCAATATATATATATTGGCCAGAAATTCTATGTAGTTTTGTCTAAGATTCTCTTGCATGACATGTATATTCAGTTTAGTATCGACCACACACGTATTTTGGGATCCATCCATGTCTGATTCTTCCTTAAAGTACTTGAAAAACGATATATGATGGCCGCTGATTGGTGTAACCTTGAAAAATATCGAATGATCTTACAAATGATTGGACAATGAGAATACCATCATCAATCATAGAGTGACCATCCTTGAGAATTAATTTCTACAGCTGAACAGCATGATACTGATCTGTTCTGTATATCGTGCTGCCTTACGCTATCATATCAATGGACGTCATACTCAAATTTCAAAAATAATTTCCCCCGGGACCAATTACGTGATGATAATTTATTGCATTATCAACGCCAAGTGGTCCATATCAAATTTGAACATTTATCTACTAAACATTATGATTAGTTATGTGATTATTTAACACAAAAAATGCATCTCCAATTAAAATATGAAAAGTAAATAATATTTAATCTATCTGAGAATGCTGATTTAATTAATAAGAATGTTACAGTTTAACAGTACAATTCCACCAGTAGCTCATGTCTAGTTTCAGTGGCTTATGGAGACGGATATTGAGAAAATAGTGATTGCAAGACGAAATGAAGCACCATATAGAATCACACACAGCACTGATCACCATCTTAATTTTAACCTGTTTTGTTTGAAGGGGTGTGGATAAATGTTTTTCCATATTCAACATCACGAGGCTGGATTTATTAGGAGATGGGTTAGTAAGAAAGAGCATTCAGCAAAAAAAGGGGAGAAAAAATGAAGAGGCTGCCACATATATATGTTATATATGATTGATCATCAAGCTCCAGGCGCCCATGATGATCATATGCAATGTTTATCAAATTAAAGTAGGTGGATAATTGAGTCTGATTCAAGAAAAAATAAAATAAAATAGAGAAGACTCATCAAGGATCAGAAAAGGAAAAATGGAATAAACATAATTAAGCATTCGGGTCAAACATATGGGATTCATGACCACGATTTATTATATATACTCATAATTAAACTTTGCCATTTATCCACTATCTGTACGAGGTAAGGTTCATGTAGATCGAAAGGGAATAAGGCACTGCTATTATATGTACACCTAATGGTCAATTCATGAAAATCCAAGCTGCAGTAATCAGGTTTTACAATATCTGTGTCAAAACCCAACTTATATATATATATATATATATATATATATATATATATATATATATATATATATATATATATATTCATACCTGGACTTACTGACTTTTCTGTCTCTGTCCTCTGCAGAAATTAAGCACGGTGCTGGCTTGTAGATTTAATAGATGTTTTCTACTTGAATGGTATATTCCCAGAAGGCTCCTCGTGATGCCAAAATTCGATATCAGAAGTCTCGGCTCCAACCAGCTGCCATGATGACAAGTAACAGAACTCATCAAACTGATGGTCTTGCAAAATATCCGGCAAATCGATGAATGTGTCATCACCATCATCTCTTAATGGTGAGCTTAATGAATACTCCTGTGTCTCATTAGATGCCAGAGTACTATCCGGGGAGTGAGGAAGCATCAGCTCGTCTTCAGCTTCGGTTTCACGGCCCTTTGGACTTGTCTTGCAGCTCAAGGTAGCTGCTAGGGCAGCGGCAGCTTGAATATCTTTGGGAGATGAACTAGCTGGACGTGGAAATTCATGAGCGAGTTCAGGGAAATTAAGGTGAGCTGAATGACCTTTAATTGTAAGGGCAGCTACATCGTGAGCTCGAGCCGCCATTTCCGGTGTTGGGAAAGTTCCTAGCCAAATTCTTGACTTCTTCTTTGGTTGCCGGATTTCGGACACCCATTTGCCCCACTGACGCATTCTTACTCCGCGGTAGGATGGGTGCCTCCCAGCATTTCCACCACTCTTAGCCTTTTTGTTACTTTCATTATTGTTTTTCGGGTCTTGGTTTCGCTTAGAGCTGTCTTGAGACTGATCTTGTTTTCTGGAATTCTTCATTGGAGAAGGGAAGGAAGAGAAGGAAGAGGAGATTGGAGTAGAGGAAAAGGTGGTAGTTTGAGCATCACATTGTATATTTAGTGATGTTTCCATGAGAAAGAGAAAGTGGGAAAGAAGTTAGATGTGTGTGATGGAAAGAGCTTGAAACAAGGGATTATTGGTCATTAATTAATGTAGTATTTTAAGTCATTACAATGAGGATATATAAAGAAAAGCAAAAATATGCGATTCATCAAAGAAATGGGTCCTAAAAAAGACCTAAAACACAAAAGGGGTTACAGTCTTGGTAATTCTTTAGCTTATTTCGATTTTAAATAATGCATAGTTTGGCTTTATCTTGTACGGTCTATTATTCCTTGTTAAGATGCTTGAATTGAATGATCGTCCTAATTAATTTCTTCATATTTTTCTTTGAGTAATGTTTCATATATATTTGATCTTGAAGTGCAAGCTATATATATATATATATATATATATATATATATAGGAAATTAACACGCTAGGTGGTAATTTAAGGTCTTGTTGGAGAACAATGGTAAGGCAGTAATTAACAATGGTAAGGCAGTAATTAATATCTTTTGCTCAATAATATCCTCGATCCAATATCCATTAAAGTCATGAATTTAAAATGAAAGCTGGCTTGGGTCCCCTCTTGTGCAGTGCCCTTGTGAATCGTGAAACACTAGCTTCTGCTTTATTCGGCTTCAGTATTGTCCTTCTGTTTTTTTTTTCTCACACTACATGTCATAATCTTCCAGCTAGGGCAACCTTTCTCTCTTATTAACTCTTATAACCTGTGAGGAAAATTTAATTCTGGATCTTTTAGGACAAGATTAACGTGACGCTATCAGCCAAAATAATTGCATCCTGGTGATTCAAATATCCTCTAGAAGTCGAGAAACTAGACAGCTAGAAATGCAAGTTTCAAAGGCACAGCCTCTTTTTATATATACAACTGTTCATGACGAAACTCATCACCAAGCTTACACGCTCTTGATTTTCTGTTTTTTCTCCCCTTTCTTTTAATGAATCCGCTTCATTTATCGCATCTAATACTTCTATATATCAAGCAAGAGTTTTATTTTAATGTTAGAATTAATTAGAATATAAAGCTTCGAATTCATAAATCTATTCTCTCCTTTTATATTAATTATGAGTAGTTAAGTGGTTTATTCTTGAATTTAATATATTTTTTTTCTAGTTTTTAATTATGTTTTCCGTATATATAATGTACAAGTTTTTTTGTCTTCTATTAGATAAACCATAATAAATAATTTTGTTCATTTCAAAATAATCCAATTATGCTGCCTTTTGTTTATTTTCTTGTGGAGTCGAATGGTCAACAATATGAATGATAGGAATGGCCTTAATTAGGAAGCTAGCCACCACGGATTTTACACGCACGAATTTGACACTGGAGGCTATTTAAAATGCATGCCATCAACTAAAGTCTTTTGGGACCTATATTTTTGTCTCAAAGTCTTTTCATCTCCAATATTATGGTTTATATAATAGTAGATAAAAAAAAAAAAAAGTGGTTTATATACGGGTTGGCAAAATGTCTGCTAGATAGTAGAATTAATCTTTAATGAGAGATATTAACAAGAGGCTTTGAGAAAACTAGACAAAGGTTCGGGATAAGAAACACTCAATTAATTTTCCATGCTCTTGCTGTACTTAAGCTGCTTAGGATATATACTAGAATATCAAACTATGAACGTAAAAATCGAGAGAAGCATATGACCTAGAGATCGTGAGGCCCAATTCTGGACTGGAGGGGATATCAAAAGAGAATCGTCCCCTGCTGAGCATCCCTAAAGCTTTCTAGGATGAAAAGTTCAAATTCGTCCCTAAAGTTTTTAAATTTTGTTTATTTGAGGCTAATAAGGGACGTAATTCGTCCTCGCTGGATTCTACTGGAGACAAATTCCATCTCCGTTAGATTCTGTGGGGGGCCGAAGTTCGTCCCCGATGGGTGCTATGGAAGACAAACTTCGTATAAAAAACATACATTTTTATTTAGAAATCTAATTTTAGGTAAGATTTCGAGACGAATTTTGTCCTTCTCCTTTGGCTCGTTAGGGAAGAAATCTCCAGTGAATAGGTTAATGATAAGAGTGAAGTTGTTTCAAAATTCTTACTCGGATTCTTGCATTCTAAGCAATTTTGAATATTTTGAATCCATGATAATGAGATATATTCATAAACTTTATTTCACTCGTTTTACAAGAAAATCTCATATTTTCAATCTTAAAGCAAGCACAAATTAACATATTTGGAATCAAATTGTATATAGAATTAAATTCAATTAATAATTTATTATAATTTTTATATCTCAATTAAAATATTAAATCATATAATTGAATTTAATTATAAGATTTGAAATATTTATGGAAATAAATTGAATTAGAAACCTTAATTAAATTACTAGAAAATATTATCTAAATTCACAGGTGTCAATTATATGCTTTGATCGAATGAAAGAGTGACAAAAGGCACAGCCTCATTACCATAGTTTTAATCCACAAAGCAAGTTCTAGTCCAATTATATGCTTTCATAGAAAGAAAGAAAGAATGGGTATTGGTTGGATGATGGGATGGGTCAACCCTTCATCCATACTCACACCTAAAACTAAATAAAAATTTAATATAAACAGAGTTAGGTGGTATAGATCCTCCCGTAGGTTTAAATTATCATCCAAATATTTAATCTATTTATATTTTATTTAAAATCAAATTACATGTGAATTGATATTAATTCATAAGTAAATTTGTATTCAATTAATAAACTATTATAATTTTTATATTTAGAATAAAATACTAATGAAAATAAATTGAATTAGCAATCCTAACTATTTTGTTTTTGATTTAAAAATCATTTTTGTTGCATAAATTAATTTCTATTACAAAAACCCTTGTATTTATTTAAAATGATGTGAAATATAGGTATTTTAAAGAAAATATAAATAAACTTATCTCATATTAATTATTAATTTGAACTTTTCAATAATATATCACATCACGTACGATACATCTTTTTCATGAACTATTCAAGATATAGCTCTTCCAAATATATATAAAAAATATCCCTAATAATCTCAAGCATTGTCATTGTCCCGTCCATTGCATGTTATGGTCCTTCCGATCAAGCATCCGTCAATGTGGAACCAGCTGTACCATTATTGGCAAAGAAAATTAAAATCTCAACCTAAGTAAAACCATACTATAAATAAAATGAACTTCTAAAAATATAAATAATTGATATATAAATAAATTGCAAGATGAAATAATAACGTCAGTCATAGAGTCAGGCCATTTTCCAAGTTAGTTTGGATGTGCAATCATAGCGAATGGACCATATTTTTCCACCCCTTGATTCTTGAAGCCACTGATATGTATTGGCTGCAAAAACGGCTTGTCGTGATAATTGAACTCTGTTTCCCACATCGTTGCAAGTACCCATCGTATATTCAAGACAACTCACTTTCATCCAGTGTCGAATTACTAAATATTTGTTTCTTTCTTCGTTCTTATTTATTTATTTCGACAACTCAAAATAAATGAGTCTTTGTGATGTTGACCATGGAAAATCTTGACACAAACTGCACAACACCTTTAGATCTAGCAGAAGTCCAATGCCAGTTGCCATCCAGCCCCCTTGCCTAAACTCCATTAGCCAAATTGCACGTTATTCTTCGGCAGTAATATGAAAATAAAGGTTCATGGGGATCTCGATTTCCCCACTGGAAATGTTAGTTCTCGTCATTGCTGCCATAAAATCAAAATTTCCCAGACGCTATAGAAGGGAACCGGGTTTTAATACACCTGTAATTACTTTTTAAAATGTTTTTCGTTTAGAAATATATTAAAATAATATTTTTTATTTTTTAAAATTTATTTTTAATATCACTGTACCAAAATAATTTAAAATCACAAAAAAATAAATGGAAAGAAACTCTTACATTTTTTTTAACAAAACGTGGAAACACCGGAAAGTCAAACACCCTACCAAATGAGTCGAATTCTGAGAGCATGGACCATTATCCACCGGTTGAAAAGGGCACAAAACCATATTTTTCCACCCCTTGATTCTTGAAGAATGAACAGCTGTCCTGGCAGCCGAGTTCTCAGACATTTGCTGGTCCAAGGTGATTTATTTCAATTTTTAAAACACTTTCGTAACTAAATTAGATTTTGAATTATATTACAAAATTACTTTAATCAAAGTCCCCTTTGATATGCTGCGTTCTGGGTGCTCCAGGTTTCTTAAGTTTGAATGCTGTGGCAGATATTCATGGTCAATAAAATAATCTTCTATTTTTTACTCAAGTAATTTCGATATGAAATTGATTTTTTTTTTTATTAATATAGATGTTCGGTCTAACTTTTATATACTTCAACTAATTTTACAGACCCTGAAATTAACAACTATATAGACCTCCAGTAATCCTGAAATTTATGGGACTCGAACTAGTGACCTCTAAAAAACAAACTTAGGGCATAACCAGTTGAACTACACCTCTCAGGGTTGTATTAAAATTGAAAATTAATCTAAACAACATAGTACCCTTACTTTAATAAATAATAAGGGGTATAACTCAACTGGTCAGGTCCTAAATTTATTTCTTACATGTCACCAGTTTGAGTTCTACAAATCTTACGACCACTAAAAATTTACATTATTATTAATTTTAAATCCCATAAAATTAAATAAGATACAGCTGATTCAAACACTCACAACAAAAATAATAATAATAATAAAAAAATGACTCTTGGATGCTTCACTCATCTAAATTGAAGAGCAGATGGGACATAATAATAATAAAAAAAAAAAGAACAAGGATTGTGATTATCAACTTGAAACGAAATCATCAAAACCAAATGAACCACCAGATAGACCAGCAACTTATTCCTTAAATTCGATCCAGAGACCGACAGCCTGAATGGTTTCCGGCAGGCTTGTTCGTTTCAGATCTTTTCTGCTGGGGTGTGAAAGAACAAAGCCATGGATGTTTTCCATTCACTATTTTTTGAAAAAAAAATTATTTCAAATTTATTTTTTAATATTTTTAAATTATTTTAATATCATAATTATTTTGAAATGTAACCTTTACCATAATCCCATAAACTTAGTGGTCCAATTTTGTATTTGTACACAAAAACATCAGTTCATATGATGAATGACCGAGATATTACAACATTTGCTATATCTGCAACAGTGCATGTTCACAACGTTGCTTCTTGTTATGACAGAGATTACTAGTTTCAACACTGGTAAATCTGAATTTAAGCGCCTCTGTGCTAATTCCCCAGTTCAAACAGTGAATCCCTGTTGCTTTTGTAGCCACTTTTTTATGTAATCTACAATAGCATACAGCCACTGATATATATTGGCTGCAAAAACGGCTTGTCGTGATAATTGAACTCTGTTTCCCACATCGTTGCAAGTACCCATCGTAAATTCTAGAGAACTCACTTTCATCCAGTGTCGAATTACTAAATATTTGTTTCTTTCTTCGTTCTTATTTATTTATTTATTTATTTATTTCGACAACTCAAAATAACTAAGTCTTTGTGATGTTGACCGTGGAAAATCTTAACACAAACTGCACAACACCTTTAGATCTAGCAGAAGTCCAATGCCAGTTGCCATCCAGCCCCCTTGCCTAAACTCCATTAGCTAAATTGCACGTTATTCTTCGGCAGTAATATGAAAATAAAGGTTCATGGGGATCTCGATTTCCCGACTGGAAATGTCAGTTCTTGTCTTATCTGCCAGAAAATCTTTTTTTTTCATTAGATCAGACTTGCTCATACTCTGAGGGCAGGCAAATATCACAGCTGATGCTTCTGCCAAACCCGGAGCATCTTGATCATAAGATCATACTTTGGATTTGAACCATGATATCACACCTGGGTTTTCGTTCTCCTCCTAACTGTTTTCTGATGATTTTAGTTTTGTTGGTTCAAAAACTCTGTTGAAGCCCTATTCTCCCTCTGTGTTAATGATGGCTTTCTGGCTTGCTTTTAGTTGACATGACAGTATTGCTTCACACACTCTATCGTATTAGACTTAGTTCTATGTTAATGATCTTTCTCGACTTTTCTCTCGCTTTAACAACATGATATGTAAGCTCCGTTCAGTTTGTTCTGGAGGTTGAATTTTCTTCAGCTCAGGCTATCCACCGGAACATTCACACCTGATAAATTTTCTTCTATCAAGGTTCCAACTCAAGTGTTTTTTTATCTGCAAGAGGCATTAGCTGCAAGTTATTCAGTGACATCATTTAAGAAATTATTTTTCGGGAGCACATTCCTAAACAAATTCCATACAGAAATTTCACTTGTTCGTTTACAAATTCAGTGACAACATTACAGGATATAATGACATATCATTCAGCGTTGTACTCTTCCATTTTCCTTCAACCACAAACCGTAGCCATCTCCAGAAAATGTAGGAGCATATAGAAATTAGAATGTAGAATGGAGTTGCCTACGATCTATTATTAAAATATTTCAGACGGGACAAAAAATGATTGAAAGTGTACTCCTGCATTATTTCCAGGAAAATTATAACTAAGATAGCAGCCAGCTATATTCTGCAACCATGTGTAGTTCAAACAGAAGCACTAACAAGAAGTAATGTTAGATTTTTCACTGCTATAAACTTCTAATTAAATCATCTCTAATGTTTTCTGCTCCATCATTTACCAAGCTAGCTGCTACCTCTGCGACGAGGCACATAAATACGAGCCCATAGATGCTTACGATTCACCATGAATTTGGCTTTTGTTTGTCCATTAAGTATTCTTGGTATCACCAAGGAATTAGTGAACACAATTCGTCCAAACTGTGGATCCTTGCCTGGTTGAGTACTTTCAATGAAAACATTCTGTACTACTTCCCCACAGTTCCTGAAAAAACAAACAAAATTGGAGTGAATAGACAGAGTGAACTGGAATGGATACGTGTGAATCGCTAATTAAACTATTTAACATTTACATACGATGTAAAGAAATCAATAATTTCATCGCGGCTTAGAGGGTGGCCCAGTGAGAAAGTTAGGAACATTGTCCGAGAATCTTCAGGGGCCTGTCCAGGATTAAATTCACCGGCATCAGGATTCAAGCTTGATTGCCTAGATGTCTCACCAATTACTTGACCACTAGCCCTACTAGAAGTCCCTGCAGCATACATTGCTATACCTTCATGTCCAGTACTAGACCCTTCTCCAAAGGGGTTAATTGCTGGCCTCAAACTTGACACGTCAACTTCTACAGCCTTGGTCTCGCCAAAGATTTGATCACAAACCGTTTCCATGATGTGCATGTAGCGCTTGTACATGAATTCTCTGTTGTAGTAAAAGAACCTCGGGTTCATAGGCTCGTCAAAAAGGCCTGTAAAAATTGGAGTTTCATCTGATTCAAACGGTTGAGCCGAATTCGGGTGTATGCATAATAAGCACTGCAATGCCTCATAAAATAAGGATTCAATGGTGGCGTTATCAAAGGAGTTTATGGTCCGGATTAGATCATGGTAGCCAATTTCCTCGAGCATTAGCCAAAGGGCAATTGCTTTCTTGACTTGCTGGGAGTTTTGGCCCAGTGAGCATACCATTCTATTGTAAAGAAGTCTGTCGAGTGTGTAGAAAAGTAATAGATCAACAAGACTACCAATTCCAGCCATGTTTTAAAGCATGTACACAGCTTGTGTGGTGAGAAGCAACAGATTGAAGAAAGCAGAGTAGGAGAGGGCTTTGAGGAGCTGTGCAGGGCTTGGCATTACATTTGAGGGAATGAAGAGAAATGCAAGTGACTCTTGGCATTGGAATGCAACTCTTTGGGAAAGAAATGCGTTTGCATAGGAAGTGATGCCGAAGACCGGAGTCCTAGTGAATTGGTCAAGTTTTAATATCTAAAACTCTGCTGGTTTTCAACTTCCATAGTGAGATTTATTGAAGCGGCAAAACCCAGAAAGAATTCATGAAACAATGCGGTCCATTACATTGCAGTCCACATAGAAAAAAGGTAAATTAAACAAAATCATTTATTGCTTCGAATTAAGTAGGAATACATAATTGTATACATTGTTGAAAACTAATAGCGCACCATTTCGTTTCTCAAAAAACAAAAAAAAATAGGGCAGCGTTGCAGTTGCCTTACGGCCGCGCGCGCGCGCGCACAGTATCTTACTGCCACTATTATGGAGACGCCACTATTATGGATGCCTGTGTCTATGGCTCTATGCCACTAAATGTTGATCTCTTGGGAAAAAGGAAAAGATTTCCACACTGTAGAGTTCTTTCAAAATAGGCAAAACATCAGTTCTCTGGACATTTTCCAATGTGCTACTCATATCCAACTAAAAGAAAAATGAAAAAACATGTTAAGTATTAAAATGTAGCATTAATCATTTAACAATAATAAAAATAAATAAATAAGAAGAACTCGTTCAGGAATTATTATGTAACATGCATGACAATAAAAAGAACACTAATAATAATAAATAAAAACACCAAAGGTGAGACCTAATTGGCAAGGTCAAGTTTAAGAAGAGGGGAAAAAACTTCATGAGTTGAAAATACAAAAAGACTTGTCTCATCTTTGGTCCCTTTTGCCAGTTTCACTACCCTAGTAAGAGACTAATTGTATTTGATGTGGGAATATTTTTTTTTTGTATTTTTATATTGTTTTGTTACGACGATGTTAAAAATAAATTTTAAAAAATAAAAAAAATATTATTTTGATGTATTTCAAAACAAAATTTATTTTGAAAAACAATCATTATTAAAATATCAAACAGGCTTTAAAAAATAAATTGTTTTGTGTTTAAACTATATTTAGATGTGTTTCAAAAACATATTTGACCTGAAAATGGATCAAATTAATTTATTATTTTTGTATTTTTTGATAATTTTGATATGATAATGTTAAAAATAAATAAAAATTATTTTAATATATTTTCAAACTAAAAACACTATTGAAAATAACTTAGATTATAATGCTAAACACCCAAAAAAGGAAAAATATTTCATTATTCTAGAATAATACCCATGCTTCACACTTCATCTATTTAAATTAGACTCGTTTACTTATTGACAGGCATCATTAATGTTGATAGGATTTTCAGTTCCCTTTCGATATATGTTTCTACTTTCCTAAATCACATAAACAACATCACTTTTTTTTTCTTTTTTATTAGTTAACTGTGGGTATTCGGGTCAGTTTATGCGTACCTCGACTAATTCTTCAAAACCCTAAAATTAACTTTAATATATACTAGAATGGTAGTTTGAGTTATTTTGCGAGCTCGGCTAAATTTTTTTCATCATATAAAAAAGGATGTTAAGGTAATGTGAGAATTTTCAAAGAAAAAAATAATCAAGAATCAAGTCATTGACTTAGCTGGATTTAATAAACTCATAAATTTAATAAAAAAAATACAACGATGATAAAGAAACTAACAAAATAAAGGATTTCATCATATAAAAAGGATGTTAAGGTAATGTGAGCCTTTTCAAAGAAGAAGAAAAAAATCAAGAATCAGGTCATTGACTTGGCTGGATTTAATAAACTCGTATAATTTCAATAATTTTAATATAAAAAAATACAATAACGATAAAGAAACTGACAAAAAAAATCAGGCATAGAAAAAGGGTAAAAGCCTAACTTGAGCCCATCCAAGCCAGCGTGCTAAATCTGTGACTTAATCGTAATATCAAAATAACTCCATCAAAAGCTAATTGAATAAACCAATAAAGCTCAATTATCAAACAGACCAATATCAAAAGGCGAGAACAAAAGGAACATTAATTTTTACAAAAAAAAAAACATGAAGACCACTTTTCAATAAATCAAACATTAAAAGATGAGATCATAAAAAAATTAAATTTAATAAAGAACCTAAAAAAACTGAAGTTAACCCGTGTAATATTTGAAACTCGTTACTATGATCATGAGCCAGAGACTAACTTTATAGAAAGTAAAACCTAAAAATCAACAAGGTAAAATCTTCAATCACAAAATAATAAGGGATGAAATTAGAAAAAAAAAAAAGACAACCAAAATAGGATCCAAAACAAAACAAACAGTAATAAAAAGAAAGAAGACAAAATTTGACATCAAAATAAATTGAAATCAAATGTTAAGGGATAAAATTAAAAACAAATTCGTTTAGCAAAGAGATAAAAAAAATTAAAAAATAAGGATCAGATTTAATATAAAAACTAAATGAAATCAAATGATGAGGGGCAAAATTAAAGAAGAAAAAAGAGGAGACAAATTTGACATAAAAATAAATCAAAATCAAATGTTGAGGGATGAGATTAAAAACAAATTTAAATTAATAAAATGATAAAAAA
>Ga0325404_1004500_pt1 | contig 14811 bp, 6 predicted proteins | sample PopdelMetagenome_18_FD_205664 | JGI IMG/M metagenome (GOLD analysis project Ga0325404, IMG submission 205664) | Populus deltoides microbial communities from Bellville, Georgia, United States - Xylem-Control-R1 | ecosystem: Host-associated > Plants > Phyllosphere > Stem > Wood/Secondary xylem... | reverse complement strand
TTTTTTTAATTAATTTTATTTATTTATCATATTTAATTTTTATTTTTAATTAATTTTTATTTTATTTAAAATAATTTATGAATTTTAATTTATATATATAGAGAGAGCGCTCGTCCAGCGAAGAAAAGGGGCTTAAAGTAACAGAGGTGTCCTGCAAAAGCTCGCAGGCGTTTTTATGAAAAGAGCTTGTCTAGAAAAAGGTCCCGGACTTTTTACTGAGTCACTTCCTTCAGATTCCCTGACTTTTCTGATTACTTTCTCCTTTTCCCTTTGTCCTCTTACCGTCCCAAGGTTCTTTACTCAATTTTTGTACCTATAAAATAGGGAAACTCATGACCTATGCCACTGGGTAGATCCATGGCCTCTCTTTTGTTTGAATTATTTAGACACAATCTCTCTCCCTCTCGGTCTCTTGAGACCTGTAAAATGGTATTCGTTTCATTTAAAGCTTTAAAGCTCTGCTACATTGAGCCCATTTGTGCTTCCTAGTTGTCTTTTCTCTACCGGTAAATTTCAAGCTACATGTCGATGGTACCACTCCGTTATAGCTCAAGAGATTCAGCTCAAAAGATCCTGCTCTTTCGTGTTTGAGAAGCTCGAAAATCCGTTAGGTTTTGTTTCTTTTCAAGAGCTGTTAACTATTCGAAAACAAGACACTTAGGTTCTTTATCTGTGCAGTGTTTTTTCCTCCATGTCCCCTCGCATTTTCAAGTTTAAATCTTTTCGAAACCCAAGTCTATTTTCACTGATTTAAAGCATTTCTCTTTCAAGTTTCATAAGAAGCATTCAAGGGTAGCTAGCTAAAAATGTCGATGCTGTTAGACCAGCAACCACCACCAATGTCTGTAACCCCGCAATCTTTCAACACCTACTCAACGCACGCTTCAATTGGTCCGGCTATTGCAGTACTTGTAGTGATCATGGTCTTTGGTGTACTTGCTGTTATGGTTGGAAGGCTCTGCTCGGGAAGGAGAATCATGGGTTATGGCCAGTACGATATGGAGAGTTGGGCAGAGGTAAAATGTTCTTCCTGCATTGATGGAAGGATTAGCCCCCCACTTTCGAGGTCAAGTGTGCCTGCCACCTCTAGTTCAGCCTCGACGCCTGCCCAAACCCAACAAGAAACCAAGCAAGAAGAGCAATCTCCTCAACACCCACATGAAAATCTTGATTCTTAAACGTGGGAGGTTTGACTTGTTACTTGAATGTATGTGTTGGAGCATTGCTGCTTATGAACTGTAACGATGAGCACATTTTGTGACTCTAGGATGTCATTGACATCACAGGAAAATTGCTGTTGCTTCAGTAGTGGCACCATTTTTTGGGCGAAAATTACTTCGTTGAGGAAGATTGTTATCCATTTGTTTTGCTCCTTGTTGTAGTCTCAGGAATATTTGACTTGCATTCCATTCCCACTCTACCTTGTTTCTTCTGCCTACTAAAGTGGGAAATGTCTTTATTCCAGTGTCTTATGCATATGAAAATTTATTCTTTGAATTCATGTATCATTATTGCTTACGAATTATGACCCTGAGTGCACTATGAGATGTTGACATTGCTGGGGGAGGCCACATGGGTTGACATAAATTGATTTTGCTTCGGCCTTGGCAACTTTTTTGTGGTGGATTACTTGCTTCCCTTCATGTTATGGAATCGAAAATCAGGAGAATTGAGGTTTTCTTTTACCTTGTTCACTGTTATAGTTTTAAGAAGATTTAGCATACATTCCATTTCCGCTAAACATTGTTCTTTCCCCACTAAAGCAGAAACATTAGCCTCCATCACAGAATCCCATCCCAGGAACCAAAGGGTCTGCTCAGATTCAGAGCACCAGGGTACCACCCCAAACACAGTGGAAACTGGCAGTTCACATTTATTTAGTACTAGGCTATTTTAAACAGTGAATTAGATTCTAAGAATTTCCAACATAAATCCTGTGGCACAGGATACATAGTTTTCATCCCTTAATCTCTTTGTATTTCTGATTCTTATCGATACCTAATCAGCTTTCTAACTCCAAAAAGTCCTTCACTCCTGCTCCCATGCCATGAGAAGAAACAAATACGCTTTCCTAAGATAAACAAACCAGTCTTCGGAGGCCGGTGAATTTGTTTTGCTGAAGGACAGAAGCCACCAGGGAAAACGAGGCCAACTTGGCAGAAGGTGTTCTAAAGGTTTTTTCAACAACAAAACTATTAACTGAATGAATGTCTGCTATCATTTTGTGCTCGTGCCTGGCTTCCTCAAATTGACTGGTCCAGCATCCGCCAGTTCACTTGAAAGTCTACAACACTAAAGACCTGCGAAACCAAACACAGGGTTAGTGACTTGCTGGAACCCGGCCAGTATTGAAGCAATATGATCAACATAATTCTAGGACCAGCTGTCTGGTGTATTGTTAGAACTTTATCTATTATATTAGGGTCCATTATACAAAACCCATTAGGGTTAGCTAGGGTTAGTTGTCCACATCTCTATATATATGTAATATACATATATACATTTGTTATTAAAGTGAGTACACAGCAACAACTATAAGATTATAGCTCATTGTTCTATTAGAATTATGCATGATCATATCGCTTCGATAGCCGGAACAAGAAAGCTACAGCTAATATACTTGTAACAACAAAAACTATGGCTGTTCATTGGGTTAAAGAAAGAAGAAGGAAAGAAATGGATGCATTACTGTAGTTGCTGATGTTCAAACTTGTAAGTGTAGGCATACAATCATCTTCCTGTGGCTGTTCGCCAATCTAGACACTAAATTATCCTTGTCTATGCATTGTAATTCAAAAATGTATCTCGTGTAAAACTTACATGGTAATTTTATCTGTTCTGAACACAAAATATAGTCAGCCACTATTATTCTGTGCCCGTTTTATTTTGAGAAGATGAGAGAGGCCTGCAACTACATGTAGTCGACTGCTTGGAATTCCTGTCTTTGCCAGTGCCCTCCCATTTTGGTCCAGCAGAACAAAGCAAGGAACGTATTTTATGTCATAATGAAGTAGCTGCAGACAAACAATAAAATGTAATCAGCCAGCACATCATAGCAAACTAATGCCAATTCAAGTCTTAGAGATTACACCAGGTTAAAAACTTAAAAAAGCAGAAGAACTGCTAAGCGTATTGATATTTGTTTGTGTTGTGGGGTAGTCTCATCATCAAGTCAAAATTCCACTAGCTCAACTGCAGGCTTATGATGGTGAAGGTTTATGGTGGTAGCAAAAGGTGTTATGATAGCAAGATGGTTAGTAGATGAAGATGAGACAGAAACAGTATATAGAAGTTTGTGGATGCAATGAAAAGGGGCATCAAGAAGTTTTGACAACCAGCTATGCAATAAACTCCAAAGAATGTAATTCTCAGAAGCAGCTTTCTCTGACTCCTGGCCTACACCTCCAACTTGTTTTTTTTTTGGTTACCAAACATGATGTTTACGCGGTTGGCTTTAAAAGCTAAAGCTACCACGTAAACAAACACCTTCATGTAAGATGTTGATCAAAGCAGTAGGTAAGAAGACCATCATATCTTAATGTCCCAACCTATAAGTTCATTGCATCACTCTATTCGTTCAATGCTGTTTTACTTTTAATCATCATCTAAAATGCCAAGAATCCTAAAATTACAAGCAACACAATAAAATTAGATCCCGGGGTTCTGTTTCTGCTTGCCACAGAAAGATCACAGAGCCATCTGTGTGGCAATGGGCAATGATCAAATCTAACAGCTCCATCACATAACAAAACAATGTTATTGTTGCTCACAAAGCAGAATTGGACAAAACTAAATAACAGCACCAATTAGGGAATTCCTCATTTTACACTTGAGATTTTCAAATTCCCACTTTTTACAACAATATAATCAGGAGGTGAGTGCAATACCTCAGGCAGCCATTTATCGTTCTCTGCATCTGCCATGACAACATTGAGCCAACTTGAGTTTCTACCCTCTACCTCCAGGACAAAATTAAGCAAAGAGTTGCACAACCTGCATCTAGGCGAATAAAACTCAAGCACCGTAGCCTCTTTACCACTTGCCAGTGCCGAGGCAAATGCTCTTTGCTCTGCTTCTCCTTGCTCTTCAGGAGTCAAGACCCTTTTTTGATTCTTCAAAAAGTTATCTTGGCCAGTTCTCGCACCCAGATTGATAGGATTAAAATTATTGATCCAAGAATTAGAGGATTCTGAAATCGAGTTCAACGAATTAAGCGCAACAGATCCCAGACTCTGCAAGGACCTGAAAAGCCAAGGACTTTCAAAGGTGCAGACTTTCCCATTTTTCGCATGTCGATCAACATCCCACGGCCATTTCAGACAAAACAAAGGTTTTTTAGTAACAGGATCCATTTTCACCTGATTCTTTTCCGGGGTTACAAAACCTAAGCACCAAGACTTTCAGAACCCAACACCGAAACAAGTACTAGATTTACTGCATGGTATAAACAACAAAGACAGTGAGACAACATGCAGACAAGTACTAAGATTACAAAGTTAAGTATGCAATAAGCCTTAGGTTCCTTTAAAGACCAAAAACCACCAAGCATAAACCCTAAGCTAAAATTAACATATTGGAGCTTCAAAGAATTAAACTTCGATAAAAATTTAAAACAGATTGGTGTGTCTGGATCCATACACATACCTTCTGGGTTTTCCAATTGGCATTAAACAAAGAAAATTCTGTATGAGAGAGTGAGAGGAAGGGATGATGTAACAAGCCAAAGCAAGCACTCACCGAGGACAAAGAAATGGCACAGTAGCCATGATAGATGGCAGCAAGAGAACAATGCACATATTGGGCTGTGATCTAACTGTGGGCTAAGCTTGGATTTCACACCGGCCTGCTTTCGCACTAACAATAGTAGTAACTTCTATTTATGTCAAATATTTATTTATATTCTTCTTGTTTTTTTCTTAAACAATATTCTTTAATTTTCGTACTCTACAAATTCGTTCCACTAATCCTTTTCTGAATTTTTTTAATTAATCAAGATAAATTATTTCAAGATTAAATATTAATTATGCCTATTGAAGTGATATTATCAAATACTTTACATTTATGAGATAATTTTTTTATAGATGAGATATTAAAATAAAAAAGATTATACACTCTGAATATATAGTTTTTTATTCAAGCTTATTTTTTTCTAAGCTCCCATATGTTTATTTTAGCTTAGGGTTTATACTTTATACCAATACTTGGTGGTAATTTGTATTTAAAATAATATTTAAAGCTTATTGCATATTTTGTAATTACTTGGATTTCTATAGTTGCCTAGGTGATTTAATCACTTGATTAATTGGCTCAATTTACCAACAAGTAATTGGTCGAGAGTGAAAGTGACTTTCTATCTCAAAAATGGTGAAAACACAAGTTGGATTCTTTAGAAACACACTTGTTGATAAGGCTTTTTCCTTCACACTTCCAACTCGAAGGAGTTAGTCACATGCCAAATAGGCCTGAAGATACCCTTAGTTAGATAAAAAAAAAAAAAAAAATCTTTTAGCTCAATTTAATTGCTATTACAACGACTTTGTGTTTGCCATTGTTCTAGAACTGATGCTACCGAATTTTGTTTAACTATTTTTATTTGTGATAAAAGTTTCTCTTTAAAAATTTACATATTTTCATATGGAAGTGATTTTCCAAATGAAAAAAATATATATAATTCTTTGGCACAAAACAAGCTCTACCGTGACTTCAGTTCTACTAAAAATTTCTCACAAATGCATGATATCTCATAAGATGATTTTTCCTAACTAAAAAAAAACTAGTTAATTATTTTCATCCACTGGTTTATTTTTACATAAATTGATAGTTTCTGTAAAACCTGATGTAAATTTTTATTTATTGCGATGGTTTTAGTGGTTGTAATAAAATCCTACACAAAATTTTATGTGAGGGTTATAATAATATTTTGGAAATAAAATGACCAAGTTAAAATTTAAAAGAGTTAAAAAGGTTACATGAAGGGTGAAACTGAATAAGATTAAAAGTTGAGAAAATTTAAGCTAAATAACAAAAAAGGGTTAGTGGGGGTCATTTATGCCTCTAGAGAAAGAAGTTAGAGAGAAACTAGAGAGAAAATAAAAAAGGATAGCCTACTCCGTCGGCCATATCTTCCCCATTTATTATTGGATCTAACTCGTATTAGGATATGTTGTTCTTCTTATTGGCCTTTATATTCTCACTGGGGTTCTATTTGATCGATTTTTGTTTAAGAGAAACAACCCTCAAAAGTTTTCTGGAAAAACATTATGAAAGGTAGTCAGCGTCGCCAGATGTTTTCTCCTTCTTCCATCGTTAGATCACGCTAAAATTGAGATATGTGGTGCACCTTTATGTCCTCTTGAGTCTAAAAGGTGAAGATCGAAAACAAATACTCTGACAAGAAGTTAACTCATCGAACATTGCCAATTTCAGGTCAATTTAGTTTGTTCTCGATCTACAAAGATCTAACCGCCCAGTGTTTCTGAATTTTGGATATGTGCTGCAAAATATTATAGTTCATGGTTTCACTGTTGGGTTTAGATTGATTCCTATATGTTTAGGAGTTATTGCGATCTAAACTTGCTATTCAGTTTTATATGTACTGTTGCAACTCATCGAATTGTTATTAAGGCTATTGTTTCAACTCCATTGATGTGTCTTAGTACTCCAACATTCAAATTCATCATTTTTCTTCAAGTTACAGGGTGGTAAGCCCCTCTATGATCATTGATTGTGCAATTTTTTACTTGTTATGCATTTTTGAAACTGTTAGGATGTTGTAAATGTTGAGTCAAGCTTGGTAAAAGTGTTGATGGATGAACTGATGATGGTTTAGTATTTGAATGTGTGGAAAAGTAGTGGATAACCATTCAATTTGTTGTGTGATGTTTTGAGATTTTTAGTAAAGATAAAAGTATGATTTTTTTTTTTATGATAGGGTATTTAGATTGTTGAAATTGTGATTGAGTATTGTACATGAATAAATAATAGGTAAAGTCTCAATTTGATGAATTAGGTGAGAATTTCATTTATGTCATTTTAAGGTTTTATTTAGTACGAGGTAAGTTAAAGTTTTTGAGAATTAAGGTTTGAGTTTGAAATTGGATGGTTTAATTATGTTTAAGGTCACGTGAAAAGATTAAGTAATGAGTTAATTAAAAGGGAGGAAATTTATCCTTTTATTTTTTTAGAATTTAGGCAATGTGGAAAAAATAAAGGAAGGAATTGTTGTTGTAGAATCTTTATTGTAATGTGTTAGTGTAACCAATTGATAATTGAGTGATGGGTTAATTGTGAAAAAAAATGAAGGAAAATATACACCCTTTTATATTAAACTATTCAATCAAAATAGGAATTTTTTAATGTATAATTAGTTAATAAAATTGATTTTGATTTATCAATGTGGTATTATTGTTGAGAAATTTAAATAGTAGTAAATACGTTAGTTGAAAGGATTTTCAAAGAAAATAGCCACCCTTAACCTTTTATATCATAACACTCTCATCGTACCAAGTGTAGTAAGAAATAAAATAATTTAAGAGATAAAAGAAATAAAAGGAACCTTTAATTTCATAATATTCTCATTATACCAAAGTGTTACTTGAAATTAAGGACAATTTATTTTTATGTTTGAATACATTTTAAAAGTGTATTTAACTTGTAAAAATATTAAATTAATAATTTTTTAGTATTTTTTAATAATTTTAATGTGTTGATATTAAAATAAAAAAATTATATTAATATATTTTCAAATAAAAATATTATACACTATAATATATAATATAGGAGTGCAAACACCAAATTATGAGGTTAAATAACTAAGTTATTTTGTATACAAAAACCTAACACAATTCGCTGACATTTATTTTGGAAAAAGAAAACTTTTATTTAATCAAGTTTATTCAATCATGATTGATCTCCCGAATGATGGAATATGACTAGTTCTCATGAACTGAAGATAACCACGGTACGTGGTTTAGTTTATTTCTATTGCTGCCATTCAAAATCAGTGACGAGGTGGGGCTGATGCTGCAAAGAATTTCATCGTCCCGGGATAGCATTGAGGGAGACTTGAAACAAGACTTGTACTTTTAGTTTTTGCATGACAAGAGAGGAGGTTAAGCTAGAAATTCTCGAAGTGAGACTTGAGTGGCTACTATTTTTGTTTTCTTATTTATGCCTAACTACTTGATTGATTAATTAAATCTGGCCTCCGATATGTAGTTGATACTTTCCTAGTGTGTCATTAATGTACAAGGGTCTATTTTGATGAGCTCGGACAGGATAGCGAAGGCCCAACTCCAAGTTTTGGGACCCTCCAACAACAATGGTCCTAGCCGCACAAACTGCTAACACAGAGGTAGCTAGTAGGAGGGTGATAAATCCCTGCGTTGCAGGACCGAAACCCATCTACATCCTCAAATTTCTCTAGCTAATGCCTAAAGGACTTAAGAGGAATCAAAGTGAGGAGGAGTTGTTTTTGTTCGGCAATGGGAGTATGATCCGAAGAAGTCTTATATATAGGTGATTTTGGCGACACTGTTCAAACCAAAAGACTAATGCTTATTTTCCTGCTTTGAAGTGGTAAAATGTTGAAAATAAATCCTCGATTCCACTTTTTCAAGTCACATTAATGAAAACACATTTGATTTTCAAAGTTTTGTAGGCTTCGAGAGAACCTCATTAACTAGAAATTAAAAGGGCCAGGCAAGTTGATGGGTTTTAGCTAATGAAGAAGCAATATAAGTTAGTCATTGTAGGTTTGGTAAATTTTCATTTACAAACTAGAAGTTTACTAAGCCATATTGTTATGCTCAGGGTACCATTACGGTCACCGAAAAACAACTACTTTATTAACAGTCAAATGATAACTTACAAGACCCTCTGTTGTCCAAACATGAAGCAGACAAGACATGAATGGACCAAATCAAATGTTATGCCGAAATCGAGTTGAAATGCTAAAAACACATGTATACGGTGAAACTAATTGATAGCACTGCTAGCATAAACGTTTCTAAAATAATTTGGTCATGCTAATTTCATGGATCAATTATCTGCATTTTGAAATAAATAAATGAAAACTACAAGTTAATTATAACCTCTCGACACTTTTTTTTCACTATAATTGAATGCAATCCATACATGCATCTTCAATAGTTCCAAGTTAAATAATTCACCCACTTTATATAGGATTAGGAGGGCCAAGACTTTTTTTTTTTACTCGGGTATTTTCATATTCTTTTAAAGGCTAAGACTAGTCCCGTTTAGGGTTGGTGGCTATCCCTCCCAATAAATACATTTTCTAAAAATCAAACTTGTATTCTCATCTTTAATTACAAAAATATAGTAATATCTTAACCGCTAAACCAACACTTTATTGATCCAAGACCCTTCCTTCACTTAGCAATGCAATGAAACATGATTAAAATTACGTTTTATCTTTATAGTAGTTTTGAAAGTATTTGATTCGTTAAAACATTTCATAATTTTATAAAAATTTAGAAAGCTCTTTCTTAAAACTTTTATTAGGGATAAAAAGCTACCATTTATTGCTTTCCACAAAAGCTATCATAATGAGAAACACACATTTACAAAAGGAGAGGATATCATGTGAGCAAGGACCATGCATATTCTTGTGCATAAATTATTAAAATTACTATTATTTAGCACATTTAGAACATGCATGCCTTTGCAGCTTTCCTCAAATATAAAATCCACAAGTGTCGTTAGAAAGTGGGACAACAGCTTTGTGAATATTTGCTTTGAAGCAGAAGGAAACAAAGGTGCTCCTGTGTCTCATATTCTGGATTCAAACCCTTTGAGGAAGGCACTATTGCTGATGATATATTCTTCTCGATCTCGAGCCTCGAACAGTTTTCTTTGAAGTTGTATGGTACTAGTTAATTACATTTCCTACTCGGATAAAATAAATTAAAAACAAACAGCTCGTGAACGATAAACATTGCCAATTTTTATCTAAGAATTTATAATTTTGATAAAAAAATGATATTAATACAGATTAATAATGTCTTGAGCTACTTGCAAGATGGTGACAAACAGTAATGATCTGACGAGGTGTTTGTTAAGGTTCATGTACTAAACTCTGAATCTATCAGACATGTTGCTCTAGTCTAGCTTAATTGTCTAGATTTCCAGGATACGTCTGATCAAGTCAGAGCCGGTGAGAGTTTATGCGCCATGTAAATAATAATTTAATATCTTCATTTAACAAAAAAAAAATTAAATAAGATATATTTATCTACTATATTTTATAAAACAAAAATTACTCTTGCCTGATAAAAAAATTCCCAATTGCAAAATAAATATTATTCAAGACATACTTATTAAACATACATAAAAAATAATAATAAAATAATTTTTAAATACTTTAAAATATACTATTTATAATTTTATCCAATACTCTCATCCAACTTCATCTTAAATTAGCTCTGTATCACGTGAGATGCAACATAAGGTGTGGCTGATCTTCCTTATAATAAAGGTTTTTCCCCAGTTAATGAGATTTCAAACTCCTACTTTCTATTATATACAAAGAAATCCTCTTATTTTCTTTCAAATTTTTTTCTTCAATCCTTTTTCCATATAAATTCCTCAATGTCTTGGGTTGGGATTATTAAGATTCTCAAAATTTTTATTTTTTTTATAGGATATTCTCAAAACTCATAGTTATTTTTAAACGAGAACTCATAATTCTTCCCCTGTTTTTTTTTCTCTCTCGACAATGTAAAAAACAAGGGAGCATATACACAATCATGAAAAAATGAGTACATACAACAAGGAAGAGATTTTCAATCCCTCTCTTTCCCACTAGTTCCGAGATTCATTCTCAAAAATATTATTTCTAGATTAATCAGAGGAAGAACCTATGGAGCTAATCAAATCTAAGAATTTAATGAGTGATCGTGAGTGTGGTATAGCTTTTGTTTTTTTGATGCATTTCACTTAAAAATAATGTAAGAATTGTTTTTTCCAAGGAAAAATAATTAAAATTCATTCCCGTCATCCATTGGAGACAGGCTGTAATAAAACATAGATTGTAAAAATTTATCAAAGGCCACAAGTTCAGGCACTCATCAATCTTCATCTCACATTTTAGTAAAAAAAAAAAAATTAAGAAAAAAAATTAACATAATGATCATATTAAGTGTTAACACCACCGAATTAATCAAATTAACAACACCAGACATTGCTTCGATCCCCTCCTCTGTAATTTAGTCCCAACTAATGAAATCCTGAGCTATTCTCGGACAAGGTAGAGCTCACATAGTCCCTTACTTCCCTTGCAATAACATCCCTCATCACATCCCAAAATCCAGCAGGCAAACTCTCTGGCCTCCTCTCCGCCACCATTCCACCACTATTACCACTGACTACACCAATCCCTGGCGGTGCGAGAGTCAGCGTGGTCAACGCATCCTCCTCTTCTGGCATTATGCCATCCGGCATAGATCCTGATGCTACATTGATATCAATGGCAATGCCTTCATTGTTGTTGTTACCATAGTTACTATCAAAATTACCGTCCAAATTCATCTGACTCTGGCGTTCTCTTGCCCTTCTTTTCAACGTGGAGTTCCAATGGTTCTTGACCGCGTTGTCGGTCCGACCTGGCAGCAACCTGGCAATGGTGGCCCATCGATTACCAAACCTAGCATGAGCAGCCAGGATTGTTTCATCTTCAACTGGAGAAAACGGACGGTGCTCCACATTTGGGCTTAACTGATTGCACCACCTAAGCCTGCATGATTTTCCAGACCGACCCTTTATGTAACGGCTTATTAAGGACCAGTTTCTTGGTCCATGTTGCTCAACAAGCCTGGTCAAAATCCTGTCTTCCTCTGCACTCCATGGTCCTTTAATTCTTTCAGATTTATTGGTGCTTCTTGGTGTTTTATTTCCATTGAAAGAAGACTCCGACGAGGAAGAATCTGAAGAAGAAGTAGAGCACATGTTCACTGCTTCCATAATAATTAAGATCACGAAGTGGGAGCTTCAAAGAAAAAGAGAGAGAGAGTGAGTAAAGGGGTTGGCTTTGAGAGCGGACGAGAGACAATAAATCGAGTTGCAGGAGTGAAGGGGCTTATATACGGAGGAGGAAAGAAATGGGGATAGAGAGAGAGAGAGAGAGAGGGAGAGAGACAAAGAGATGCGTGAACTTGGTTCGGTACCCAATAGACAGAGAGGGGTCTTCCAGGAAACTGGCTTTTGTAAAGCTGGTGGGGAGTGTAGACCAGGAATAGGTGCGTCCTCTCGAGGTCGAGTTTTGTTTTCGAGATTTCTTTTCTGCGACCAAATTTTGTTGCAGGTCGGATTCTGTTTTGTCTGCTCTTTGTTATTTGACCATTTTGGGCCTCCGAAGGATTAGTTAAGTGTGGATCAAGAAAACAAGTAATACGAATGTATTATTATAGTATAGAATTCCGAACACAGATGACTTAATTTGTGTTACATGTGTCCCTGTACACATGTTATGTACAGGGACATATGTTTAGTTACCCAATTAGGTAATTTTACATAACCATCTCATAATTATAAGTTAATTGCTAATTAGAATGTACTGAAAAGAATTTCCAAAAGCAAAACAATGGTGCTGTCAAAACTCGTTATTAATACACATATCACAATTTTTTTTTTACTCTTTGAGATATTCCTTTTTAATGAATTTAAGTTGTTTATTTTTTATCTAGAGATTAAAAAGCTTGACTCAAACTATATTTAGGAATAATGATTCGGACTTTATAGCAAAATTATAAATTTTGATTTGATTATCTCTATTAAGTAGTATTTTTTTTGAAAAAATAATCATAACTTGGGATAATCTGTTTATTCATAGTAAATTATCAAATTATATTTTATAAGTATACCTAACTTAGTTATTTCCTTGTACAAATCTTGAACAAAAATATTTTTCTAATTTGTTCTTTACTATAAAATTTGTTACTATTTAAAATGATTAAAAGTGAATAATTTAGGAAGCACTCACCATGCCAAAGCTTTTCAAAATCTATTTTAAGGGCAGGTGGTAATTAAAGTGGTGTTTGATAGTTTGTTGAAGATTTTTTTAAAAATGTTTTTAATTTAAAAAAATATTTTTTTATTTTTTAAATTTATTTTTAATATTATCTCATTAAAATAATCTAAAATATTAAAAAATAATTTTTTTTTTAAAAAAACACGAAGGTGGAAAAATGAAAACAATCACATCCTCAAACATAAAAGCTTTGTGGTGCGAGAAAATTAAAAACAATAATCAAAACAAGTTCGAGAGTGAATCTAAGGGGCAATCTTGGGATTTGGATGAGACCAAGCAATCTCGATGCAGAAAATAAAATTAATAAAAATCATTCGCGTACTCAATACTCTCTCTCTCTCTCTCTCACGCGCAGACAGAATGGCTTATCGTTTATAAACAAGAGAGGAGAGCGTTTTTACCCAAAAAAAAAGAAAAAAAAAAAAAGGAGAGAGAGAGAGAGAGGAGAGCGTTTAAAACATGACAGGAAGGCCAGAGCTGTTTAACACAAAACAAACGTTTTAAAACGGAAAGTGGGGTCGAGACCTTTTGACTAGATGGCTAGATTTACAGCTGGTGAGTCCAAATCCATAGCCTCAGTAACTGGAATCAACGGCTCCGATCAACCGTTTCAAAAAAGAGATACTGTTAACAGGAATCCCTTAAATTATTAGTATTAGCTTTTTCAGGAGGATGACTTTTACGTCTTCCACGTAGGAAGGTCCCACAGCCAGCCTGTGCGAATCTCACGTGATCCGTGTTAAATCCCCTTGACTTTGTGGTCTATTCAACAAAAGTAACTTACTTACTCCACTCTTCCCTTTGGAGCGTCTGTGTCACAGCCCCTTTTTGCCCTTTAATTCTCGCGGTTATTAAGGCTACGTTTCTTTTCCAATCCAGTTCGTGCGGTGTGTTCTGCGGACTGTCTTTTTATCTTATGTAATTATTTTAAAATATTTTGTTAATTATTAGATATTATAGTTTTGCTCCATTTCTTTTAAAAAAATCTTAGTTAAAAAAAATTAAGTCCCGACATGTTGAATTTGTTGACTTAAATAGGGGTGTGAATTAAAAGTACAACGATAATTGAATTAAAAGTACAATTATTTTCAACAGGTCATTTTAAAAGTTCAAGTTGAATGAATTAACAAAGTACATGAAGAAAAAATCAAAACTAGAAATGTGAAATAAAGACATTAGGGTAATTATTGATATAAAATACAATTAGGAGATTTTACAAAGATTAAGATCAAGGCTGGTTGACTCGTGAATCAATAAAATAATCTAGTTTATAATTTTTTTAAAATATAATCAGAAAACAAAATTATTCAGATAAAAAAAAAAAAATATATATATATATATATATTTAAATCAACAAATAATCAGATTAATATCTGAGATGTGGTCTCACATGCATCTTGGAGTCCCTGAAAAACGTAGAAGTAATTTGGCCGTAGATATAGAGATTGAGAAATACGCGCTTTGCAACAATGAGATTTAACCAACCCCACAAAATATAAACGAGTCGGCATCATGATTACATCCTAGCCGCCCACGTGTCAATATTAATGGATTCTTGGAGTCTTATAGTGGACCTGTGATGTAACTCCACCGAGAAGCAGTTGGGCAGTTGATAGTCCAGCTAGCATCGAAGCCTGATTCATTCACCGACTGATTTCGAAATTCTCCGTAGTTTTCAAACAGTAAATCACAAACAAGGACACTTTCCTTGATAATTGTCTTTAAGAGGTTGCCTTTGTGGGACCAGAAAGTGGACTGTTTTTTTT
>Ga0325404_1004498_pt1 | contig 14811 bp, 13 predicted proteins | sample PopdelMetagenome_18_FD_205664 | JGI IMG/M metagenome (GOLD analysis project Ga0325404, IMG submission 205664) | Populus deltoides microbial communities from Bellville, Georgia, United States - Xylem-Control-R1 | ecosystem: Host-associated > Plants > Phyllosphere > Stem > Wood/Secondary xylem... | reverse complement strand
TTGGTGGATTTTATGTTCTTTTATTGTGGTTTCAGACAACTGGAGTGAGAAGGCAATCCGGAGAAAGACAACTGGAACCGGAAGGATGAGGTATCTCCGCAATGTCCCTCGCAGGTTCAAGAGTGGTTTCAGAGAAGGTAAATAGCTTTATCTTCTAATTTTGAGGGCCATTTTTCCTTTTTAGTATAATAAATACTACATTTGGGTTAAAATGATTCCTTTCTGTTATCTTGACGTTGTTGACTGGCTTTTGATCAGGCACTCAAGCAGAGCCAAGGAAGAAGGGTGCAGCAGCATCTGCTTAAGCTGTGAGTCTTTTTGGGTGTCATCTGGGCACCCAGTTATAGATTTACATGCAAATTATGTATTGGGGAGTTTTGTGAGAACATTGTTGATGGGTACGATTCACCTTTTTGGTACTATTTAGTTAAATTCATTTCCTAATTATGTAGCTGGTTTGATTTTGAATGAGGATGCTGGGACTATTATTCAATTTCATCGAGTTTTTGACTAAATTTTAAAACATAATTCAATGTGTGGATGGTGATCTCAAGCAGCAGTGATATTCCCCGTCAAAGCCAGCACAGGTTATATTACTAAGGGTGGGTTGCCAGTTTATACTTTTTACTAGGCAGCTTCTGAGGACCACCCATAGCAGTAAAACCGCTTGAATATAAACGTGCACAGCAGTTGTTCTAAGCAGGCCTATTGGTAAATGCCAATGCTATTGGGTACTCTGCCATATTTGACATGGCTTCAAATGTGGTACACTGACTCTCTAGTACAAGATTAGATGGCACTTTTTTCTCGAATAGATGTACCGCCATCATCTACACAGGTAAAATAAGTGGCAGGGGATTTAAAAATAAAAATAAAAACTAGCCCATTTATCATTCAACCAAAGTAGATATTATAGTTGATATAAATTAAAAAAAAAACATGTATTTCAAGTAAGGTTTATACTGATAGTGTAATGCTTTAAACAAATCTAAAGAAGCCTTACTTTCCACCACATCAAGTCAAAACGTTTTGAACTGATCTAATTTACTGAGTTCAAATTTTTAGTTTTAATTAAATTTAATCTATGAAAATTAATACAAACTCTACCATGGACATGTCTCCTATACTACAAACATGATAACTCAAACGCTGTGTCTTTAAATGTTGCGTTAGGATTGCAGCCTATTACCCCAACGATCATTTATTCAAATAACTCTTGCTCTACTCATCTTCAATCACTCTACTGAAAGAATCCTACAACAATTCCCCTCCCACGGCTATTTTGTCCTCTAAGGGAGAACTCTAGAAACCTTACTAAGAAATCCACCACAAACCCCCTAGGTTGCATCTGATGGTGATAATCCTTTCCACAGAACCGGGATCTGGGTGGCAACTTGGTTGTGACGTTTCACCATCCTCTTGTCCACCACTGTTAATGGTTGAGCGGAGTCTTCACCATTCATGTCAGGTAAGTTATTTGTTTCCTTTATGTTTCGTTAACTATGAAACATGAAAAGCTGGGTGGATTGAGCAGTGGAAGGCAATTGTAATTTACAATCCACTGCTCTAATTCGTTCTCTGATCTTGTAGGGACCATAGTATTTAGCTGATTAACTTGTGTGAAATCCTCTGTGCCATGGATTTCTGTCAATGTAGACTTTAGGTACACCCAGTCACCCATATTAAATGACCTTTCACTTCTCTTGTTAGCCACCTGTGTTATTCTGTTTTGCGCTGATCTGAGGTTTTTCTTGAGTAATTGTAGCATATTCTCCCTTTTTGTTAACAGTTCATCCAAATGTTGGAGTCTTTAGGGCAGTAAGGAATATGAAGTGGTGGTGCTTGACCATATGGAAGAACGATAATTGGTATTGTACCACCATTTTGCTAGTGAATGCCACCTTGACCATTGGTGTGGAGTGTTACCAGTCATGCATCTCAAGTAGTTCTCTAGGCATTTGTTAACTGTTTCCATTTGTCCATCCATTTGTGGGTGACATTTGTTAACTGTTTTCATTTGTCCATCCATTTGTGGGTGACATATGTGGGTGACAGGCAATAGAATAGTGCAACTCTACTCCTAGATAGGCAAAAGCGCTTCTCCAAAACTGACTTGAAAAAATAGTATCTCTATCGTTGACTATAAGTTGTAAGTAAACCACGTCATTTGTAAACATGATCCATGAAAGGAGTAGCCACTGTAGTTGTAGAATATGGATAAGTTAGAGCCATAAAATATGCATACTTACTAAATTGATCCACCACCACAAATATAACTTCTTGCCATTAGATCAAGGTAGTCCCTCTACAAAGTCCATGCTGATGTCTGTAAATGGTGCCTGAAGAATGAGCAATGGTTGTAGCAACCCTGGAAGGAGTACATTTTCTGGTTTATTCCTTTGACAGGTAGTGCATTATCTCTCATATTGCCTCACCTGTTTCTGTAACTTCCTCCAATAACAAGGACTTCCTACCCTCTTAGTAGTCACTGTAGCTCTAAAATGTCCACCTTAGTTATATCATGATATAAGAAGATTAATTTATGTTGAAGTATAGGGTCATTGTCAACCACAGTCTTTCCCTTTCTATTCAAATGATTGTTCGCCCACTTGTACTGAGGGTGAGATCCAAGATCCTTCTTTAGGTCTACTATGATACCCTGTATAGCCTTGTCTTGCTCCCAAGATCTCTTAATTTCTTCCATAATGTTGGTGGAAACAGTAGACACCAACATAGTGAACAATTCACCATTAGAAGTCCTTGATAGGGCATCAACTGCTACATTCACCATTCCCTTCTTGTACTCAATTTCATAATCAAAACCTAGTAATTTGGCTATAGATGCTAAGAAGGATAGGATACCTTTTGTTCTAGAAGATACTTGAGATTGACATGATCAGTGCGGATTTTGAAATGTTTGCCCCATAGATAATGCCTCTATTTAGCTACTACATGAAAGTATAGCTAACATTTCCCATTTATAGATCGATAGAGCTTGTTTTCCAAGGCCCAAAGACTTACTGACATAAGTTATAGGATGACCATCTTGCATTAACATTGCTTTTATGCCATGTCCTAATGCAAATTGTTTGTTTGGGTCTGGTAGTGCCAAAACAGGAGGTTGTGTCATAACTTCCTTTAAAAGTTTGAAGTTTTTTGCAGCTTTATCATTCCATTCGAATACATCCTTCTTCAACAATTGAGTCAAAGGTTTACTGATGGTTCCATAGTCTTTAACAAATCTAATGTAGTACCTAGTGAGGCCTAAGAATCCTCTCAACTATTTAGCAGTCCTAGGAAGAGGCCAATCCACTACAGCCCTGATCTTTTGTGGATTAGTGGATACTCCTTCCTTGGAAATGATATGGCCCAAATACTCCACTTGAGCACTACCAAAAACACAATTCTCTTGGCTACCGGCTTATGGACACTTTAACAATTCAAACACTATCTTCAAATGCTTTAGGTGGTCTGACATAATATTGATGTATATTAGAATATCATAAAAAAACACCAATATAAACTTTCTAAGATGTTTTCGTTCACCAAGCTCTGAAATGTGGCAGGAGCATTGGTGACCCTAAAAGGCATAACTAAGAACTCATAATGGTCATTGTGAGTCCTAAAAGCTTGAATACATCCTATAAAGCCATTCTGATCTGGTGATACCCAGATCTTAATCTATCTTAGAAAATATAGTTTCCCTCACTAACTCCTCCAATAACTCGTCCACTAGGGGTATGGGGAATTTGTCTTTGATAATGAGTTTATTAAGAGTCCTATATTCAACACAATCTTCATGACCCATCCTTCTTCTTGACCAAAACCACATGGGAAGCAAAAGGGTTATTATTAGGTTGAACTACCCCTGACTCTATTTCGGTGACCATTCGTTCTACAACATCCTCCTATAAGCCAGAATACATGTAAAGCCTTAAGTGATAGGTTGGGCTCCATCCTCGAGAAGTATAGCATGATCATGAGATCCGAGGGGCGGTAACCCCTTTGATTCATTAAACACCTCTTAGTAGTACTCTAAAAGATGTTCCAAAGCAGTGTTTTTCCACAACAGGATTTAAAGTGGTAGACATAGAACAAACTGTGATACCAACCCTTTTAATGATTCTCAAACTGTATAAGCTAACTTCTGCCCACTGTGAAGGACACCCTAGCAGACTGTTGAGTTGCTCAAATCTAATAGATTGTAAGCGAGCCGGATCGTTGCCCTTGAGCAACATCTTTTTTCCTTGCCAATTGGATGACATCCACAATTCTTTATAGTTTGACACAACGTCACCTAGCATGACCAGCCATTGAATTCCCAACATCATGTCACAGTTATTTAGGTCCACAATGAAAACATTAGCTTCAAAATTCTTACATAGAGCTGTGCAACACATTGTTCCTCAATTTGCTTCCACTGTCAAGGGTTTTATGGTAGTAAGGTTATATTGTAATCTACTGGCAGCTTCAAAATTGAGAAAGTTGTGTTCTTCCAAAGTCAACCATGATAAAGATTGATTATTTCTCAACCTTGCTAGTTACTGGGTATGAAAACTCACAGTACCCTCTAAAGCATTGATAGGAATTGAGTAACTTCTTCAGGTTCAAAATTGTCTTCTTCAATCTCCCCTTCTACTACTTCCTCTTCATCACTTCTAATGCAAAGAGAATTGAGCCTTTTATTTTTAAACCTATGTCCAGAAACAAACTTCTCATCACATCAAAAAACACAAGCCCTTTGTTATTCTTTCCTCTATTTCCCCATTCTTCAAAGGTCTGGTAGGTTCAAAAGGAACTCTGCAGTTATAGTTTTGGGTTAGAGCGGGTAGTAAGCTATTTTAAGGTAGTTATAGGTTGCTGCTATTTTCTGGAGGTGAGTTTCTATGGTGAGTTTGTTGGTGACTAAGTTTGGTTTAGGTTATGCCTTGAGAGGGATATTTAGGAAGGTTATGACGGTTACGTTTGTAAGATAGTGTTTTCTTATAATCGAGCTAGGTTGTAAGCTTGTTTCAAAGCTTTCGGTTCAAACATCTTAACTAGATTCTTAATTTCAATCTCCAACCCCCCAATAAAGAACATAAAAGCTTGTTTTTCAGAAATATCAACCTTATTCTATAGTATGTCAAAATCATGTATATATGCCACCAGACTTTTAACTTGCCTAAGATCTCCATAAGTTCCTCTGATGGATCTTTTTGCCCATCAAATCTTGCACATAAAGCTTCAACATATTCTTCCCAAGATACCTCCTCATGAAATTTTGGTGCCAATAAAGGGCTATACCATCAAGATGGTAAGAAGCCAATCTAAGTTTCTTAGAGTTCTTAACTTCCTCTACTTCAAAATATTGATTGCATTTATAAAGCTATTTATACACATCTTCACCATTAAAATTAGAAAAATCACATTTGGGTTTGTGTACCTTATAGTAGTGGTGACCACCTTCACAGTTTAGACAAGTCTTGAAGGCAGCATCTTGTCCCTAATGAGTTGGTTTATCCCTGGTGACACTGGGTTCACCTACTGTTTGCTGCAGAGTCTGCAAAATGAAAGTTTGCTGGCAAAACAGACCACTGATAAGATCTTTTAGTTCTTCAAGCTTGGTTTCATGATTGGACCTTGTACTTTCATCACTTGCATATAGTTCTGCTTATATGAGTCTACTAGTTTCATCACTTGCTCATATTTTTATGCTTGCTCCTTGTTCACAGATTCAAGGGAATCTTCAAGCCTTTTAATCTATTGGGATCGAGTGTCAGGTGCCATCTCTCGAGTCCAAAGAGATGATGCTCTAATACCACTTGGAACAAGCTTGATGGGAATAGTCCCTACTTGGATTTCATCCAAGTATTCTAGGGGAAGAGAACTACTTGCTAACAGTGCCAACAATGGCAGATCGCAAGTAACTCAGCAAGAGTAATGGAGAGACGGGGGAGGGGGGGGGGGGTTGGGGGGCCACTCATACTTCGTTATTCATTTCTTGGATTCATTCTCTACAAGTTTGTTACCTATTAACCAAAACAATTCCAAGATTCCAGCAAGTGTTACCTACACTAGTGGACATGTCTCCTATACTACTAACATTATAACTCAAACGCTGCGTTTAGTTCAGCAGCACAACATAATAACTTTAAACTCTTCGTTTAGGATTGCAGAATAGTACCCTAACGGTCATTTATTCAAATAACTCCTGCCCTACTCCTCTTCAATCACTCCATTGAAAGAATCCTGCAACAATCTCTCACCTTATCCATGATAGCTTTCTGACCAATTCAACATTGTAAAGTCACAAACACCTCAACAGAATTACAATCTGTCATTGTAGAAGCGGCACTCATTGGATCAAAAGCAAGGAAAAATAGAGGATTTATATAAAAAGAGGAACAAGTTTGAGAGAAGACATGAAAAAATCATTATATATATATTTTTCACTAATTTCATGATTTAGGAACAATATCCTCAAAATTGCCAAAACAAGAATCTAACTAAACATCAGACCTATGTATCAATTTGACCATCTTTTGATACCATCAATCACAATGTCGGACATGTTTCAGTTGCAAAATTTTGAAAATAACATACCTGAAGGGGAAAAAATCAGGCAAAGATCGACTCGCTATGCTTGATTAATTGGGTTTAAATTCACCAAATTTATGCTTTTCTTCATGCAGCTGCCTGAAAACATAATCCAGTTCTGGAAATGCAGTCAAAAGCAGCAGCTCAAGGAGGTCAAACGCCAGTTGTTTCATACAAACAGATGACTGCAAAGGGGGAAAAACCCACTGAAGCTCAGTAACATCATTTGTATACAAATGATAGGTGAGCCAGGAAATATTCAACAAGATATGGAGTTCTAAATATGGGCAAGGCATGCACTAGAACTGCTATCTTCTTTCAGGGTCACAAATTAACACCTGGAATGATTGGTGTGTACTGATCTAGTCACTGGTGCTACCACTCACACAGATCATTAAAGCACTAAAAGCTTTCATTCTTTGCTTCACTAAACCAAGTTGTCTCACTGCCTTGTCTCCCTCATTAAGCACCATTTATTGAGCAAGGCTGCTTGTTACGCGTTCTGAATGAGGCATGTCAAACCATGGGCGACATACAAAACAGATGTTGACAAAACAACATCAAGCAACAAAACCCAGATCATTAATTCACTAAAAGCTTTCACCCTTCGCTAAACTGAGTTGTCTTAATGCCTTGCCTTCCTCACTAACCATCATTTATTTGGCTTGTCTCATCTCTTCTGAATGAGGCACCCCAAACCATGGGAGAAATACAAAATGGATGCTGACAAACAATATCAAGCGACATAGAAAGATGCCACCCAAACCCCCCCCCCCCAATATATTTTCCATTTGAGAAGGTTAAATACATGTCGCACAAAAGCATCTATAATCAGCTGCTACTTTTATGCTTTACATAAGAAGATTTGGATTTAAATCCCACCAAAGAAAAAAATACCTGAAGAAAGAAATAGAGATCTTTTGCGCATTGTTCATACTCCTTTCGACCAACAAGACTTACAATGGCAGCTGGTGCGTTGTCTGCATTTCAAAAACAGGGTTCGTTGAGGCATTTACTGATATTTTAAAATAATATCTGTGATGCAGAAAATACAGAAAGAACAAATACGAAAAATGATATTACCAATCATCAGCTCATATACAAGTTTAGCACGTCGAGCTGCATCCTGTTGTTGCTCCTCATTACTAAATTTAGGTGAAGATACTTCCATGGGTTGCTGGCCATGAGGGGAAATCAATTTAGGAGAAGACACTTCTGAGGGTTGACGGGGTGGCGGTCGTCTCTTTGGATGTTTGGTTATGAATATTCCATCAGGCCAAAGTATCTATTTAATAACAACACAGCTAATATCAGGATAAAACACAAGCATCTCAATTTTCTTTCTAAAACCTCTTACACAATCAAGTACAAATCTGAAGAACAAGTCAATCCACTCCAGCATATTCTCGTATCAGAGTAGCCCATACCAGCTGCTGGAAAACTGGGAGAAGACAGAAAAAGAAAAGGAAAGGAAAAAAAAAAGCCATAGCATGTATCCATGGGTAATCCATTCTTTCAATTCAGTCTGCTTTACAAGGATAGTCTTTAGGTTTCATTACTACCTCAGGGGTAAAGACCAGAACATGTCAAGTGAAAACAGGAGATCTTCAATTATTTAAAGGGCACTAGTGGGACCCCAAAAGTTTTCCCCTCACTTCCGACTAATAATATGAAACAAAAAATGAAGAAAAACCCCTCCTTCCCTCACTCAGCATTACTGAAAAGCACTTCAGATGGACCATCTTGCCACACTATCTCACCCTTTGTTTTATGCCCAAAGATGAAGTTCAATGGTGCTGGGTAGAAATGATAAGAGGACATGAACTCAAACCACCCAGACAATTCATCCAATGATCCAATCTATCGGCTCTGTTATTTATCATTTCAGTAAAAAAAAAGTCCAGAATTTCAGTAGTGCTCTAGACTGCATCCGATCTATCAGCTCTGTTATTTACCACTTCAGCAAAAAAAAGTCCAGCATTTCAGTAGTGCTCTAGACTGCCAAGTATTGTTGAAGATTTAGGAAATTTTCAAGATAGAAGAAACTGCAGAACTTCAAAGATTACCTGCTCAACCCGCTTGATCCCCGATGCAACAACTGAACCCCTACGCAGGAGCTGGATTTTCTCTATCAACCAATCATCTAAAGCATCACCCATTCCTAGTTGTAGAATCTGTTTGGCCACCCAAAAAGCCTGCCTCCTGCAATGCACAAATCATTTGTGTCAGCAGCATATCCTCAGCAGTCACAGTGGGATGTCACTATGATGATGAAAAATAGTTTCTATAAAGAGACAAGACATCCACCATATTTCTACATTGCTGTATATTGAGTACCTGATCCATCCACCATCTTGTAGCTGGAAAATGACATCTATCAAATCAAGTATAGGAACAGTCAAATTTGGTGGTGCCCACTGCAATGAAGCAATGAAATTTTATAAGACAACCTTCTATTATCAAGGTAAACCTGCAATCCAGCCCAATCCTTAACCCACGTTAATTACCTCTGTAGGGAGCATGGGGTCATTAGCAGAATCATTAAGGGATGCGGACATCTCTTCTAAACTATCGCCCTCTCTTCCTTTTATATTCTTCTCTAAATTTCTGGCAGATGATGCATTCTTTTGCGTATCTGAATCACAGCCTGGATCCTTGAATGATTTTCCAAATTCTTTGACAGACTTTCTCACTGGAGATTGAGGCGTGTCTTTTGAAATCATTCGTGCTCCATCTACCCCAAGAGCATGCTTTGTCTGCAATATAGATTCCTTGCACTCTGCACTCAATTGTTCCTTCCTAGTGGATAAGGAATCGGTTGCAGGCCCGATAAAATTTGAAACCCTTTTACTCTTTTCAGAGGGCTTATCATCCAGGTCAACTAGAAAGTTCCAAGAAATATGAAAAGAGAGGAAAGATCAAAATAAAGAAATGAAAATCAAAATAAAAGATAACATCCTAAATTGAACAAGCTTCACCTGATAATGTTTCGATGATAGAAAATGAATTTGAGAACACATACGTCTGCATGACACCATATAATAGCAAATGAATAGTATGGGTGAAATATCAGAAAGAACACCTTTCCCTTCCCAAAAAAAGAACGGGAGGGAGGGGATTCTCCATTAATAACAGCAGAAAATATGGAAACCTGAGAATCAACACTAAGAAAGTCCCAGACTTCAATAGATCCTGAAATTGTTGGAAGTTGCAAGAGCCTCTGGAAAACAGCAACAGGTTATAGTTAGTTAAAGAGTTGAAGCATGGCACCAAAGAAGTAGCAAACTAGCTCAGAAAAATGTATGTTCTAAATAAAGCAAGTAAGCAACAATTCAGTTGTTTCTCGCAGTTGGCACACTCATATCTAATGAAAAACTTTTAAATATTAAGTTTTGATTTCAGTGGTGTGGAGCTAGATTGGCCATGTAAATGTAGCATTTCTTATTTTACAAACATTATATATAAGTTTACCTACCACAAGAATGCTTTTACATGGCTAATCTAGTACCAGCACTATTGAAGTTCCCAATCATAGAACCTTTTGAGTTATTATGTGTTACTTTACAACATAATACTGAAGAGTCCATAAGTACTTGAGTTAACAGCCAAGCACCAGTGCAAAAATGATAAGTGCTGGAATAGTGGCAGCAAATTAAACCTGGATAAATATCTAAATAGGAAATCAGGTTGAAAATCCATTGAAGACCACAATTCCAGCTTATCAAAGAGCTAAAGCTGATATCAAATTCACTCAGACAAAAAAAGTGAGATTAGATGTTGACCTTCAGATATCTGTCAAGCAATTTACACCGCTCTTTTATGACAGGCATATCTAAACCTGTAGAGAGAAAATGCTTTGGCGGCAAATGAAGACTATATTCCGGATATTCTTTGAGCCGTCTATGTAACTCCTCAAAATGTCGAAACCTGTTGACAGTAGAGTTCAGTTACATGAGCTGTATAACTTTATGGGAGAAAATATTATAAAGATCATGTGTTCACCATGTTAGAGCACAATAAAAAGACAACATCTGTTCATGGAAGATGCTTATTACAGAAGACATCAACAAGAGATGAAACAAGAAATTTGAGACAGAAATCCATAGCACCTTCGTTTGATTGACCAACTATTGTTATTTACATCCGTAACAGATAAGGAATAAACAGCAAACGTTTTAGAGTCACTCTTAACAATATTTGCACCCAATACCTGCAACAGCAAGAGGGTTTACATCCTTTATCATTAAATCAGAAGATGAAAGGTCAAGCAATTGAGCAGAGAAAAGTAATGAGCTTTGAAGTGGAGTACCTCACATCTCAACTTATAAAATGCATCCACCATTAATGAATGTTTCAAGGAGTTATCATTTAAAGTGTGGCTTTCAGGAATAAAAACAGATGTTGCAGACGAACAAGCAGTTGATCCACTGTAAACTCTATCCAGACTTTCAACCTCGGAATCATCAGTGAAATCATCAGCTTTAGCATGTCCTTTTAAACTAAGTACGTCCTGCCCATCCCCAGACAAGAAGCTTGTTCTCTCAATCTCTTGCCAAACAGGTACCTTCTGAGTGCTTGGCCTCGACCTTTTCCTGCCAGATTGGGGTCTAGATAATCTTTGATAGTGAGCATGCCCTCTACCAGTCTTCTTTGCCCTGTGGCCATCAGGATTTTCAAGCGGATGATGAATGTGGGAAACAGCCAGGTTTCTGTTAGTTTTACCATCCCAGACTTTAGTTCCTGGAGAATCAAGACCAGTTACAAAGTTCACATCTTCCTCTTCAGAAGTATAAGAGCTAGTGCTGCCTGACTCAGTCCCATCCACATGCATGTGGCTCTGTATGCCATCTCGGTGTGAACTAAATAGTGAGTGATTTGACATGTTCTGATTGACATGATGCCGAGGGTTTTCTACAGTAGACTGCTCAGTACCCACAGACTGATCATTGTGGGCCAGCGAAGCATCGAGTTTGGTTACATCATCCTTCTTGGAATTAGACGTACTCTTTGAATAATCTGATGTAATGGACTTACTTGCAGAAGAATTCTGTGGGGCGTGCTTGATTGCCTGATTTTCACCTTCTTTCTTTCTATAGTTTCTCCCTTTTGTCCACATGTTTTCAAAATTTTCTGGAGCAAGGGCAGCAGTCTTTCTGCGCGACATCATATCAAACATCTCACCCCATTCACGTCCTGAAAGATGTCGTTCAATTTCTCCTTCATTATTAATCTGGGAGTTTTTGGACAGTGAGCTCCATGTGCGGGAAGATGGGGTATCGATGGAAAGCAATGGATCTTTTGAGATATGGCTTCCATTCACCTTATCTTTTTCAGGTGCCTCTGGCCCACTTCTGGATTGATTGGTTTTTAACTGCGTAAGCTCAACCCCAGTTCCAGTGGGGTCTAAAAACCTAGAAAAATGATCGGATGAGATCCTTGAAGACCCATTTGGTTTGGAATGAGATGCTTCTTGTGCTGCAGCAACTCTTTGATTAGCCTTAGAAATGATAACATTTTCAATCCTTTCGTTTATGAACCTGAAAAACAAAAGGAGGAAACAAGAAAAAAAAAGAATGAAAGAAAGAAAGGAAAAATGACAACACAAAACTATAAAGCAAAACAGAAAGAAAGACTACCTTGGGCTAGCCAAGTTTAACACTGGTCGCATCACCGCACAAGCGAGAAGTTCCCTGACAACATAACGGAAGAAAGAGCACTGCAGATCTGCTGACTTGAAAGTGAAAGAAATGAGGCCATCCATCAGATGCTGCAAAACCTAGAATAAGCGGTCCAGATTGTCACTAAACTTTCAATCCTTCACATTCAGAGGCAACATATGTAGATTCTATGACTTTGCAAATTTAACAAACAAAAAATGAACAAATCAACCTTGTGCTCAGCTTCGGCAGAAAATAAAGCAGGGTGCAATTTGTTCTCAGCAGCCAGAACAAGTCTTAGTTCCTTGTCTCGCTCATCAATGGTAAGCAAACCAGACTGTTGCTTATCAATCTTTGCTTGACTCGCACGAAAAAGCTCCAAATGGGTGCAGATGAGATTAATAAGATCCCTGTGTCACCCTAGATGATTAGTGACAAAGCAAATAACCTTGGAGACAAAGTAAACTAAGAGAAAAGTCAGGAGGAAAAGAACTAAAACCTTGTCAGTAGATCAATAAGATTTACATTTCTCATGCGACTTGAAAATTCCCCAAGAACACCATTCATTAGCTGCACCAGTTCCTCTGGACCTTCCTTATCAGGGGTCAGGCGAGAGTACCATAGATCTGCCACCCACTCAGAGACTAGATGTCTTGTTAAGTGATCTATTGCATCCTCAACAACAGGAGAATTCACTTTCCTTCTCCAGTCAGACTTTTCAACTACCCTGGTAAGTTCAAGAGATTTGTTTTGTGGCAGTGTACTTGATTTTGCAGAGGCAGGTTTGTTGTTATATGCAGCAGCTTTCTTACGCATTTCATAATCCATGGTGAAGTAGCGAAGGAGAATGATCAAGGAAGCAGCAGCAGGCAAGTTGACCCAAACTGAGGAGCTCGTTACTGAAAATGGTAAATGAGAGTAAGTTCCAATTAAAGACAAGCAAAAAAGAAGGCATTGCAAATATAAAAAAAAAAAAAATGAGAATACATTTATGTACAACTTAAAAAACAACAGGCTGAAATAACTAGCCAGAATTTCATGTACTCAACCTATACAAATTAAATATTTTAGTTGAACTCCTAAAAGCAGCAACCATTCATGTACTGCAAATGTTCTCTGTGGAAGAAAATAAAGAAATTCTTTTCCTAAGCCTCCCTGTTTGTAGGAAATTAACTGTATACACCCAAAGTATAACAGAATTTACAGATCAATTGAGCTAGAGCTCATTGGCCGTCTTTTCTTTCACATTGAAACAAAGTCTCACTGTGGTGTCTACATTTTTGCTCTGTTCGTGCTGTTAAATAATTAAATATGCACACTTTTTTTGATCTACTCCATTTTCTAACCTTGTCTTATGGATAATATTGGTATAACTCTTCACTCTACTATGTCCATTAACGATCACTCATGTTCATGAATCTAGAATTTGCAGCAGGTTTATTAGCAGTCAGTTACAATGATTTTGTTAATATAATCAGAACACAATTTTATCAGATTATCTTCTTTTTTTGACATAATTCCCTTGAGACATAAGGAAAGAAAAGAAAAGCAATTTCCTTAATATATTAAAACAAAAGGGCACTCTACCACATCATTTATGTTGAAGCATTTCAGAAAGAAATAATCCCGTCAAACAACAACATAGAGGCATCACTCGAATTAGAGCATTGTTCTTCTTCAAAACATTGAGAACATAGCAAATTAAAAGACATACATACATGCATTTCCATCTTATTATGTGGATGTGTCATTTAACACAAAAGGTATCAATATTATGGCCTGTCTTTTCTTTCTAAAATATTTCAAATACCTCGTATTATTTTTTGGGAGTGTAAAATTCTTTCCAGACTCACAACCTTTCCTCACTGATTGTGTTCCTCCCTTCACTGACCACATTACTTGTACAATCACTACGTCCAGAAATAATGCCAGAAAAGGGTAAAGGTGCCATCTCAAGCACACCTTAATCCCAAAGGAAACCGGCAATGCTAGTGGCCAGCATTCATTCAATTTCCCAATGTTAACTTGTCTATATCATTAACTTTGTGCTCATCTATTATACCTTGAAAAAATGCCAAAGTAATACCCATAAATAGAAAGGGCAAAAATCAAGAACTTCTTCTTATAGTTAACAGGAACGCAAATGAAAAATCTGATTAAAAGGTAAAAATGATTATCAGATACATTTTTACCTAATTCAATTAATTAATTCATACAATCACAAACTCAAAATACACACACAGCGAGAGAGAGGAAAACTTACAAGACATGAGATAAGATAATCCAACAACACAAATAACCAAAACAACAATCCTCTTCTTGCCTTCATCCATTAAGTCCCGTACGATCACCTGCCTTTGCGTGCTCATTTTCGCATTCACCAACAAGAAATTAATGCACTAAAATCTGAAATTCAAATCCGAATCTCCAGCAATCTAAACATTTCTCCTTTTCATCCCCGCAATCGATCGGATCAGAAGAAATTGAAGCAGAGAATTAAAGTGAAAAATGGGTTATTTGATCCAGAGAAAACTTTATTTTTCATTTCTCATAATTAAATTAACAGAGAAGAACT
>Ga0325404_1004495_pt1 | contig 14818 bp, 7 predicted proteins | sample PopdelMetagenome_18_FD_205664 | JGI IMG/M metagenome (GOLD analysis project Ga0325404, IMG submission 205664) | Populus deltoides microbial communities from Bellville, Georgia, United States - Xylem-Control-R1 | ecosystem: Host-associated > Plants > Phyllosphere > Stem > Wood/Secondary xylem... | reverse complement strand
TACTATTTTTTCTTTATATTTAGAGAATTCTGTTGTATCATGGGAAGCGTCGTACCAAGATCTGAAAGCTTTCTTGATTTTCAATTAAAAAATAAATAAATCTCTGCTAAAGAAATAAAAAATTAAACTACAAACTACAAATTTCCTCAATTTTTGTCGGAAAGCGGTACTCTGAACAAGTTTAATAATAAGTGCTAGTGTAATAATTAACCTTTTCTAATCAAGTAATCATCCATGTCCAGAGCCCAATCCAATCATCGGAATGCACATGGACCCACACTGGGACCCGCCACCTCCCTCGCAAGATGCATCAAGCTTTAACATGTCATCTTTTAAGCATATCAACAGAAAGAAGAAAAAACAAACAAACAAGGTATCAAGTGGGGACCACGAACATACCATCACCCGCCATCTTGACTGTGATCCCCTGATCTCATCAACCCCTGCTTTCATCTTTTCTTGGCCGTCTGATGAAAATGATTTGCTCTCTCCCACCCTCACCCCCTTCTCTCTAACTACTCTTCACTTTGACTCTCAACAAACAAAACAAACAAGTTCCAGCCAGAAAACACAATATCTCTCTCTAAAGAGCTCTCTCTCTGCCTTTCTGTACTTTTCATCAGTTTTTAGCTTAGAAAAAAGATAAGGCATTAATACTTTGCAGTGTTTTCCCTTTTTCCCTCTCTATGACTGCTCTGATCTCTCTGTTAGTATCCTGGATCAAGCCAGCACCGACACGTATTGCTCTGTGTTAAAGAGGCTTATGGTGCTGTTAATGATATCTTATTGCTCTGCATTTCACACCTGAACTGGGTATGTGCTATTTTCTTCGCGCGAGCGATAAATCTCCTGAAAGTTTATAACTTCCTCTTTGGTTTCCTAGAAACTTTTGTATATAATCCATATGTTTACTTCAAAGTCTCAACATGTTGCTTGTTTTTTTAGTTCAAACTTTGCATCTTCAAGTTGAACTGGGAGGGAGAGTGTGAGGGATTAGGCAAGTTTCCAGTGCTTTTGACTAAGTTTAATCTAACTGTGCACTGTTTAATTCCTGTAAAGGTGAGTGAAAGATAAAGAAAAGTGTTTCCTTTAAGCAAATCTGCCCCTACTTTTTGGTCAATCTGAGAAATAATGAGGTCTTAGTGTTTAGGATATTTGAAAACGAGTGCGCTTTGCATCTTGGTTAGCCGGGGATCTTGTCCTTTTACTCTAGTTGAAGCTGCAGGCCAGCCGATTAGCTAAGATGATGACAAGTCGATCATACCTTATCGTTAAACGGGTTTCATGGACCACCCAGTTTTTGCATTCAACAGTTCTCTGCTTCAATTTTTTGTTGCTGTGTTTTAATTGTCTTTTGTCTTCTTGCATCGAATTTCATTTTATGCCGTGCAAGTTATGAAAGGTTTAGATCAACCAGCACAATTTTTTTAAATAAATTTATCTAGATTCAATTTTCATGTACGTTTTATCTGCTCAAGTCATAATCCTGTGACAGCTAGAGCAGCTGAAATGGATAATCTATGTTTTATATAGTAAAACTCTAGCATTTTCATCGAAAGGGGACATCTCATCAGCTTCTTTTGATACAAGTGTGTAATTTTCTGTCCCCTTCTCAACTACAAGCAAGATTTTTACTTCATGCAAGATTTCCAAAATAGACGCTATTCAAAATGCTATGGTTATGATGTATGGATTGCTTATGTGTCGGTGTATTTAAGCTTTAACTAACAAAATTTTGATATTTACTAAAAAAAACTTAAACATACACCTAGCCTATCTTGCTACGATCCAGATAAAAATAGAAAAATTAAAATATTGATACCAAGTTGAAAACAAAGAAAATATTAGACAATTTTTTCAACTAAATTACTTTGAGTCACAGTTTCTCGAATGGGTTTATTGTAAATTCTTATTTCTTAAATCAATAGGCTTAAGCTCGTATCATAAGCTTGCGTGTTTGAGAATATAGTTGTAAGCTTGCGTGTTTGAGAATATAGTTGTGGTTGTTTTTAGTGATTTTTATTCGGAAATGTATTAAAATAATATATTTTTTTATTTTTTAAATGATCTGAAAATACCAAAAAAATATTAATTTGAAGTAAAAAAAAAATAAAAAAAATTTAAATTTTTTAAGATGTAATAGAAGAAAAATAAAAAAAACTCATCTCTTATACTATATCCGACCCATATCAAGGAAGGTTGATGGTATAAGAGTTCACTTATGAATTTCTTGATTTCTTATTATTTTTTAGATAAATCCTTTTTCTTAGTAAAATTATGAAATCAAATGATACAATGGTATTTCTTTGAGTAATTAAAAATTTAAATTCTACATGCATCAAGAAATTAAAATGTATTATGTAGCTTTTTTTAAAAAATCATTATCTTTTGATTTTAATTTCAAGATAGAAGTTTTCTAAATTCAATTTCAATCAATAAAAAGAATTGATACCAGGTTGGAAAAAAAATAAAAGGATATAAAAATTCTACAAGATTTAGGTTAAACATTCGTATGGGTATAAGATCTATTAATATTTCTTTTCAAATACACATAAATATAAAAGCTACAATAACACTCAGTCAAGATTATGATAATATAATTAAATTACTAAACAATTAATTATATATGAATAATGAAATAACTAAAATTCTATCATCTCTGCAACATACGGCATGCTACTAATGCCCATAAATACTCATCTTCTTCCTCTTAGGTAGAAAAAAGGATGGAGCATTTCATGAGTCTTAGATGTGAACACCGACGAGGAGACCCGAGTAATTATATTTGTTGATTATTGAGGCCATTTAAATAAAAGGGGCACATGTAAGCAGGGTTTCCTTTTTTAAATTTCTTTCTTCCCTTTCCAATCAATCATTAAAGGATTTCAAAGACAAGTCCTACTTGCATTGAAATCAGAAAAAAATCTCCATGTTAGTCATCCTAATAAGATCATGCTATGTTGTGTGGTTAATATCCTTTTCAGTTTATGGCACCAGTTGATTCGATTATAGTGTGTGAGGAAATATTGTTAGGTATAGGAGAGGAGAATTGACTGAGAAAAAAATCTTCTAATTACCCACTGCAACACTCTAATGGATATCTCCCTTTAGCAACTTGCATTCTGGGATTATGTCATCTGGCTTATGATATGCTGTTTATTCCAATCTGTCATGTGCTTGGTCAGAATTCAGTCCCTGTTATTCTTGGAACTTAAAAGCTAGTATTTTAACCCTTCATGTTAAGATGATATTAGAATTCTACGGGAAATATGGTAACTATTCATTTTTGTGCACAGTTAAGCATAGGTCTTTGAATCACTCTTGAATGTAAATGCAGTGATCAATCTGCTCAATCATGGGGGTGAAAAGAAGTTCATATAGGTTGCCTTATTCTTTTGCTCCCTTCATGGAGGTATTACCCTAGTGAATGTAAATTCCATTTTCCTACGGTATTGGTCTAGATATGATCTCTTTTGTGGATGAGAGATGTTGCAGGAATTCTTGTTGGTTAGCATGTGATGCAGGACAGCCAGTGGTTTAGGAAGAAATTTTAATGCTAATAGTTTTAGACAATTTGGTTAATTATTATTTTCTTATAAATTAAGTCTATGTTTTGAATTTCCAATTGGGGTTTGGTTTTCTGCTCTCTATTTTCTTTGGTGCCTGTCTAGTTTGACTTTCAAGATAGCTGTTATTGTTGGTTAACATGTGATGCAGGACAGCCAGTGGTTTTGTTTTTAATATGCTTTTCGAGCCATGAATAGAACTTTGGGTGTGTTCTATGCTCAATTTTTTGTTTTTATCTTCAGAGCGGCCAGTGTCTTTGAATTAAGTGAAAGCATGCAACTGTAGAAGCACATCAGAGCCTTCTTGTTGAGAGATAGAAAAGGTGAAGTGGAAATATGTGTGGCCTACTCTGCATTTGAGATAAGGCTTGGCATCCAAATAAACTATTTGGTCTATGGAAGACAACTTAAGGCTGGAAAAGAATTTCAGGAATGATCAATCATTAGGTACTGCTGAGAAGACTGTAATATCCCAAGCAAGGCAAAGTGTGAATGTGCAAGAGAAGCTGAAATTAGCAAAGCGTAATTCGTCACATACTGATATCCATCATGAAATTACAAAAAACGTAGATCATCTGTCTTCTAAGCCTTGGAGAAATATTCTGAAGCAACACAGGACAGCAATTGAGGAAGAGGAGCTTGTCAAGTACATGTCCAAATTGCCAAGCTATTTGGAACGGGGACAAACCCGCCAAGACAAAGTTTTAAATGTCGGGGTCCTTGACTGGGGCCAGCTAGAAAAGTGGCAATGCAGCCAGAAACAGATGCCAGCCAGAAATAGCAGGCATTCACTTTCAAGCTGCGGCTCATCTTCGCCCTTCTCAACAGCAGGATCATCTGTCTATTCCAGCGGAGGTCAGAGTTGCTCTCCTGGTCGTCAAAGGACACATCGCCCTTCACTACAATTTCATCTGATGTCATCTCCCAACAAAGGCAGTTCTCCTGTCAAATCACTCAAAGAAAGCATTGGAAAGTTTCAGGATGTCAAAGGTTCCCAGACTAGCACGGTGATTGAGCAAGCAAAGTTTATCAGACCTGATCAGCCGTTTCCCAAATACCATCCAGAAATCAATCTTGACCGGTGCAAGAGAATAGATTCAAACCCCAAGATCAATCCAGAAAATGGAACTTTGCCTAATGGGTTAGATTATGAAGGGCTGCAGTTCATGAAGACGAAGACAAAGACAACCATAAAGCCTCCAGAGGATGAATTTATGAAGAGAGCAGGTAAATTGCAAGAACAGAAGGCATGTGTTGCAGACCAAGATGTTGACCAAACAAATGAAAGATTAATTCTTCTTATACCAAGAGATTCCCCCCAAGGTTCTCATTCCGGAGTGCCCCATAAGTCAACAATGATGTTTGGTGAAAAGGAAGAAGAAGCAAATCGAAAGAGCTTTTCTGATGTGCCCGTGGAGATTTTCTTTCCAGCAGTCCATTCTGATGTCCCACATTCATGCCCACTTCCATATGAAAATGGCAGACCCTTGGAGAAAAAATGGCACTCAGGTGAAATGAAGAATCTCAGTTTTTTGTCAGATTCTTCTCAATCAGTGCCTCAACAAGCCAAAATAGGAATGAGTACATCCCGTGATACAATTTCCAAAGTAAAGAAACCAACTGTAATGCTGAGTGATTCAAGTTCAAAAGAGCCTTGTGTGGCAGATCAGAAAATGAACAGATTAGCTTCTGAAAAAGTAAGAAGCACATCACCATTTCGCAGACTTAGCATTGGTATGAGCAAGATAAGCAAAAGTTTCAGCTCCAAAGAGGGTTCGTCTAAACCACAATTTAGCTCAACTTATAATTCTGCACAATCTGGTTCAGAGAGTGCTATGGCTTCCATGCGCCAGGGAAATCAAAGTAGTGATGCACAAAATGCTTCAAGCAGAGCACGGTCAAGCCCTTTGAGAAGGTTACTGGAGCCAATGCTGAAGCCAAGGGCAGCAAACTTCCATCACTCAGGAGAGAAATTGCAGGGAGGTTCTAAATCAACAGATACAGTCTGCAAATCATTAAATATTCAGTTAGATTGTATGCCTGGAACTGCACAGATTGAGGTAGTAAAATCCGATACCACCACTCCTGGCAAAATCAGTGTCAGTGATTCATTCAAGGACAGGAAGTACACATCGTCCCCATTTCAAGCCCTTCTCCGAGTTGCAGTTAAGAATGGCCAACCTATGTTCACGTTTGCAGTTGACAATGAACGTGACCTTCTTGCAGCCACAATTAAGAAATTGAGTGCATCGAGGGAGGCTGACTACAGCTGCATTTACACATTCTTTGCCATTCAAGAAGTCAAGAAAAGGAATGGGAGGTGGACAAATCAAGGTGGCAAGGGCAAAGGCCACGATTATATACCTAATGTTGTTGCCCAGTTGAAGGTTTCTGGTTCTCAGTTTTCCAATTTGACGAGACAAAACTACATGGCACAATCTTTCGCGAGGGAGTTTGTTTTGTTTGCTATGGATCCGCATCAGGCAGAGCAACAAACCTTAGATTTTCAGCCTAACGATGAACTTGCTGCCATTGTTGTCAAGATTCCTAAAGTAATCAACAGAAGTACAATCAGAGATGGCAATCAGACTAATAAGTGCAATAATTATTCAGAGGCAAGATGTAATTCTACCTCGGGTAATGTACAGAATCAGCCTGTCCTTGGCAGTCAAAGCCTTATCAATACTACAGTCATACTTCCAAGTGGCATTCACAGCCTACCAAATAAAGGAGGACCTTCATCGTTGCTCCAGCGTTGGAGATCAGGTGGATCATGTGACTGTGGAGGTTGGGATTTGGGTTGCAAACTAAGGATTCTTGTCAACCACAATCAACTTACTAAGAAATTGAGTACAACCAAAGCCTGTTCAGCAATCGACAAATTTGAGCTCGTCTCTCAGGTATGCTTACTATTTGCTTGAACCTGCTAATCATTCCCCACACCTGTAATATTCAACTTACATCTCTTCCTCTTAATCCATATTTAACCACAGGGTGGAGAAGAAAACCAGCCTGTCTTCAGCATGGCCCCTTTCAAGGAGGGGATCTATTCAGTCGAGTTCAATACATCACTTTCAACTTTACAAGCGTTCTCTCTTTGTATAGCAGTTCTAGATGGTAAAAAACTATGCGAGATGTCAGAGTCTAGCAGCTTGTTTGAAGAAAAACCTTCTCTGGAAACAATACAGTCGCAAAATGATGGTTTAAGGGCTCCAAATGGAAGTGCAGGAGAGGTCCCTGCAAGATATGTCTCATATCCACCCCTTTCTCCGGTAGGAAGGGTCTAGTTTGAAGCCAAATCTTCCCTGTAATTAGACACGTCTGGTATAGATAAATACATTTTCAGTCGGCTGGGTGATCAATGGTTGAAACTGGATTGAAGTTTTTGCACAAGTGGTTAAAATTAAATGAAAAAAATAAGCATATATTAAGCAAGGCTTCTGAGATAGTAGCAGGAAAGTAGCCTAGAAACCTGAGAACGTGCATGGTATTTTGTGTTAGTTTTGGCATGGTTCTGTCGACAAGAGAACCAGTATTAACTGTACTTGGAGCAATACGATCTTCATCATCAATGCAAGTGTGCATAATATTATCAGTGAAAGCTATTTTTGCTCTCAGTAGTTGTCGATTGTTTGTTAAAAAAATTCTGCTGTGAATATTATTTAGTAACCATTCATTTTAACTCAACTTTAATTAAAATTTAGACTGAGTCAACATCAGCTAAATAAAGAGTTGCGAAAATTATCAGCCATGAAACTGTAATTTTGTTAACCATTCACGACCAAAGTGCAAGATATGGATGGTAAAACACCATGGAAGCATCCTTTGGCCTATGGTAAATGGTCCCAGTCCAGGATTTTGGATGTTGACATCAACATCGCTTTTCAACTTTCATGTCAGGAGACTGATAATGACTCTTTAGTCGTTTTTTCTCTTTATTCCAGTCGGAAATTGCAAATGGAAAGATTATTTTTACTTGAGTTCTTGACTGCACGGTACACAGCTTAGAATTTTTTTCTTTGTATTAAAATAATTTAAAAATTTTAATTTTTTTTGGGTTAAATCTCAATGTAAATGTAAAACGGGCCTTAATCTATTGGTTAGTCTTTTAAATAACCAATCACATTGTAGCACAGGAGATTAAGGATTGAATCTTACATGGAAGTGAAGCAGTGAAGAATCTTTCATATGTAAGAACATGCATAAAATAACCTGTTTAATTTATAAGTAGGGTTAGGGGTCCATGACTATCCATGATCCCGTATTTAACTTGCATTGGAGATTCCAATATCCTGTACAGCTACACCAATTCTTGACAGTTTTTTTTTTAAAAAGTTTTGTTTTCTAATAAAATTTTTATTCGGTATTAATTATTTTTGCTGATTCTACCAAAATTTTCTCCAACTCAAAACTCTCTCCTCCCTCCAACCAAAAAAAAATATATATATCGAAATTTAAAACCTTTTAAGAAGATTTGATTAAGATTAAGATTCCCAATTATTCTTAATCCCCAACCACAAAATCTCAAATCCTGCTTCTCTCTTGAAATCACCAAAGAAACAAAAGAAAAAAAAAAAGGAAAGAGAAACCAATTCAAATTTTGCTTTCTGTCTTTTATTTAGGTTAATTATTATTGATTAATGTTAAATGTCAAACAATAACCTCGGATTCTCAAAATGCCCTTTTACATTGCTCGCCAGGCTCCTAAGGTTTCTCTCTTGACTCTCCACCCCTACTCTTTTTTTTACTATTTAATTGTTTTTGTTTCGATTGATTGTTGTTTAATATTATCAAGTGCAGCTCTGGAGAAAGATTTGCACAGAAACGACAATAGAAATTTCGCTTGTTGCAGAGAATCGGAAGCTGCTTCTTGCTGGAATTGTTTTTCAGGTTCCCTCTTTCTTAATCACTGTTGATTATTACGTTAATCTCCTTTTCTTCTCCAATTTGATGTTAAATAGGTTCTTATGTGATGATGTTAATGAATATTTTTTTTTATTTATCTTACAGTACATACATGGATTAGCTGCTCATGGAATTCATTACTTACATAGGCCAGGACCGACACTTCAGGATGCTGGCTTTTTTCTTCTTCCGGTGAGAAATATCAGTTTTCGGAATACATTGTTGTTTGTGAAATGGAACAGCATTTTATGTTCCTTTTCTGTTTTGTTTCAGGAACTTGGTCAGGACAGAGCTTATGTCAGTGAAACCTCATTCACCTTCATCTTTGCTTCTTTTGTGTTGGTGAGGTTTTTCTTCATGTTATTACTTGTCGATTTTCTTTTTCACTTTACATATTCTGGGATTTTCTCTTGTAATCTAACAGATGGTTTTCAGACTTTTTTACCATTGTAATGGTTGCTGGTGATGTTTTTCAATAATGTTGGTGGACCCTTTTTTTTTTTAATGTTTCCTTGCTTGTTACATTTGTTTAATGTTCTGCTTTGTCTTTTCACTTTACTGTGGTTTATGGAAGATTCATGAATGCAACTCTTGCCGCAGCTGATGGCATGTATATCAAATTTCATAGATTCCTTTGTAGAGTAGGCAAGGAAGATATATTTTGGATGGTGATGTTATTTTGTTCGCACAATATTGTGAAATTTCCCACTTAGTTTCCTCATGCACAAATGTATGCATCACTTATTTTCAACGCTGGAAGAATTATTCAACCAGATACATGCAGTTTCAGACAAATGTCTCAGACTTGAATGATAGTGATGATCACAACTCTCGAAGAAAACTATTTAGTTGAGGAATTACATAGACAGTTTTAAAAATAATACAGACTTTGATGACTCAAATTGGTATGTCATCTGACGTTAGCATGTTATTATTCTTTATCTGAAGTAGTTATTCTATAAAACCTTAGAGAAGTGGAATATTTTTCAAGCCTTTTCTCTTTGATTTAATCATTCCTCATGCTATGGAGTTTCAGTAGCTAATCATCTGTGGCCAGACTTCTATTCTTAATTATATTTGATCCTGGTTCTAACAGGAGTTAGTTTTGTTGCAGTGGACCATCCATCCCTTCGTTTTCCAGAACAAGAAAATCTATACAGTTCTGATATGGTGCAGAGTCCTTGCCTATTTAGTGGTAAGTGTTTTTTTTTGGTTTTGTTGTTTATACGAAGTCCTTCTATTGCCAGAAATGAGGTCTGAACTTGAATTTGTTGGAAACAAGTATTTGTTATTCTCTATGCTTGAAGGGCAAGAAATTAAAAAAAAAACATTGAACGAATAATTGGAAAAAGAGCCATTATCCATTGATGTTCCCACCATAGTAGGTCCTAGGAGAGATACTTATTAATAATCCTGCCGTCTGAAGTCAAAATTGGCTTTGTAAGATTTTTATTTCCAATGGGTTCTTACGAATCTATAACTTACCTTGTCTGGTAAAACTCAATCCAGACACAAGCACCAGTGTTTAGGGGCGTTTATATTACATAAGCAGCCACACACAGTATGGGAACAGGTGGGCAAGCCCATGTTACTGAACATTGGGCAAGGTCTATATTGGAAAACACTTAAACAAGCCCAAACATCTCTGCAAACAGCGGAAGAAAACAATTTATCTTCTGAAATTCTTCTTGGGATTGTTAAGTGACTGATAGCTCTTGTCAGGATCTATCAAAATGCTAATGACCTCTACTCTAAAAAAAAATGGAAAACATATATCATTTACCTATCTTCCAGTTCAGCTTAGTTCTGCTCCAGATTTTGTTTTTCTCTACCACAATAACTGACTTCTAAGATGTCTCAATATATTCGATTTGTATTTTCTTGATCTTCTCCGTAGCGTTTCTTTCCTGCATGTAGCGACACCTAAACTGGTTATGGGCGCTGTTCATCTTGTAGCATAACTTGCTATGGATACTTCTCAGGATGCTCTTTCACTCTGCATGTCCTGAAAGGAGAACCCAGAATGCTACACATTTTTCACCGACAGAAGAAGATGGCTTCTTTGCTGATGAAATTAGTTTTGTCATTTATTTCATTGTACATTATTCACCCGCACTGGATGTATGATTATATAAGTGGATGGAGTGATGGACATAATATTAGTTTCTGTTGTCGTCCTATATGTCTTACAACATTCAGTATTGTTTCTGTACTTTGATTAGGCTTGCCAGATTCTTCGTATATTCACATTCTATTCGACTCATCTTCCTGGTCCAAACTACCATTGCCATGAGGTAAATTTTTAAAACTCTATACTATTTACAACCAGGTTCTTTAATTTCAGGACTTGTGCTACTATCCTTTTATGAAAGTTCAATTACAATTGTTGTAATTGTAGCATCTCTTTACAATCAGGTACAACTTTCTCTTTCAGGGCTCAAAACTTGCCAGGCTGCCCCATCCAAAGAGTGCAATTGAATTGCTTGTGATCAACTGTAAATTTTGAAATATCCAACTGTTTTTTGTTATTATTTTTATTGCACCAGATCATCAGTTTATTTTTTTACATGATAGCATCTTGTTGCTTATTTGACTCACAATAATTTGCAGTTTCCAGAGGGGTTAATTATGGCTGTGGTGATTTGATTTTTTCATCGCACATGATATTTACCATAGTTTTTGTGCGTACATTCCACAAATATGGCACGAATAGGTAATACCGTGCTCATCCTTGATGGGTTATTACTTTTGTTTCTCTTAAATACAAAGAGGCAGTGGGGCCAGGACAAAGTATTTGTATGAAGTGGACATATGGTACTTTTCTTGGCTGCTTGGCATTCTGCTGTATAGAAAGACTGATTTTCACTTTTGTTGGCAATACTTGGCCCATACCTGCAGGTGCATTAAGCAGCTTGCTTGGTTACTTGCAGTGGTTCAGAGCTTTCTTATCGTGGCATCTCACAAACATTACACGGTTGACGTTGTTGTTGCATGGTGAAAGGACTCAACCTTCTCCTGAATTTAATTCCCAAGGAACCTTTTCTGATAAATTTGGACTGTTTAATACTTCCGCAGGTATACTGTAAATTTGGTAACATTTTTTATTGACAAGAAACTGCCGGGTGAGTTTTTCATGTTGCTTTCTTTCCCATGATAACTTACTTCTCACGTTACTATATTTCATGAAAGAGATTTCAAGGGAATAATCTCTTTGGAGTGTGTTCCAATTTTATTAGATTTTTTATATGAAGGTGAGACTCAAACTAGAGAACTTACTTTTCTTGCTTATGCAAGAGCACCATTGAGCTACATGTTCATTGGCTAGAATCTCTTTGGCTCATTGGCTAGAATCTCTTTGGAGGTAATTGATACTTTGTCAGAGGAAAAGAGTTGACTGGTGCATTATTCATCATCCAAAGTGTTTCTTGGATGGAGTGTTTATATTTGAGTGGCGTGTTAGATTTTAATTTATTTAAAAAATGTGAAATGAGTGACACCAATTATCTTCATTCCAGATTTACCTGAGCGGTCCACTGGACTAACATCTCTGCCACTGCTACCTCAGAGTAGAGACTGGGATAGCAAAAACAAAGAAGAGCACCAGATACCACTAACTGGGGTAACTGTTGAGACTGCGGGTTGATTAACGTGAGTGATGCTAATCATTATGACAATTTTGCCTTGCCAGTGACAATCTTTAGGCAATTTGCTTTAAGTGCTTACCAAATGGAGAGCAGAAATGGATTTTACTCATGAGATTGAAGCTAGGAGCATAGATGGCGGTTAATTGTACATAAATGTCAGCACTAGCTGAAGATAGCTCTGCTGATGCTACCGCATTGAATATGTGCCTAAAATTTATGTTTGGAATAACTAGTCCTCAGCTTAGTTGGCAAGATAGTCAAACCTCAGTAGCTTTATTGTATGGAGAAATGGAATGAAATGTTTAGTTTTCTCATATCCTGCATAATTTCTCTGTATTATTATCGCATTCTTTTCTTTTGCTTGTGGAATTGTTACAAGTACAGCTGCCTATTTACATCAGAGAGAGGGAGAAAGCTTTGTACCTGGTAAAACTTGTCATGTTTAACCAAGAATGCTCAATGACAATTTTTGGTCCACAAAAATCTTTCATGAAGCATGAAAGATAAGAGGGACCGCGTTCATGTTGATGGTTTCTCTTAGAGAGCAAATGGCCTTGAATTTTTTTAGAATACAGTAACAAGTGGAGGCACCATGTGCTCTACCTTTTCAGATAATTGGGCTTGGCGTGAGCCAATGATGCAATATAATAATGTTCCTTGTCCGTGTCCCACGAGTGCAACCGCCCTCTAGATTAAACTTATTTTTCTTTGCTCTGTTTTCATGGGAGGTTGAAATGTAACGTTGGAGGCATAACTTGTTATGTGACATGCCTGGCATGGTTGGCCTCCCTGTCAAAGGCTCTTATTCTTAAGTACTAACATATGGCTTCAGCTCGATAGTCGACAAAATAATACAACAGGACCTCCGTCGTGTATGTTTCGATAAGTAGTCTCGAGCAATTCATTAAAAAGAATTAAGCTGACAAACAGTTCAGGAAGGATAAGGTCATGCTCTGTGCTAGTCAGAGTAAGTAAGGTGCCTGTTATAGCTTTCGTTGAACATGTGAGAGTGGTCCATGAAGTATTGCCGTATTGGGATTTTAATGTTTTATATTATTGTGGTACAAACAATCATGAGAGTAGCCGAGTAGGGGAGAGGGGAGGAAAAGAGAACTTGAAAAAACAGAGGAAGTGATCCTTGCCCTCATGCTACCCAAATCCTTGAACTTCCTTACTGGTCTATGTTTTAAAGTTCCCAAACAGATCCAATTGCAGAATCCTCAGTGTCTGTGCTAAAATCTTAGTTAAAGCAACATGTTAAAAGCGAAGGAATACTAAATTACGGGTTCTTGCACAGCCAGTGTTTCTTTATCCATGTGGGCTCACTCGCAAGTGTTTGTGGGGGTGGAGACAACAGTGCGTGTGTGTTCTTGCATTGACTGAAAGCTGGCAATAGGTCCACGTTTAGTCAATTGAGCTGGAAAATGAAGTTAGGCAAGAAGAATCTGACCTTATTTTGATGATTTGATGGATGTCTCGCCAAAGACCTCCATTATTCCGTAGCTTAATTTATCACGCAATCTTTGGGACCCTGTTCTTTCTAACCAATAAAGTCTGTCATCATGTTATAAAATACCAAGAGCATTTTCATTGTCAGGTTGGCACAGCAAGGAGTCTAACTGGGAACAGAATGCGAGCCTGGATGTGGCTGCTGCTACTTCAGATCTTCTATTATGAGATCCTATCTGATGCTGTTTGCTTTGTAGTAGACATTTTGGTTTGGTTCCCTTGAAATTCAAGCATGGTGAGAAAAGTGTCTAGATTTTAGGAGCTTTGCTTGCAATATTGAAGCACAAGTAGGGAATTTTGCTTAGCATTGGACACCATGATTTGGTCTTCGGCATCATCGAATTGTTTAAGCCAGAATAACAGGTTCTAAGCTCAGCTTGCTGGCAAAAATGGGCGCCAGTATTGAAAGCACGAGGTCATAGTTATCTCTAATTTGTTGTCTAAATAAATGGCTTATTTTGGTAATCTTCTTGACTTCTGCTGTGGTGATAGCTATTGTTTCTACTGTTGCTGTTGCTTTTAATATTTATATAGTTAAAATTACGGTTAAAAGTGCTGTCCAATTAAAATTGAACGCGATCAATTGATTCAATTACAAAAACATCAAATCAAATTGATGATTCATCTTCGAAGGACGGTTTCAAAATTTATTTTTTAAAATATTTTTTAAATTTAATATATATATATATATATTAAATTTATTTTTAATATTAGCACATCAATATAAAAATATAAAAAAATAATTTAAAACTCAAAATTTTTAAATTTTTTTAAATATATAACTGAATATAATTACATACAGAAAATATGATAAAATATGACAATTTTTTTTTAATATGTGAATTTAAAGCAAAAAAATTTATTAGCATAAGATATTGATGTGAAGCAAAAAAATTTCCTTTCACCGTAAAAAAATACAAAAAAAAAACAATTTAAAATAAAAAAATTAAATGTTTTTAAATATATGTGCCACTGTAAAAACAAACATGACATTGATCTGGATTGAATAGTATGTTAGCTAAATCGAACATACTTTTATCATCAAATTAAAAGAAATAATTAAAGAATAATAGCATTAGCATCAGGATATGCATAGCATTACTTCCATTTATTAATTTATTTATTTCTCTTCCTGTTTTACTCTCCTTGATTATTTCATTTACGAGAATGTGTCACTATACGTTACAAAAAAAA
>Ga0325404_1004493_pt1 | contig 14820 bp, 3 predicted proteins | sample PopdelMetagenome_18_FD_205664 | JGI IMG/M metagenome (GOLD analysis project Ga0325404, IMG submission 205664) | Populus deltoides microbial communities from Bellville, Georgia, United States - Xylem-Control-R1 | ecosystem: Host-associated > Plants > Phyllosphere > Stem > Wood/Secondary xylem... | reverse complement strand
CACAACTGTAGCCCTGTTTCAAGTAAGCTTTCAGTTTAGATTTAAAAATCATGATAATAATTATTTTATTTTACATGACTTAGTTAAACAACTTTGAAATTACAAGTTTTTTACAATGATATTTTAGGGATAATTAACAAATAAAAAATATTGTGCTTTAAAACATGTCCTACATGTATCTTCTATTTTTAAAATATAAAAAATCACTTTAATTATTGTGAAAATAGATCTATTTTTATTTTTTATTTTATTTTTTCAACTAAATATGTTATTATTTTTATTACCTCAATCTATTTTATTCTGAAAATATAACCATACACCACCCGATTGAGTTACCAGATATATTTTTTTATTAGAACCGCGTCTTCAAAGTTTCGGAAATTTCTTTACTCAGTCTTCTATCGCCAGCATGTTAGTGGATTTTGTTCAGATTTATATTTTTCATAAACTGCAATCTCGTTTTGTTGGGAATTGACGTTTTCACTGAAGTTTTTTGAAAAATCTAGACGGGATGCAAGAGAGGGGAATTTGTTTTGATGATTTAAAATAATAACCCAATATACCATTTGTTAACAAAAATAAATAAATAAAAACACAGAAAGAAAGAATGAAGCCAGTTTTATCGAATATTCTTTTGGAATTTACTTTCTAAAAAATCAAATGCGTAACTTTAACAAAACTAGCATTGCTCGTTAATTAAAAAAAGGGAAAGCAAACTACTTTAAATGGGATATTTTTTAAATTATTTAAAGAGTTATTTCTTGGATTTATTTTTAAAAAAGAGAGATGGAATATAAAATAAATAAATAACAGTGTTGTTAGAATTGAACTTCACTTTGTGTTTATGCTTATAATGAGAAATAATTCTTTAAAATTCTCTATTCTCTACTTAATTTAAAAAAGAGAGATGGAATATAAAATAAAAAATTTCTCTTTAAATAATCCTAAGATCCAACACTTGTATCTTCTATGGTTTAAATGCGAGGTTTCCGAGGAAACATCTCAAGCTTTAAGAAGATGGAGTCCTCGTTGTAGATTCATGAAACTTAAAAGAAACAAAAAGAAAAAGAAAAAGGAAAGGAGAAATCCAGTACCGCCACCGAAAAAATAAAGGGAAAAGTGGAAAAAGCCCTCCAGCTCGAAGTCTTGGAATGCCGTCTGGTGGGGGTGTTTCTATAAATAGCAACTATCCGATCTATTTAAGGGACTCTGACACTGCACACGGACCCCTTTTTCATCTTTCAGAATTATTACACAGTGACAAGTGGTCGCTTGTTACTTGCTGTGCCAAGAAAAAAAAAAACCATGAATTTGTGTGCGCATGTGTGAAATGTGGAAGCCATCGTTTGGATGATGGCAGGGAGAAAAATTGGTAATTTGAATAATTGAACGTTTTATTTTTAATATTAATACATCAGAACAACCTAAAAATATAAAAATAATATTTTAAAATAAAAAATAAATATTCAAGACATTCAACTACAACATGAAACATGGTCTTAAATATATTAATAAACTCATTAGCCATGTACTATTGCATTATATTAGAATTAAAATCGCATAACTGTAGTAACTGTATGATAATATGTTGACATGTTATTTGAATTAAAACTATCATTGAAAACATAATTTAAATTTAAGAATTTGTTAACTAAATAAACAGCTTGAAAATGTGATTTTTTAACTGACAAAAAAAAAGAATTAAGCAATTTAAGTGGAAAAAAAGAAACTATAATTAATATATCAATATAGGGCCTTTTAAAAATAATTAGGAATATTATATAATTTAACCACTGTTTTGACTGCCACGAGAGTACATGTAAGAAAAGAAAGAAAGAAGAAGAGACGTTTGACATTATATTTGTAACTGTGTTTTATTAAATTTTAATTTTTTTTTTGTTAAAATTAAGTGTGGTTTATATTTTTTAGATCGTTTTGATGTGCTGATGTCAAAAATAATTTTTAAAAAATGAAAAGATATCATTGGCATGTATTTCAGCATGAAAAATTATTTAAAAAACAACCACTATCACACTACCAAACACACTTAAAAAAGCGAGAAACAAAACATCACTTAGTTGTTTTTTAAATATAAAATACTGCATGATTTAATTAAGATCATATAGGCTCTATATACTTGTTATTAAGATTTCTTTAGGGTTATTAAGATTCATGTGCATTATATCTCATAGAATATCGCTTTTCATACTATTTTTAACTTTTTAAATGAAAAATAATAAATATTTAAATACAGTCACCTTTCACTTTTAAAAGTTAAGCAACAATATAAATTAAAACTGTATTTTATCTTGATTATAATTTTAAAATTATTTGATTCATCAATATATAATTTATTTTTTTAATTTTTTTAAATTCCAACCACTAAAATTACCACAATACCAAATATTAAAATATAATTTACTTTTACTCGTTAATTATTTAACATAGTGCATGTTTTCAAGAGTGATCTAATATATTAAAAATGTGAAATGTAAAAAACAAATCACAAAAAACTTGTATGATCCAAGTCATTTAATGATGGTTTTAATAATAAGCTTCACTAATTTATTAATTTATTTATATTTTTAAAATAATTTTTTTAATGTTTGAAAACGCAAGCTTATCCGTATTTTTAAAAAATTTAATTTTTTTTAATATGTTTAGAATCGTTATTCACTCCAACCAAAATTCTAACAAGTATTAGATAAGAAAAGGAAAGGAAGGAAGAACAAGACGAAGCAACAATTGGAAACGATTAGCCACGCTGTCAGAATTTTTCCTTCCCACCTGCCATGGGAAGTCAACGAGATGCAGATTTTTATTTCTTGTTAGATTTTTTCCGCATCCAACTCCAACTCCAACTTCAATTCATTCATTCATCTTCCATGTCACTTCTCTCTATGACGATTGAGAGTTTTTTTTTATGTTTTTTTTCAAGTGATTGTTACTCTAAAATATATTAAAATAACATATATATTTTTTAAAAAATATTTTTGATGTTAATAAATTATTAAAATAATAAAAAATATTGTTAAAAAATATCCCTGGATATCTCCCTCGCCACTAGATTTCAAACTTGAGGTCGGTTTATGGGGGCGTAAAATCCTCATAATTGAAAAACAGATTTGTTTTTAACAAATGGAAATTATTCTTTATAAATGAAAATAAAAAAAGAGAAGAAATAATCATGCCACGTAAACCATGAAAAAAATGCAAATTATGTTGCGAGCAAATAAGTAGCGGGCCGCACACAGTAAGAAAAACCAGTGGATCACAAGAATTCAGGACAGTGGTTAACAAATGTTATTTGTGTTAAGAGCGTAACAGAGGGGTGCGGTTTGTTAAGAAAGAAGAGGAAGAAGAAGAACATAACAAGTGTTACAACTGATCGGGTGTCCGTCACCGTTTAGCAAATATGGAATCTAACCTTGATGTCTGGAAAAAAAAGATGTTGTGTAAACAAGGGTTTTTTAAAAGGGTTTCCAGGTGAGCCTACTGTTTACTGCTTTTATTAGACCAACAAACAAACTCCACAAAATCGTTGCCGACTACTTCTCAACCTCCAACAATTCTTTCTTTGTTTTTATTTTCATCTCTCAATGAAAATACTATTAAATTTTAGGTTTCTTTCATTTAACCATGCATTTAACCATGGTTACTTTTTTGAACCCAATCTATACTTAACCATGGTCCGCTTATGCAGTTAAGGAGTAAGAGGGCAGAACACCAAACTGCAAATCCATTCCGCTCTCTCTCTCTCTCTCTCTCTCTCCCCCCCTCCCCCTCTCATTTTCCACCCTTTGGCTCTAAAGAGAGAAAAAGCCTTTCCTTTCCTTTTCCCATTCCTTATTGTTTCTGAAATAATTAACAAATTTTCTGCTTGCTTTCCGGGTTTTTTTTTTTTTTTTATAAACCTGTCCCTTTACCTGGAAAACTTATACCACCTGAGAATAAATACCATCCTGCTACCTTACCCCAATTGTTGTCTCATTATCCCAATTTGCCTGACGCAACCGGTGTGTATTTTCTTTCAGTTGTCTCTTCTTTGCATCAATCTACTTTACTTTTTCTGGGTTTTCCTTGCAACTTGTTATTTTTGCTATTTTAACTTATTGAGTTCCTGAGATCTGAATTTATGCATACAGTATTGTACGAGAGAAACCATGTGGGCTTGTTTTATTTTGCTAAATGCATTAGATTTTAGTCCCTAGCTTTAATAGAAACTAGGGGTTTCAGTACCAAGATTTGATTCTGGGTAATAAAGTTTGAAGCTTTGTGTTTAGTCGGTAGTTTGAAGTTTCAGTTTTGGGTGTCCTAGAAATGAAGATTGAGCTGGGTGTGGGAGGTGGGGCATGGAACGATGAAGATAAGACCATGGTTGCTGCTGTTTTAGGCACTAAAGCTTTTAATTACTTGCTATCAAATTCTGTAGCTAATCAGAATCTGTTAATGGCTATGTGTGGTGATGAGAGTTTGCAAAATAAGCTCTCTGATCTTGTGGACCGCCCCAACGCCTCCAATTTCAGCTGGAACTATGCCATTTTTTGGCAGATTTCATGTTCCAAGTCTGGTGACTGGGTTCTTGGTTGGGGAGATGGGTCTTGCAGGGAGCCTAAAGAAGGTGAAGAATCTGAGGTCACTAGAATTCTCAATATACGCCATGAGGATGAGACTCAGCAGAGGATGAGAAAGAGAGTTATTCAGAAGCTGCAGACGTTGTTTGGAGAATCAGACGAGGATAATTATGCCTTGGGATTGGACCAGGTTACTGATACTGAGATGTTCTTTTTGGCCTCCATGTATTTCTCCTTTCCCCATGGAGAAGGTGGTCCAGGAAAGTGTTATGCCTCCGGGAAGCATATGTGGATCTCTGATGCTTTGAAACCAGGGCCTGATTATTGTGTGAGGTCATTTCTTGCAAAGTCTGCTGGGTTTCAGACAATTGTGCTGGTGGCTACTGATGTTGGCGTTGTTGAATTAGGGTCAGTGAGATCTGTTCCTGAAAGTATAGAAATGGTTCAATCAATAAGGTCATGGTTTTCCACTCGGAATTCAAGTATCAGAGCCAAGCCAATGGCTGCTGCAGCAGCAGCAGCAGCCATGCCTGCTGTGAGTGAAAAGAAAGATGAGAATTCCCCATTTTCAAATTTTGGGATTGTGGAGAGAGTTGGAGTTCCGAAGATTTTTGGTCAGGATTTGAACTCAAATCATGGTCATGGTCATGGCTTTAGGGAGAAACTTGTCGTCAGAAAAATGGAAGAGAGACCATCATGGGATGCTTACCAGAATGGTACTAGGCTTGCATTACCTGGTGCTCAAAATGGCCTTCGTGGTTCTGGTTGGGCACAGAGTTTTGGTATGAAACAAGGGACCCCAAGTGATGTTTATGGTTCACAAGCCACAGCAAATAATCTTCAAGAGCTGGTTAATGGGGTTAGGGAGGAGTTTAGGCTTAACCATTACCAACCTCAAAAGCAGGTGCAAATGCAAATTGATTTTTCAGGAGCCTCTTCGGGGCCTTCTGTGATTGGCAAACCACTTAGTGCAGAATCTGAGCATTCTGATGTTGAAGCTTCATGCAAGGAAGAACGGCCAGGCACGACAGACGACCGGAAGCCTCGTAAACGAGGCAGGAAGCCAGCAAATGGAAGAGAAGAACCCCTCAATCATGTTGAGGCAGAGAGGCAGCGGCGAGAGAAGCTTAACCAGCGGTTCTATGCATTACGAGCTGTTGTGCCCAATATTTCCAAGATGGACAAGGCTTCATTGTTGGGAGATGCTATTTCTTACATCAATGAGCTTCAAGCAAAGCTCAAGGTAATGGAAGCTGAAAGGGAAAAGTCAGGGAGCATTTTGAGAGATGCATCAGCTTTGGATGCTAACACAAATGGAGAAAGTCACAATCAAGCTCCAGATGTCGACATTCAAGCTTCCCATGATGAGTTGATGGTAAGAGTGAGTTGTCCGTTGGATTCACATCCTGCATCAAGAGTGCTTCAAGCATTCAAAGAAGCACAAATCACTGTTGTCGAGTCAAAACTTTCTGCTGCAAATGACACTGTATTTCATACATTTGTGATCAAGTCTCAAGGATCCGAGCAGCTAACAAAGGAAAAGCTGATGGCAGCATTTTCCCGCGAATCCAGCTCATTACACTCATTATCATCAACTGGGTAGTTCGAGAATTAAGGTTGACATATAGTCCATAGGCGTATATGTAGTGAAGAACCCTTTTGAAAGCTTCTTCAGTGGTTTTGATACACCGCAAGGGATCTTAAAAAGAGCTGGCTAGAAGTAGAAAAATAACTACCTATTGACCAAGTAGGGCAGCAAATTTTCTGTGATTGTTTATAGTATACATATTTTGTTACAAGTAAGTATTCTTGCCAGATGAATTACATTTCGAAGTTTTAACCAGCTGTATCATTGTTGGTTATTTAGCTGATATACTTGTTTTGTTTTTATGTTTAGTTGTTTAATTCTTTTGTTCCTTTCCATGCAATGCGCACTATCATCGCATGGCTATATTTTTTTGTCAGTGGTGCTTGTTTCAGATGAACTCAATGCAAGCTATTTCAGTCAAGTTGTAAAATTTGCAGTAGGAGATGCTAAAGGTTTTGATTTGCGAGTCTGCTACTCTTAAGCCACGTCTTCTACGAGGCAATTCATTTTCTTGCCCTCGCTGCAATAAAATTATCTTTTATTCAGGAGGTTATGTGTGGCAGGTTTTTGATTTAGTAGCGTGGAAGGTCCTGGAGGTGGTGATCAATGACTCTCAACTCAAGATTGTCACATGTTCCGTTTGAGATTTACCATTTTGAAGGAAGCGTGTTTGTATGTTTCAAGCAATTCTCTATCATCAAATGTTGACGTAACTGGTGGAAAAATTGAATAGCAGCTAATAAAGACATCCCATGTAGCCATTGCCGTTCCAGATAAATCTCCTTTAGAAATTGAAGCTCGTTATCAGTTTTGTGGTTTGAATAAAATGTGAAAAAGCTTGCAACTGGGGACCATTTCTTATCATATGGGCAAGAGTCAAGCTTCGTGAAAATGGATCCAGATGTTTTAATCAAACAAGTCGGTGGCATTTGCTGTGCTTCTGTACCTCAACCTTCTTGTTTCGTTGCTTAAAGAAATGCTCAAGTCTGTCTTCTTTTACTGAAAAACAGGACATGCAGTGGAACTGTTAAGAGATTCCTAGTTCAATTTTCTTTTCATCACTTTTCCCTGTTGTCTTGACAATCAAGTGAAGCTTCTTTAGATGCACATGAAAAGGAGGAAAGAATAGATCCTGTTCTCAAATTCTAGGCCATCCCTTTATCTCCCTCTTTCAATAAAGCCTTTGAGGTATCTCCAACACTGGCAGAAAAGAACTCCGAGTTAAATAAAACAAAAACAAAGAGAGAAACTAAATAATAAGAGCACAAGGATTTGTCGCGCGTACAACACAACCAAGGACTCTAATAAAGTAGTAGGTGGTGATGATAAACCATCATCATGCCATTGCAATACAAAATTGAAAACTGATGATCAGAAAGCCCGTGAGCAGGTTCAACCAATAGAGAAGTGATGACAAAAATCATGTGGTGCATGTGTGCCCTTAAAAAATGAGTACAACCTGTGACTTTGAAATGATGCACCCAGAAAAGCGTGACAATAACAGGATAGATACTACTGCCATTTTCTCTTGATTTGCAAGGCCCAAGAACCCGTGTCAAACTCGTGTGTACAGCATGAGGGCGATTCAATCATTCAAGTCTTTGCGTGGGGGTTGAATATTAGTATTATAAGATACCCATTTCACTGTTCAATTTATATGAAGAGAACAGGGCTTCCATCTCGGAGCACCGAGGCAGGCGGGCAGGCACGTTGTAGTAATAATAATAAGAAAAAAAAAAAAACACCATGTGCTTGGTTTTTTTTTATTATTTTCTTTTCCTATGGTCACACGGATTGAAAGGAGAGGGACGATTTCAGAATCCCGAAGGCCTAAAACACATGGCCGAACAAGGGTCCATACATTGAATTAGCCTTTAGCTTTTACGCCCATATCTCATTCACCTCCTTTGAAGTTTCATGTCAATTCATTGGGTCCTTCATTTTCCTCATATTCATTGTTTTCAAACTTCTCCCTTTGCTTTTGGTTGGAGTTGAATGATCCACACAAGGTGGGACGAGGCTTTCGAGTACGCGAAGAGGCAGAAGAACATGCCATGCTGTCGTCAAATTCGAAATACTTTCAGTACAGTCGTGTGTAACTATTTTTGGTATTTTTGGTTTGTTTGGAAGTGTGATGAGATTTTTTTTAATTATTTTTTATTTGAAAATATATTAAAATAATATTTATTTATTTTTTTAAAATTATATTTTATATCAGCATATTAAAATAATCTAAAAAAATTTATTAACTTAATTTTTAAAAATTGATTTTAATAGGGTGGATGGGACCCATTATTCTCTATGAAACACATGGACTTGTTAAGCGATCTGGGTTCTTCCGATATCCGTTAACCGGGGCTCGTGATGGCTGACCGATTCAGCTAGGAAAGGTGTGTGAACAATTTCTTCTATTAATTGGAAGCAACAATTCAATGGTCAATGCATGCCCTCCTCCGTCTATACGGGGACAAAGCTTACTACATATTAGGTTTGGTAAGCATGTTCATAGTATATTAATTATATTATAGTAATTCTATGGATGTAACTCAACTGGTCAGACTTTAAATTTGTTTCTTAAAAATCACTAATTTAAGTTTTATAAATCTCAGAGCCACTAAATATTTATATGGTTGTTAACTTCAGGGCTCGTGAAATTAATCAGGGTATGTACAAATTGAACCGAATACCAACATTAACAATAATAAAAAATTATATTACAGTATAATATCTTCTATATGTTTTTTATTAGAAAGCTAATGGACACTTGTAGCTATTGAATCCACTAGTTTTCCTTTTCCTAACATGATTCAAAATAAAAATATCTCCATTGAATTCTCTCACCAATACAAAATAATTTGATATTTTTTTCAGAAGTCAAAATCTTTCTCTCTCATCTTACTTTTCCAATAACTTTCTTTTCATCTCTCAACATCCAAAGGGTGATGCATGATAAAAATAAAATTTTAAAATTGAAATTTAAATATCTAAAACTATAGTGACTAATATATAAAAATTTAAAACGTAAGGGATCAAATTATATTTATTTTCAAAGATATAAAACATGGAAATACTGTAACTATGGAAAACATTCAAAATATTTATTTTCTATTTATCTAGCCTCTACTTGCCAAAGTTTATTTTAACCCTTTATGTAGAAAAATTAAAAAAAAAAACCTTGTTAATAATGAATAGAAAAATAAAACCAAAAAGCTATTCAATTCAAATAAGAAAACTAGAAAATGCTAGTAATAATGAATTAAAAAATAAAATTAACTAAAAAGATATTTATTTTTTCAAAAAGTTGGTGTTTAATTTTTTAAAAAAATCTTAAATTCAAACCCTTTAATTTTAAAATAAATAAATTGCACGTTAAGTTTTGCGAGACCTGAAATCATCAACTGGACCAATAAAGGTTACCTAGCTAGTAGCTAAACCCTTTGCCGAAATTTCTTTGATATTTGACCTATTCGTTATGGGCTTGGTGGGGATTTTCTGTCCAAGTCTAGAAGCTCACATCCACAGGGGTTGAGCCCATGAAAATAAAGGGCTTAAGCCTGATAAGAAATGGAAATTATAAAGGCCCTTATAATAGGTTTCACTGTTATTTTTCCGTTAGACCGTTAATTTAGTTACCATCTGCTATTTCCTTTGTGTTTCTGAATTAATGATTTTTCTTGGTATTTTATTTTTATAGAGAATTTATATCAAAATAAAGATATTCAATCCTCTCTTCTTACATAAGTAATTATTAAAATTCGTTGGTAATAAATGAGTAATATTCTCACAGTACTCAGTAACCATTCCTCAAAACATCCTTTTAGTATTAGGTTTCTCAAATAATTAATAAAAAAAATTGATGCATTTTACTCAATAAATGCTTAATTAGTAAGCATTATGAAATGGAAAATTAATCTATGATAGATATTTGGAATATCATTACTCTCATATTTGCATGTGATTTTATAATTTCATAAAAAAAAAAGTGAATGTAGTTAATTTTACTTTAAATTTATTTATTATAGTTTTATACTTATTTCTATTAACTCAAGTTTAACTTGACTTAATTGTGCGCGCGCGCGTGCACATTCTACTTTTAATACCTGCTAACTGTCACTTTATAGGCTCGACAAACTCAGCAGTGTCTTTTTTCTTGGACACTGGTTGTAAGGGAGTTTTCTTTTTTTTTCTTCAAAATAAGGTATGGCAAGTCTTTTTTCTTTAAATAGGGAACTTTTGAACTTGTTTACCAAACTAAAGCACTTTACTCTGCATCAACACCATGTGCTAAGTATTATGGCATAGAAATCAAAATAATTGAAGCACGAAAGTAACGTTAATTTACTTCCTCCTCTCCCTCTCCTTCCTTAGATCTCCTCTCCAAGTTATCATATTGTATTCTAAGCTATTGCAATGGAGAATTGTAATTTTGAAAAGAATAATATATTGGAATTTGTCTTAATAAAACATTGTTAATGTAGTTTTACCTTTATCAATATTTCATATTGACAGAAAAGGGGAAAAAAGAAGAGGATAGCATTGCAGATCAAGTACGATCGAATTCATCTAAATGATTTGCTTGCGCCTGAAGAGTTTTTAGGTTGTCTTGGGATTGGAGACTATGCTGGGAATAGTCTGCAAGACATATGATGGCATTAAGGTTTGAGAGAATTATGATGAAGGCAGAATAAATAGCATAGCCGGCATGCATGGTCTTGGATATTCAAATGGGAGGAAAATTGATGGTCGATTTACTGCCATTTGTCTTGAAGATTTGACGCGCAAACCCCGCTTATAAATGAGGACAAAACCCCCATTTATGTTTCCTTTTTGGTAACATTTTTGGATAACTTATTGCTTATGGAGATATTGTCTACAGCTTATTAACAGGCCGTATGGTGGTGGTTTCATACCCCATTATCAACAACAACAAAAAATACATGCTCTTTTAAAGCCAAAGTTACCAAATGAGAAGAGTCCTTGATTTCTTGACTTTGCGGTGAACGTGGTCAATTTGGATGAGCGGAATTTGTTTTGTGTTACTGCCAGCGGACATAGCATCAGAGAGACACTATTCTATAACCTATTTTCTTACCTGCAAGGACACACGACTAGAGCTGGCATGCTTTCTGCTCTCCTATGCACAACTCACGGAGCCCTGTCTTTAGATGGTGGGATGATCAAGAAAAATGGGCTCTTTGCGCTTGGCAGCAAGTTAGTTTGTCATTGAGGTCTTTTTTTTTTTTGGGTGTGTGTGTATGTGTGATTGGGCTTATTATAATAGTTAATGCACTCGAGGAGTTGTCGATTCGTACCTGTGCTTTCACTATTATTTTTTTATGTTTACCTTTTTATTGCAAAAATCCATCCGTTTGCAGGGAAATTTTCGAAGTGTAATTCCCAGTAATCGTTAGCATATCTGATTTACTTTCAAATTATAGTCAAATGGAAGATAGCATCAGGAAGTTGAGGTGGGAACAGTATAATACTGAGCAGGATATGCTAAGAGAACAGCAGTTGTTGGATAAAGCCAGGGCTGCCTCTTCAGGCAAACCGTAAGTATGAGGTAATGTTCCAACAGAAAGCTGAGCTCTGGTGTTGAAGATATTTTAGCATGCATGAACCACTGGAAAGGGCACTGCTACATTGGGGTATTATTCATGGTACACCATTGCTTGTATTTCATGTTGACATAGCCAATTTAGATGCAAAAAACAAAGTAAAATCTTTGCGTGTCCTCGAGCTTGTTATGGACTTACGATGTTGCCTCTTCACTTTCATTTTGTCACAATCTCGGTTTGAAGGCTGCAGCCTGCTGTTTGGTACATGTTTTTGATTTGTCCAATATGGAATTCTATTCAAGTTCTTATTTCTGCAAGGTGCATTCTGAAACTGCTTATCTTAGCGAATATTCAAGTTACCTCTCGAATTGGCTTTTCGGATTCGAGCAGGACTAGTTGGGAACACAAGCAACCGGGATTTTCTTCTCATGCTTATAGAATGTTCGAGTTAGAGGGACTGAAAAATGGCGTTACTTCACTTGTGCATTTGTCAGCAGGAAAATGTCAGCTGTTTTTTGGGGGTGATTTGAGGATAAAAGTTTAATGTTGCGTAAAAAGAGAACGAAAAAGAGGTTTCACCGAGATTTGAACATGGTTATTGGATTCAATCGAGGATAAACTAGTCCAACTTCTTCGGCTGATTAGAGGGTTCATGCTATTATGTGTACTGTCAATGGTTCAAGGTTTGAAATTCGAGGGTCATGCAAAAGCTACTTCTTTGAGGTAGGATGATATAAAGATCATCACGCATACTGTATCTGTCCAGAAAAATTAAATGCTCAAGTTTAGTAATCTAGTTAACACTGGAATAAAGACAGTGGGCGGTAGTAAATCGCCTTTTAATCTCTATTGAGCAAGTTCTTAGACGTTTAAGCTCAAGCCTTCAGTTTTCAATCTTATAAATAGATGCCGATAAACTATAATTTCTTCTCTAGAGTTTCATTAGCTTTCTTTTATTAAATACCCCGGGTAGAACCTTGCGAAAATTAGCTTCCCTGGCGAAACAAAACAAGGCTGCTCATGGACCTTGTTGCCGCCCAGTGTTCAATCCTACTCTTCGTGGTTATTTGAAGTCACAGCATAAATCCATCAGGCTGCCTCCAGGCCCACCAAGATTGCCTCTATTCGGCAACCTTCTTCAGCTGGGTCAAGTAGCTTCTTTGTGTGATAAAAAAGAGGCTCGAGTCCATTGCAAATCACCGTGCTGGAGAGGCCCAACAACTGGTCCAAGATGTCTGGGTCTGGTCTCAAACAGAAAAGCCCGTGAGCTTGAGGGAAGTGCTTGGTGCATTTTCTATGAACAATGTGACTAGGATGTTGCTGAGTAGGCAATATTTCGGTGCAGAATCTGCAGGCCCACGAGAGGCCATGGAATTCATTCACGCATAACACGAGTTGTCTGGGCTTGTATATCTTGGTGATTAATGGTTAGATGGCATGAGCTACACTGTGATCCTGGTTATTTTTTTTTTAAATGTCAAAAAAATAATACTCATGTGATACCATTATTTTAAAAGAAATAAAAAAAAATCTAAGAATTTTGAATTAAAAGAGGTTATGCATGCTGCCAAATCAGTGACCAGGAAATCAGACAAAACAAAAACACCATAAAGCCAGCTTCTCATGGCTACACTCACTCTATTAATTTAAAGAAAATAAAAGATATTGGTTTAATTGCTCATAGTCTGCAGATAAATCGAGGTGTTTAAAACTGGAGCTTGTTTGATAAGACTAACAAGTCAATTCTAACCTAACCTTAAAACTCGTTTATGAATAGTCCTTAAGCTTGTTTTAGCCCAATTCATTTAGGCCCACGAACCTATTCAAATAGTGGCGTTCAATTTATAACAATGATAAAATAGCTCCCCTTTTTTTTTTACTTCATCAATGTTGTTTTCAGTTCCGTTCAATTTATTTATTTATTTAATTTTTATGTGAACTTTTAAGTGTTTGAAATTGTTTTTTTTTAAATTAATTGTTTTTTTTTAAAATTGTGTTTTTTAATAATTTTTAATAATTTTTATGTGTTAAAATAAAAAATATTTTTTTATAAAAAAATATTATTTTAATACATTTTCAGCAAAAAAAATATTTTAAAAAATAACCATTATCTAATCCTAAATATTCTCTACAAACTATTGCAAGCTAAAATAATTGTAGTCCTTTTTTAGTTTAGCTTTTTGATCAAATTTGTTTTTTTTATTAAAAAACCTAAAAGTCAAAGGTGTTTTACTATGATACTAGACACATTACAGGGGAATCGTTTTTTTCTTTTTTGTTATTTTTAAGTTTGCATAGGGGTCCTTTTATAATTTTAATAAATTAATTAATATTAAAAAAAATTACAAAAATGCTTTACACACATCAACGTGTGCGAGGCCATCTAGTTATCAAATTGTATTATCTAGAGCGGCATTAGAAGCGACACATTATTCTCTTGTCAACGGTGTAACACGTGCTTATAATAGGGGCACGGTTAGCCTCGAGTATGCTTTTTTTTTCCCTCTCTATTTCTTTATTTTTAGCCTTGAAATCCACACGAGCCCTCCAAAAAACAATTATGTCCTCTAGTTGTATTTTTATTAATTTTAGACCTTGTTCTTTTGATTATCATTTGTTTTGCTTTAGATGTTTTTTAATTTTAGATTTGTTTTCAATTTCATTCTTGAGAATTTCATTTAATTTGATTTTTATATATAATTTTGTCCTCATTCTTTTAATTGATTTTTTTTGTGTTTTAACATTTCCTTCATTTATTCTTTTTTCAATTTATCTCTCGTCATTTTATTGCATTTATTTCTTATCCAAATTTAATTTCTGCTCTTTTGATTGCTGCTTTCTTATCTTTTTCTTTTTAATTTTATCCCTCAAAATCTTATTTTATTTTTTATTTAATTTGGATCTTCGTTCTTTTAATTACTATATTTTTATTATTATTTTAATTTAGTCCCTAATTATTTTCTTTGATTTAGTTTTTATACTAGATTCGATCCATATTGTTTTGTAATTAAAAATTTTACTTTGTTATTTTTTCATGTTTGTCTTTTTACAGGGTAATCTTGTCTCATGACCCAACTTCAATTTAAGTTTTTTTATCCTT
>Ga0325404_1004489_pt1 | contig 14831 bp, 1 predicted proteins | sample PopdelMetagenome_18_FD_205664 | JGI IMG/M metagenome (GOLD analysis project Ga0325404, IMG submission 205664) | Populus deltoides microbial communities from Bellville, Georgia, United States - Xylem-Control-R1 | ecosystem: Host-associated > Plants > Phyllosphere > Stem > Wood/Secondary xylem... | reverse complement strand
TTGGACACTGTCCTCATGATGACAAACCAGACTTGGTCCATGACAATTTGCTTCCTTGGTTGGCTCATCTTGCTGCTTCATGACACATTCTGCTTCCTAGAATGAATTTAGTTCAAGCCATTCCTTGTATATTGGGATTTAAGAAGCTTATCATCCCTGGCTAATTTGTATAGAAAATTATGATACACTGGATATTGACCGTGCTTCACCGCGAGTCAAATATTTTTTTTCAAATAAAAAAAATTATATACACAAGCTTTTTCAACGTGTTTTTGTATTTGAAATTTCTTTAGTGAAAAAAATAAATTTTATGCATATGTGTAATCAGATAAATCGAGAACTATATGTGTTAATAAATAAAAAAAAATATAAATGATAACTAAAAATAAAAAATAAAAAAATTAAGAGATAAATATAAATCAAGATATTTAATCTCACAAGACGAGATATTTACCCGGTTGTGTTTGCTAAATTTATTTATTAAAATAATATTTGTATTCAAGCAAATAATAATAGAAATAGATATACAAATTAAATTGAATAAATAAGATAAAAGAGGAAAAAAACACTATACAAGGCTACCCATATTAGAAGTATTATCTAAAAATAAGATTTTTTTATTAAAAAAAATAATTTTTATCTTTAAAATATATATATATATATATATATATATATATATATATATATATATATATATAATAATTTTAAAAAAGAAGTAGAAAAGAAAGAAAGAAAAAAAAAGGTAAGACGCTACTTGGCCTGACCCATTTCGTCAAGGCTTATATGTGGGCTTGCCCTGGAAAACCCACACCAAACCCTTATTTTTTTTTGTTACAATTGTTGTCCGCTCTAATTTTTTTTTTTAAATTAGACGTGCCTCTTATTGAGTAAGATGACGCATCGTCTGATTTGACCAGATTCCGACCATTATAGTGGCCGAAAAATCATGGCTTAAGTTGTTTTGACCTTAAAAACCATTATTTCAGCCAATTTTTAATTGTAAACACCTATAAAAACACCTTTGTAATCCTTATAAACATATCCATGACCCTAAAAAAACAAAAAATTATCCCAGCTCATATATGTTTTTTTCATGAATTTTAAAGGTAAAAAAACACTTAATATGAACTCCCTTTCTCACTGACATTGTTCATTGTGTTCAATATATACAGGATCACCAAAAGTTAATGTCCGTTTGTATTTTTCTGAGAGCTAAATTATTGTTCACCTCTCACTTGAACTGTTTATTGTTGTTCGGTACATACAGATTCACTGATAGTTAATTTATGTCGGTATTTTCCCGAGAGTTAAGTTACTATTCACTTCTCACTTACACTATTTATTACTGGTCAGTACATATGAAATAACCGATAGATAAAAAAATAGTCAGTGATAGTTGGAGAGTTTTTAAAAATTTTCAATTAAATTGAAAATTTCAATTAGACTTTACAAACGGATACATCGATAAAAAAAATAAAAATATTAATATTTAATTGTCCGTTGGTAAAACTGTCAATAACAAAGCCCCAAATTAAAATACCAGAATCCAAAAAATCAGAATAGACAAAAACATTTTTCTTATTCTCTCTTCTTCTGCAGCTTCTTCTCTCCTCCTCCCAAATCTTCATCTTTCTTTCTCTTCTCTCCCTCTTTCGTTCCTCAACCCATTATCTTCTTTTCTCTTCTTCTCCACGCGCAGGTATGTCTTATCCTCTTTTCTCCTTCTCTTATTCTCTATTTATTTAATTAGGATTCATTTTTCTCTTCTTGGGCTCGGGAAAACTCAACATTGAGGTAAGATTCTTCTTTTTCCTTCTCTTTTTGTGTGTGTGTGTGTGTGTTTTTCACATTTTTGTTTTACATTTTTTTTATATTTTTATGTTATTAATAATTATATAAATTTTAATGGAAATTTGTTGTGTTTTTGAAAATCTTTGTTACAAATAATTGTATAAATATTGATGGCATTTTTTTATTTTTCCTTAAATTTTTCTTTTATAAATAATTGCATAAATCTTGATGGCACTTTTTTTTAATTTTTCTATCATTAAAAATTGTATAAACATTATTGGAATTTTTTATTTTTTTTAATTTTATGTTCTTTAATGATTGTATATAGATTGTTGGAATTTTTTAATTTTGTTTTTTAATTTTTCTGTTCTTTAATGATTGTATATAGATTGGTGGAATTTTTCTAATTGTTTTTTTTTTCTAATTTTATGTTATTTAATGATTGTATATAGATTGTTAGATTTTTTTAATTTCTTTTTAATTTTTATGTTCTTTAAAGATTGTATATAGATTGTTGGAATTGTTTTTTTTTTATTTAATTTTCTCTTATTAACATGGTTAGCTAATTCATTTTTTTGGTGTTAGCCAACAATTTTGAATAATAATGAAAATAACCAAAATAGTAGCCATCATAAATGAAAAAAAAAATCTAAGATAATAGTTAGGATAAATGAAAAGTTTTAATGTGAAATATTGATACTATAGATCATTTAAGTGTTTATATTAACATTTTATGATCATTTCGCAAATGGCAGTACCAAAGTTAATTGAAAATTTAGTTATATTAACATAATTGAAATTATTCGATTGACATAGATTGAAATAAAATCAACTAGTTTGTGCAATCCAATTTAAATTGTTGTTTATTTGCCTGTTTAAAACTTTTAGGTAGTTTCTTGTATAGGAAAGGTGTTGCCGAATATTTTTAAAATAGGAATGGTTTATGGTATCTTAATCGTTTAATTTGTATAGATGCCTCAGGAAAAGTAAATAGCATGTCATACGGATATGATTGCTGCTAGTTCTTCTAATAGCGTTTTTGAAGATCATGAATTGTTAGGTGCAGACTAAGAACAAGCACCTGAGACACAGGAATCCATCTATGACGATGCCATGTCGAGAGGAGGTCCCTTCATAATGAGATTCATTTACTTGGAAGTACCAGGCTTAGTGTAAGAACGATCTTTCAATGTAAGTTTGTTTTCCCTTCACATCGACATGTTAATAATTTTTAGAAAATTAATTTTGAATTAACGAATTCTTTTTTAGGTTTATAAACATTAAGGCTATCAAAACCATGACATTGGCAACCAAATCGCTAATGGAAATTTCATTGTTTAAATGAAGTTAGGTTTTCAAATATCCTGAATGGAAACCTATGATTGATACATGGTTTAGAAGGTTTAATGTTAGTATCAACTTAAATATTGTTTTATTATGTTGATTTGGTTAGTTTATTAACTTTGTAATGAAATTTTTCTTATACAAATTTTAACTGCATGGAAAAATCTGAATGGGATAGAGCTGACAACGCTATTACAAGGAGGGTTTGGGAGAATCACGCTGCAACTAGGTAAGATTAAAATCAAGATAAAAAAATTTAATCCTTTTATTCAACTTTATTATTCATTTACTAACAGATAACTCATTTGAACCATATAGGTTGTGTTATTTTTTGTATGAAGTGTAAAAAAAGCCAAAAAATACATGAAAAAAATAGAGCTTCCAAGCTAGAAGGAGGTGACGATATGGAAGGATTTCAGACCTCCGTATGTCTCAGAGGTAGTGTGGGTGGAATATATTTAGCACGTGATGTCCAATCATTTTATGCGCGATCACACTCTGGTGTGGAGAACTGGAATCGGCGTGTTCATGGTTTCGTTACCATGCATACTGACAGCTCATTCTATTCGTTTTACATGCGAAGCAGATGGTAAAATTCTTTTTAATTACATCTATTTTTTTATTTGTTATTTTTTTATAAATATATTTAAGTAACAATAATTTTCTCTTGCAGGCTATGGTTCTTGGATGCAAACAAAGTTCGAATGAGCTTTTTATGAAAATGCACGTGCGAATTGATGAATGCCAAAAAGAGGTGCAACAGCTTGTGGATAGCCGAGCTCAGCACTTTGTGGTATGTTGTTTTAAATATTTTTTTAAAACATTATTTTTTTGAATTTTTGCTAACTTTTTTAGGATACATATAACATCGAGTTGAAGGAGAGATATGGTGACAATCTTTTGACCCATCTGGATTTCGATCCGGATTTGTGGGTGAAGGCAGGATTGTCCGATGGACCCGATAAAAATCAGGTGTATGATCTGTCTAACATTACAATTTAGTTCTTATGGATGACCCATAATTTTTCAACAATTGGATGCTCGCAATCGGTTCTGAGCATTCAAACTCCAGAGTTTGAGGTGATTCTAGACTAGCAAGTTAAAGATTGGACGACCCATCTTGCTGCTGGTTATGAATGAGTCAATGCTGAGATGGGTGAACTTCGTTGATTGGAAATGAAGATGAGATCACAAATGAGTGGTACATGTGCTCATTTTGAACTTATAAATGTTTAAATTTGTAATAAATATTTGAATTTCATTTGAACTTAATTTTTTTTAATTATTTTTTGTTTTTGTTTAATAGATTTTTTTAAAATATATATTTTTAAATTATTACTAATAGGGTTACTAATAGATAAAGATTGTTGGTATATTCTAGAGAGTTGGAAAAGAATTACTGTAAATGTCACTATCACAGTTTACTCACCGACGAAATAACAGAGGATCTATTTAATGGTTTCATGTCAATTCACCAAAAAATAAAAAAAAATCATCGATGGAATGACATTTAATTTTTCTATTGGTGATATGTTATATTTAACGATTGAAGTACTGACGAAATGAAACGTGTAAATTATTTTTTGCGAGCTTTGTTCGTCAATATAAATCCATCTATAAAATTATTACCAATGGACTTACCGACATATCACAAATCACTGACTATAGTTTTTTTAATGAATTAGTTTTCGTCCATAATCACATCGGTAAGTTTCGTCTTGACGGACTGCGAGTATAAATATCGACGGGAAATTCCATCGATAAATCTAAAACTTTTGGTTGTGATATGCATCTAAAACTAGCAAAGATCATAATTATGTTATCTTTGCATTAGGTGAATGAGTTTGAGCACATATGAGGAAGAAAAGATTTATAGCCCATAAAAGATAATTCAAGAGGATAAAGCATATCTTCTAGGTGAGTATAGTGACGTCAATGTTACTTTTAATGTTTCTTTCATTCTCTATTTAATATAGGTGATAATTTAAGGTCAAATCCTTTTTAAGAGAAGAGGAATGATGAGAATCAATAAGCATCTTCAAAGGATTAACTAGAGGCGCCAATTACAAGGTCAATGGCAAAAGAAAGTTAAAGAGGCATTCAATGGAATAATTCAAGATATTTGGGCTAAGACAAGCATCAAGATTACAACAAGTTATGATCGGGCTTTAATTAATGTAACTCATGCAAAGGAAGGAGTTGGTTCTCAGCCTTAAAGCATTCACATTGAACATATTTTTCTAATATATATTTTTATATTAAGAGGCATAACTTTTGATCCGGCTGTTGGATCGGGGTGAAAGTTTATAAAAATATTTTAAAGGCCTTTTCTTTTCTATAGGGCTGAAATTTTATAGCGTTATGATATTGTAATGATCTTGTGATTATGTATAGAAGTTACTATTTGAGATTTACAATATTTTCCTGGTTGATCTAGGATTTTTTTTCTATTTTATTTAGAACTCTTTTGTTATTTTTCCAACTTGTTCAGGATGTTTTTCCAAGTAAAAATAGGGTTATTGAAATTGTATATAGATTTCTTAGGGATATTTTAATTTTAGAGATAATATTATGTGTGCATGGTTGCTTATACTCTTGGTTTTTCATTGAACTCTTCAAAACTTATCAAAGATTACTTCTTTGTGACATTCATCGTTATAATTCTAGTTCTTGACTCTTTATAATCAATGAGTTGAGTTTTTCATCCAATAACTATTGTTATTTGGTTTAGGTAATCATCAGGTCTTATTTTTTTTAACTTGATTTTAGCTTTTTAAGCCAGAAGGTTCTTACTCTTTGAGTTCATATCAGATTTGCTAAAAAGAATAAAATGGTTGTTTATTTTTTGTATATACAAGTTCTATTCACAACAAAGAGGGATTGAAAAAGAGATTCTACTATATGATTAGGGATGTTGATTTTTCATGGTTTAAGAGAAAACCCTTAAAAAAAATCTTGATCATCTATCCTTTGATGATTGTAAGATTCTACTATATATAATTTTTTGTATTTTATTGTAAGATGATTGTAGTTGTTTTTTTGATAAGCATGTTTTACCTTCCAATTATCCTTTTGATCATATATAGACTATTGGTTAGTATGGAAAATTTAGAAACTGATTAGGAATATAAAGAGAGCATTACAATGCCTTCAACTAGTTTTCATGCAATAATCAAAGAATGTGTTTGTGGATGACCATTATCCATCAGAAGAATCATTAATTTAATTCATCAGCACAAGTTCCTAAATCGTGGATGAGATTGGTGTTTTGGGAAACTACAACTTTATTCTAGACATTAGATATATAATTTATATGATGCCACATACAATTACGTGAATTTATAGAAAGAAGCTAATGTTTATACATGAAAAGAAAATATAAAAAATATATTATAATAAAAATTAAAACATCTATGGAATTCACTATAATAGTGAACAATAAACATTTTTTTTTCATTTTCATCCTTAATTTTTTTTGGTTTGCAATTGAAACATGTTAAAGATGGACAATTTTTTTTTTAAAAAAAGAAGATCAAAGTGTAAAATCCCCTATAACCAATCTAAAATTCAATGGAAAAGTTCTTTTTTCACCCCTATACTTCTTTTTTCTTCCTTTTCAGTCCTTATATTTTTTGTAATTTCAATTTTGGTTTAAGAGTTTATTTTCTTCACATTTTAATCTCTGAGTTCAAGATAGGAGAGAGAAAGTCACTTGAAAAAGGTGAGAAGAGAGAACATTGTCGATTTCTTCACTTTTCAGCGATTAAACTTGCCATTCTTGTTGTCATGAAGATCCATTCTAAGGGAAGTTTGATGGTGGTGAGTTTTTCCTATAAAGGTTTATTAAGTGTTTTTGGGTGAAAATAGATTGAAATAAGATTTTAACCCTAAAACACCACACCCTTGATTTTCTGGCCATCATTTGTTTTTCAAACAAATAAAGGTTGTCCGCCTCTTAAAATATGAAAAAAAATGTCCTCAACATGTGGGCCTCCTTTAGGACCACATGCCTAGGCTTTTTTTTAAGGCCTATGTATGATGTGGGCTATCTAAGATTATTTTTTTTAATCTCATCCTTTAATATTTGACTAATTTTGAACTTGTCTTTATTTTTTATATTATATGAATAAATAAAAAAATATTAGTGAACCCATTGAAGTCCATAATTGAGGTTATTGGTTTAACTAGTTAATCTAAAATTACTTGGGTTTATCCTATACGTTTTCGTTTTAATGGTTTTTTTTTAAGAGAAGATGTGATCTTGAATTTCTTTAAAAGCCAAACTACCTTTACCAATTGTCCAAGCTGTCTGTGGTCCCGTGCACCTAATCTTTTTTTTTGTTTTTTTTTTTCTCATTTGAATTTTTTGCCTTTGGACCCGTCAAATGAACTCACTCAAGTTGAGGTAACTTCCACACAATTTAATTTGAAACCCGGGCTAAATAAGGAGTTGGTCGAGAGTTTTAAAGTTTAACTCATTAGACCCGATTTAATGATAATGTCAAAGAGTTACCTATTGTCTGAACATTACTTTTTTATGTTCAAGAAATATTGGTCCACCCCCCAACATAAAGCAAAATGAAACCAAGTTCCCAACTATATAACAAATAAACTATAAAGGAAATGGGGTATCAACAATGCCTTCACTGTAGCATCAGACTCATTTAACTGTGTATTACAACAATGTAATTACGATTTCCCCTAATCAAATAACATTTAGCTTGATTGATAGGGGTAGGATAGTCTTTTTCTTTTATGAATAGTGAAACTGTGAAAATGCCCTTAAAAGCAAAAAAAAGTATATGCATGATGTCTAGGGGTAGTTTTGTTTTTTCACTCTTGACATTTAAATTACTTAAATGCCCTTAAAGTTAAAAAAAATTGTCTTTGATCTAAGGTAATTTTTGTCTTTGTAATATTGTTGTTTTTGTTATTACTGATCAAGGGCATTATGGTATTTTAATAAATATTAAATATTATTAAAATATAAAAGCTACTAGAGCATGCGTTGGGAGGCACCTACACATCTTTGGCGGCATATGCGGCCCCTCTTGGTGGTCAACATTGCTCTTCCACCATATCATTGGAAGCGCCGCCATGTGCTCTTCCTACTGTTACAATGCATGTCGATGTCAGGTGGGAGGCTTATCACTACTGGGCCTCTTTTTTTACTCTTTTCCTCCCATAATTACATGGATGTCTTCTATATCGTTGATATTTCAACATTAATCCTTATTCTTTTGATTTTTAATTTCTATTCTTAGTTTTTTTTGTAAAAGTTTTGTTTGTTTTCGATTTAGTTCTATAATTTTAATTTTTCATATATATTTTTTTTCAATTTGATCTTTATTATTTTGATTTTTGATTTATTTATTTGACCATTTTATAAAAGTTTTATTAGTTTTCAATTTCATTCTTCAATCCAAGTTTATGATGTATTATTTTTTTTTCAATTTGGTCCACATTCTTTTTTTTCTTCTTATTGTTGAAGTTATTTTTATTTTCAGTTTAACGTTTCAATAAAAAAATTTAGTTGCCCTATAATTTGTTTTTATTTTTATTTTGACCTTCATTCTTTTAATTACTATTTTTTATTTATTTTAGATCCTTTTGTGTATTTTTTTTTTAGTTTCATCATTCATCGTTTGATTTGCTAGGAATTAGGCTTCTTATTTTTTCCATGTATGATGTTTTTGGTCAAATAACTAGGCCACGAGTTTAAAAAGTTAACGTGGGTCAACATCTTTTTTTGACTTGTTTTCCTTTTTGATTTCATCATTTGACATTGGTTTTTTTTTCTCAAAAAATAAACATTTTGTTTTTGATTTTCTTTTAAATTTTTTTTTGTCCAGTTATCTTAATCTCATAACATAGGCCACAGGTTTTGCGGGTTAACCCAGGTTGGCTCATCCTTTATTACTTAAGTTACGTGTTTATCATGCTATCTTAAGTTAACTCGAGTTTTTTTTTTCTTTTTTTAATCTATTTTCAAGATTTCAAAGGTTTTTTTCTCTCCGAGTTTTCATGATTTTATTTTACAAATTTTTCTTGTTTATTACCATTGCCTATTTTTTTATTGTCTAATTAAAATAAAACCAACTTATTAAACTTGGTCAGGGATATAACTAGAGTTGTTGGTTTTTCTTATTCTTTTAAAATGCACTTGCGACATCTGAACATTTTATTTTATGGAGAAAAAAAAATACAGACCCACAACATACAACAAGTGCTTGTTAGTATCAATTATATATCGACTACTTATCTCCTATTTTTTTTGTTGGTATTTTATTCTAACTATTAAAAAGTTAAAAATGTTTTTAAACAAGTAAAAAAAGAGATGTTTTTCAAAATATTAAATCATAAATCAATAAAATCACATTAGACTTCATTAATTATTATCTACCAAGCATTTAATTTTTTCTATAAATATTTAAATTTTTTATTTTTTATTAAAATAAAAAATATTCAATATTTACTTTAACAATGAGAAAAAAGATAATATTATTAAAATCATACTAGTGAACAAATTGCATAAAAAATACCAAATATAAAAGAATAATAGTGATTGATCACCACTAATCAATTATCTAGTCCACAAATTTACTATAATTATATTAGAATAAAAATTAAAATGTTTAGGATTTCACTATAGTAGTGAACAATATATATATTTTTTCATCCTTAATTTTTTTTCAATTGTAACATTTTATGCCTAATTTTATGATCAATATGTGAAAACTTGTTAAGGATGGACCATTTTTTTTTATTTTGTTTTAAAGAACAAAGTGTAAAATCCCTCACAAGCAATGTAAAATTCAATGGAAAAGTTCTTTTTCACCCTCACACTTTCCTTTTCTTTCTTTTTCAGTCTTTATATTTTTATAATTTCAATTTTGATTCAAAAGTTTATTTTTCTCACATTTCAGTCTTTAATTTCAAGAGAGGAGAGAAAAAGTCACCTGAAAATTATAAGAGAGAACATTGTTAATTTCTTCAGTTTTCAACGACAAAACTCGTTGTTCTTACTGTCATCAAGATCCATTTCAAGAGAAGTTTGATAATGGTAGGTTTTTCCTATAAACATGCATGAATAAGAAGATCAAGACCCATTTTTATTTTATTTGGTTTATTTTCATTTTTTGGTGATTTTAGGCTAATTTGGAGTTGGTAGGTGGTTTAAGAAAGTTTTTACATTGTTTATTAGATGTTTTTGGATGAAAATGGGTTGAAAGAGCATTTCCAACCTAAAAAGCCCCAACCCTGATATTTTAGCCACAATTGTTTTTTTCAAAACTTTAAGAGTTGTCCTCTCTTTAAAAGAAGGAAAACAATATGGCCACGACATGCAGGCCTACCCTAGGACCACATGCCTAGGATTTGTTTTAAGGCTCATATTGATGGGCCATATAGGTTGCGTGCCTAGTATAGCTTTTTTTTTTTCAATTTAATTTATCAACATTCAGTTTTTGTTGATTTTTTTTTCAATCTCATCATTTAATATTTGATCGATTTTGAATTGGTTTTTATTTTTTATTATATGATTAAATAAAAAAATGTTAGTGAACTTGTGATTACTTTTGGTCTATTCAATATATTGTCGTTTTAATTTTTTTTTAAATGTCATCTTGAATTTTTTTAAAAGTCAAACCACTTTTTACTGATCCTCTAAGTTGTCTTCGGTCCCATGCACCTAGTCTCTCTGTTTTTTTGTCATTTGATTTTCTTCCTTTTGACATACCAAGTCGATTCATTCACTTTAAGAAAACTCCCATACAATGTCAAAGAGTTCCCCATGGCCTGAACAATAATTTTTTATGCTTAAAGAATTTTGGTTCAACCTGCAACGTAAAGCAAAAGTAACCCAGTTCCCAACTATATAACAAATAAACTAAAAGGGAAAGGGGGCCTAACAAGCCTTCACCATAACACCAAACTTATTTCATTGTGGATTACAATAGTGAAATTGCAATTTTCCCCCAATCAAAAAACATTTATCTTGGTTGATAGGGGTAGGATGGCCTTTCACTTTTTTATGAACAATAAAACTACTAAATACCCTTGAAAGCAAAAAAAAATATGCATGGTGTCTAGGGGCAGTTTTGGGTTTTCACTTTTGAATGCACATTTAAATTACTTATATGCCCATAAATTAATAAAAAAAAGGTTGCCTTTAGTCTAGGGTTATTTTTATCTTTTTAAGTTTGTTTTTTTTGTTATTTAATATTTCATCGAGGTCATTATGGTATTTTAATCAATATTAAATATTATTAAAAATAAATAAAGTTGTTGACGCATGTGTTGGGAGGTGCCCACACTACTGGGTGGTGCGTGGGGCGCCTCTAGGTGGTCAACACTACTCTTCCGCTGTATCATTGGAATGACCATCGTGTCTTCTCTCTACTAGTACTATGCATGTTAGTGTTGGGTAGGTGGTTTATCATCGGTGGACTTTTTTTTTATTCTTTTCTTTAGCCCCCTATAATTATAGGAAAATCCTCTTTGTTGTTGATATTTCAATTTCAAGCTTTATTCTTTTGATTTTTAGTTTTTTTCTTACCTTTTTTGTAAAAGTTTTGTTTGTTTCTGATTTAGTCCTTTAATTTCAATTTGTTATATAATTTTTTTTTCAATTTGTTCCATATTCGTTTGATTTTTGATTTATTTCCTTGACCCTTTTATAACATTTTATAAGTTTTCAATTTCATTCTTCAATCTAAGTTTATGGTGTATTATTTTTTCAATTTGGTCCTCATTCTTTTTCTTTTTGTTAAAGATATGTTTCTTTTTTCAATTTAACGTCATTTCAATCGAAAATGTTTAATTGCCGTTTAGTTTATTTTTTATTTTGATTTTCATTCTCATTCTTTTAATTACTATTGTTTTTATTTTAGATCCTTTTGAATAGTTTTTTTTTCTTCTAATTTTATCCTTTAGCATTTGATTCACTGAGAATTACACTTTGTATGTTTTCTATGTATGATGCTTATAGTCTAATAATCAGGTCTCAAGTTTAAAAAGTTAATGCGGGTCAACATCTTTTTTTTTACTTATTTTCTTTTTTGATTTCATCATTCAGCATTAATTTTTTTCTATATACATAAAAATTCCTTTTGTGATTTTCTTCAATTTTTTTTCTTTCGGGTTATCCCAATCTCATGACATATAGGCCATGGGTTTTGCGGGTTAATCTGGGTTGGCTTGCCCTTTATTACCCAGGTTACATGTCTATCGTGTTATCCTGGGTTAACTCAAGATTTTGTTTTGTTTTTTTTATCCATTTTCATGCTTTCAAAGTTTTTTTTTTAGTTTTCATGATTGTTTTTTAAATTTTACCCATTTATTATCATTGCTTATTTTTTTTATTTTTTAATTAAAATAAAACCAACTTATTATTAAATCTAATCATAGTTATAACTTGAGTTGTTTATCTTCTTTATTTTTTTAAAACAAACTTTTAATATTTGAACTTTGTTTTTATGAAAAAAATACATACTCGCGGCGACGTACAAGTATCTCCTTTCTTTTCTTTTTTGTTGGTATGTTATTCTAACTATTAAAGCATTAAAAATGTTTTTAAACAAGTTAAAAGGAGCTGTCTTTCAAAATATTAAAATCATAAATCAATAAAATCACATTAGACTTAAATTATCATATACCAAACATTTAATTTAATTCTATCAATATTTAAATTTTTTTCTTTTTATTAAAATTAAAATAATTTATTAAATATTAATTAAAGATATTCAATATGTACTTTAACGGTGAGAAAAAAAGATAATATTATTAAAATCATACTAGTGAAAAATTGCATAAAAAATACCAAATATAAAAGAATAAAAGTAATTTGTTCCATTAGCCGATTCAATCATCTTTAGGGGGTGTTTGTTTTCTAGAAACCACTTTCCAAACTTTCCTGTGTTTGTTTGCCATTAGAAAAGTTGGTCAACAGAAAACACTTTCTGGTCAACGAAAAACATTTTCCGATCAACGGAAAACACTTTCCAGTCAAAGGAAAATTTAGCTTGGTTTCCAGAAAAGTCGTTTTCTTTTATTTTGGGCGGAAAACACTTTCCGGAAGTTGTGAAAAATTTAGAAATGTCATATTATTTGCTGATTATATCAAATTTGGTCCTCAAACTTTTGATTGCTATATATATTTTGTTTTGAATATTTTTTTTCAATTTTATCCCTTAGAATTTAATTTTTATATTAAGTTTGGTCCTCATTTTTATAATTGTTATTTTTTTCCCTTATAAGTTTTTAATTGAAATCTTTTATCTATCAAATCTGTTCCTCATTCTTTTGATTATTTCTTATTTTATTTGAAATAATTTATGAAATGTTAATTATTATTATTTTAATTTCTTCATATTTTAATTTTTTTATTTTTTAGATTTAATCTCTATTATTTTGATTATTATTTATTTTATTTGAGATAATTTATGAAATTATATATTTTTTTTCAATTTTATTCTCATTCAACTTTTTAATTTGTAAGATTTGTTCCTCATTATTTTAATAAACTTGAAAAAAAATAAAAAATTAATAACTTATTTTTCAGCTCATTGACATAACCAAACACTGGAAAATGTTTTCCAACTTATTTTCCATTACACTACCAAACATTGAAAAATAATTCACTTTATCAGGATTCACTTTTCCGGAATTCACTTTCCAAAAAAAACTACTTTCCAGCAAATAAACGGGTCCTTAGTGAGAATCGTATGTATTTGGGTCTTGTTCCTTAGCTCTTGGTCCGACATCTGGCCTTCCGGGGCTAGTTCTAAATTAATTCCATTTAATGAGGGTACTATTGAGTAAAACCTGAAATGTTTAGGCATCATTGCTTTAACTTTGAACTTACAGAGACTCAACTAAACATTACACATAGTTTAGACCCCGTTTGTTTGCTAGAAAATAGTTTCTTTTTGGAAAGTGAATTCTGGAAAAAGTGAATTCCGGGAAAGTATTTTTCGATGTTTGGTAGTGTAATGAAAAATAAGTTGGAAAACACTTTCCAGTATTTGGTTATGTCATGGAAAATGAGCTAGAAAATAACTTATTAATGTTTTATTTTTTTCAAATTTATTAAAATAATGAGGAACAAATCTTACAAATTAAAAAGTTGAATGAGAATGAAATTGAAAAAAATATAATTTCATAAATTATCTCAAATAAAATAAATAATAATCAAAATAATAGAGATCAAATAAAAAAAATTGAAAAATAAAAAAATTAAAATAATAATAATTAACATTTCATAAATTATTTCAAATAAAATAAGTAACAATTAAAAGAATGAGAACCAAATTTGATAAATAAAAAATTTCAATTAAAAAATAATAAGAAAAAATCAAAATAAAAATGAGAATCAAAGTTAATATACAAATTAAATTTTAAAAAATAAAAATAAAATATAAATATTCAAAACAATATATATATATATATATATATATATATATATATATATATATATATATAAAACAATCAAAAATAAATTTTTTTGTATTTTACTTTTTTCCTTCTCGGAGGAAGAAAGTATAAAGACAGTCGAAAACTTCATCGGGAAAGAGAGTTATTTTCCTCGGACAACAATGGCTTCCTTTGGGACAAACTGAAATGCCCTTTACTTACCATTAAAATTAATACTTACTGATTCAAGAAAATGGCAGTGTCAGCTCATTCGCTACTAAAAT
>Ga0325404_1004488_pt1 | contig 14834 bp, 12 predicted proteins | sample PopdelMetagenome_18_FD_205664 | JGI IMG/M metagenome (GOLD analysis project Ga0325404, IMG submission 205664) | Populus deltoides microbial communities from Bellville, Georgia, United States - Xylem-Control-R1 | ecosystem: Host-associated > Plants > Phyllosphere > Stem > Wood/Secondary xylem... | reverse complement strand
CATGAAATTATATGGAACAATTTCCGCACCCAGGTATGTGTAAAAATGAAAGCTGAAGAGGAAAAAAAAATCTAGGATAAAAATAAATAAAATTAAGATTAAATTGAATTAATCCATAGCTCGAAAATAAAGAAAAAACGCAGAGGGACAAGAAGAAAATCAAGCACATGTACAATGCTTATGAATAAGAAATTTGAGAGCATGAACAAAGACAATTACGTAAAAAGCCTTCCTGCTTTAGTGGTTTTTTTTTTTTATGTTAATGTTAAATCTTGGGTTTAGTATACTTACATAAGTTTACACAATAATTTCTCTATTTCATATCTAGGAGCACATTACATGTTCTTCTATTAGTTTTTGTGAATTAAAAACCTTCCAATCGGCTAAATTCATAGGGCTATGGTCAAGAAACTTGCCTGTTCATAGAGGCGAGCAAGCCAGTCATATTTGTCCGAGACATTGCACTTCATAAGGTCTTCCCTATTTGGAGAGACATGGGGATTTCCCCTCCAATAAGCATATGGTTCCCTGTCCTGCCACTTAATCTTCTTATTGCCCTCAACCATTCCTTCTAGCACAATTTTCCAAGGTTTTATATTGGTCTCGGCCCTGCCATAAACATAAAAATGAAAGTTAATTTCCAAAAAAGTTTTCCAGGAAAAAATCTATATATTTAGGGAAGAAAACTTCAAAATGATTCAATTATTGAATCTCAATTATTGGAATAATTCGTGCATGATATGTTGACATTCCATGTGCCTCTCGGTCACGATTGTCCAACGGTGCTTGGAGAGATGTGAAGAGTGGAGCATGTTTAAAGCCTCACCAGCCCCAGAATGTCCAGTCAGGGAAGACGATATTCAACGCTGTGCTGTGTCCACAATATTGAAATAGCACTGCGGGCGACATGGCATCGGAGCCCTGGATATCATGTTTCTGTATCACAGTCTTATCTCCGCATCGAAACATCAGCTCCAAGTCTGGTATCTTTCCAGGGTACAAGTTGAGAAGTTGCAAAATGCCCCATATTGTGAACACATCTCTTGTTTGATAGGGCTTGCTGTATTGCTCCACATAAGCCTTGCCCTCAACAATCACCAGTCTAAAATGTGCATGTTTCCTAGCTCTTTCTAGCATGTCCCTTGAGATTCCCGTATCCTTCCACGGCCGTAGATCCTCGTGGATCCATCGGAAAAAACCTGGACATGCCATGGCTGATGATTCATTGGCTCCAACGCATGATGTGATTGTGCTTTGATTGGAACAATTGAGTGAAAACTCGGTCGACGTCTTTGGTCTTCCGGTAAAACGATTTCTCAGACTGAGAGGCACAGCAACTATAACAGACTGAAAATCGAAGAAATATGAATGTGTAAAGTACATTTGTAATAATTCAAACCGAAAACTAAAGCAATTACCATATGGTTTTGTGTTGTACGAAGATCTGAGGTTTAATCTCGTTTATTATAAGATTTATTTGCTCATAAATATTTCTGAACTTTTTTATTCAAATCTTGGAGTCGACACCAAGAAGAATTTATTAAATTCATCCTAATGTACTAGTATGATATGGAATACATTCTTAAGATCGTTCATGAATGAAATTTAATTATTTTTTTTATTAATCATGGGTATCCATATCAACTTGTCTGCATCTCAACTAATTCTATGAGTCTTGAAGTTAACGGCCATGTAAACCTCTAGTAGTTCTGAAATTTATGAAACTCGAATTGGTGACCTAATAAAATTTAATTTTAATCAATATGTAAACTGGCACCTCTTACTATAAAAAAAATAATTAATTTAAAAAAACACATTGAAAAAATATTTTTATAAAATTAACTCCATCCGGCCTCTAATTGTTGGCCTAACTCTTTTCTAATCACTAATCGAAACAATTAAAAACAAAAGGAATCTGTTTTAGAAGCTCAATTATTTGTATTATAAATAAAAGTCGTATTTATTATATACATATGAAACTTGTACCATGCATAAACATGCCAAATTAAGAATGAAATGCGGTCGAGTGTGAGAAATTAGGAATGTTGTACAAATTAAACATTGATTTGGATTTAATACCAAGTTACAATTTATTTTTTTTAAAAAAAGCTGATTACTTTTTTTATTTTTTTTATCATAAGAGAGGTTATGTTGTGCAAAAACCACACAATTGACCGACAAAATTTACTTCATAAAAAACTTCACTATCAAATATAAGAATTATTACCAGTGATCAATTATTCATACAAATATTTCACTATCTAAAATCCAATTACATAAAAAAAACAGTACTTCTTTCATTAATAAAATTAAATGCTTCAAGTCCAGCTCTAAGAAATGTTTTTTTTTAAATAAAATATGTCAGCACATTCCATTCTTATTTTATATATATGTAATTGAATTCTATTCTATATTGCAAGACTATATTAATTAATACACCATATAATTATCAATCTAACCCAAAACCACAATTCAATGTATTCAAACTTAAGATAACCTTTAGGTGGGAGGAAGACACGGATGCCAATAAGTTACGTACAAGGCTCATGCCAAACTATTCATTTGATTCCAAAACATGACATGATGATGATTTCATATGTTCTTTAAAGAAAGAAAGAAAGAAAGGAAGGAAGGAAGAAAAGAAGAAATCGAGATTAGAAAGTAGATTAGTATTTCAAGATACGTTATCATATTGATGCAATCGGCCTCACAAGTTAAAACTAAAAGTTTTGAGTGTTCAGGTGAAAATATAACACAATCAAATATAGATGTGATCCAGTTAGATCATATAAATAACCTAACACATGTTTTTATAAACTATTAAGATAGATCTAAGTTTAAAAAGATGTTTGATTGTTCTAGATTAGGTTAATACCTTAAAATAATACTAACAAAATATTTGACTATTTGATCGGGCTCATTTTTTTCTAGGTAATTCTATGCATAGTTTTCCTATAAAAAATAACTTGATCGTTTATTGAATTGTTGGATCTCTTAAAATTAGAACTAGAAGCGGTTGTATGAGTCAATTTTGTTAATTTTTTTTTAGTTTTTTTGATTTATTAACTTGGATTCCGTTTTAATTTTTTTTAGGCTTTCAGATTTTTAGTTGATTTCTAGTAGAAGTAGAGTTTTTTTATTTATTTAAAGGTCTTGTAAACGTTGGAGGAGATTATAAAATAAAATTATGAATTTAAAATTTATATTTATAATTAACTTTTTTCGCTCTTTGTTTTTTTTTGTTGATGTTATCATCATATTAGCTTATGTTTGCATCACACATACACAGAGGAGGGAGAAAAAAGTGAGGAAAAATACAGCCTATAAAATATCTCCATAAAGGAGTTATAGGTTCAAAGCTAATCCCCTCCACTAATTGAGACATCTAATAGGACTGGTTATCATATTTTTTTCATTCCAAAAACACGAGATGATATCTATATATATATATATATATATGTTGAATTCATAAGAGAGATGAGGAAAGAGCAGGTGGAAAATGGACTGAGAAACTCACAATGTCAATCCAAAAACACAAAGCACCGGCAAGGAGGATGATGAAGAAAAGAAATAGAATTGTTGAAGCTGATGATCTGTTCATGGCTCGGAAAGTGTTTATAAAAATCATACTCTTCTCTATTTCTTGCAAACGATGAAGTGTATCACCATAAAAATTCACTAGATGTCAGTTTTTTCTCTCCTTGGTGCTGATCATCAGCAACAGCCATTTCCCCCCATGGATATTCATGTCACGTTGTCATTGCGTTGGGTTTAAAATCAAGTATAATTGTGCTCGGCAACAAATGAAAGGTGGAGAATGAAAGATGTGTGATGCGAATTTAATTCATAGTGGGATTGTGTGGGCGTGCATAGTTGAGACGGAAAAAAATACCCATCTCATTTTAGTTTTTTTTTTTATATATATAATTAATTAATTAATTAATTAATTAATCTCTCTGAAGAAAGAAGTGAATGACCAACTTGAATCCGATACCGTAGGATGAAAGAGCATCCTTCTTGGGCCCCTAGCGCGTGAATCAACCTACTGGCCAGGATGTAATAAGAGATGGTCCAATCCAAAAGTTAGGTTTCTTAGAGTTCAAGTTTTAAGTCGCAAAGCTCAGTACAAATAACAGCCTGGCATAAGTTCAAACATTTATTACAGTTCTTTTAAAATATTTTTTTATTTCTAAAAAATTATTTTTAATATTTTCATGAAATGCGATTTTGAAACGCAAATAAAACTCGGCGGCACTTTTCGTCGTTTGTTTTTTCTGCCGAGTCGTTGAAACCCCCACCAGCAATTGTAGATGGCACGAAGTGTTTTAAGATGGATCTCTTTCGTCCTGACCTGACTCTCGGACGTCGAGGACAAAAACCTCCACCCACCGTTGATAAACAAATAAAAAAAATCGGGCATGGATGTTGTTTCTCGAGTCCGAATGATACTTTTGTCTTTCGAACCATTAGAACTCCATTTGGGAGGATTTTAATTCCTAGATTTGAATGACAAGCAATTGTGTTTCGTTTGTCCTCGGGGAAAAGGGATATCTTGTCAAATTACAACGACTCTCGAGGAGTATCGTCGATCATAGTAACAGAGCATGAGGTGAGGTGCAATGTTTCTAATTCTAGTTTGTCGAGCCAAACAAAAGTCCGGGAGTGGGACCGTGCCACTGTACTCGTGTCGAAAGTCACATCAATGTGCTCACTGCAATTCAATAAACCCACCACCGTTTCTCTACCAAGCTCTTAAAACATTTAACATGCGAATTATTATTTTTTCTTTTATTTTCCACCATCGTCAGTCCTTTCACTTGTAAGTTTGTAACCAGTCTTCTCGCTAGCCTTAGAGTGGTCTATGCTACCCTAATTAGTAAAACTATGTTATTTTACTCGACACATGCTGGAGCATAAAAAACACCACATCTAGTACTCCACTTGATTTCGGAATTCAACCCTAGCTAGTTGACGAGCTAAGAAGAGAAATACATAAATAGGATAGGCTCGACTTAGCCCCCAATCCATTACTGTTTCTCAATTGGATCCCAAGATATTTATTTCACCAATTGAGTCCCTAATGTACTAAGAGATTCTCGATTCCATCCTTCTGTCAGCAAGAATATCTACCGTTTTTTTGTAGGTTGGGAATCAATTGAGAAAATGATGGGGTTTATTTTTTGAAGAAAGGGTACAAGTAAGGATCCTTGGACACATTTGAGACCCAATTGGTTTAAAATTTAGGTTAGGAGCCCAATTGAGAAAAGATTTGTAAGCCGGGGACAAATATGAAGTTACCCAGTAGAAAACTGTTAGATTTTATGATTATGGTATTGCATTCCCAGACTATCTTAACAATCCAATTAAAGTATATATTCCCAAAAAAAAAACTCAATCAAAGAAGATGATTAAGCATGACAAGGCAGTAGGGCATGCAAATTAACATCTTTGGTCTTCAAAAGCGGATTCAATGCTTTGCTTTGCCAGTTAGTCATCACTCATCGGCATAATCCTCCACATGACAGCAGTGAAAGCAACCGCCCAATTTGGGGTCCCATGCCGCACATGCTCGCCAGCCAGCAGGCATCCGGTGGCCTTTTGTTAGTACCACGATTAACGATCATAATCTAAAAGAGATTGAAACGGTAACATGCCACTTGGAAAACCCCATATTATTAATCTCACGACATACCACATCTACGAGGAGAAATATTACATGGGTAATTCTATAGTTGTTGTCAGCACTTTGCAGCAACAGAGTGAATTTTGGACCGAGGGCGTCGAAGACGATGAAGCATGGGGTGCAAGCATACAGGCAATATATTCAAAAGTATCCCATCAAGATAGGTTTTTTGGGGTCTCTGACAGTAGAGGTGTTGGCAATAAAACCATGACACTTGTCGTATTTTATTTCCCATCAATGTCTTCAGGCTTCTGCTTTAAACTGGGCCCCGCTTCCTCGGACAATCATTTCGCCCGTTTTGTATTTATCCGCTCTACGTCGTCGTATCAGATGCCGACATCACTCCTTGTTATGCGCCTCTCTTTACCTGTTTTACCTGTCGCTAAAAAGCAATTTTTCCACGCTTCCTACGCGAATGTTTCTTTATGCCTGCTTTACACACCCACCGCTGGATCGAGAAAACCCCCTCTCTTGTGTTCTAATCAACGGTTCAAAAATCAACAGTAAAATAACTGGCAGTGATGCGACACACGTTGTTTGCAGCTATAAAGGACACGAGAAAATATTATTGACGTTGCCAAATAGAGATTTTTTCGAGCTAGCTGTATAGTTGAAGAGAAGCTGAAGAGGAAGAGATGGCAGAGCAGGAGGTGAAGAAGGTAGAGGCTGTAACGCCCGTGGCTCCAGCTCCAGTGGAAACTAAAAGTAATGTGGCCGATGGGAAAGTTACTGCTCCACCACCTCCAGTGGCTGCAGAGAAACAGAAGGCAGCTACTGCTGCTGAGGAATCAAAAGCTCTTGCTGTTGTTGAAAGTAAGTTCTTTGTCCCTGATTCTTTATTTATTTTTCAGGAGAATTATGAGAAGCCAAATTAAACGCACGTTCATTTTCTCTTGAAATGGTGGATGTGATTAGGAGTTTTTAGTGAGGTTGGAATGGAAATGGCTGAATGTGGTAGTTTTTAATTTTATTGATTTTATGTTTAGAAGTTGGTATAATCAATATGATTTTGACTTGAAAACTTTATTTTCAGAAATAAATCGATCAGTTTCCGATTCTGATTTTTCTTTCTTCCTGTGGCTATGTCTGGATAACGCTACATAGAGTCTTTTTTTTTCCCTCTTTGTTTTGGAAGCTTATCTTCTCCTTCTGTGTCTCTCTGTCTTGGCTTTTGTTTTTTTAGAAGAAAAAATTGTAAGTAAAATTTCTAAATAGACGTGGCTAGCTTAACTTTTAGATTGAAATAGTTTTTAGTTTTTTAAAATTAATTACGGGATCTATACAAGTAGCAGGGCAAATAATTTTTACTTGATAAATATTTTGAAAATAATATAAATATTCTGGAACTTAATTAATAGCTTAAATTTTTAAATTGAAAGAATTATTTAACAGGTTTTTTAAGGGATTAAATTTCTTACAACCTTTTTTTTTCCTTTCTGATTTAATGTATCAAAGACAGTACTCGCCAACGGGATTGAAGCTCATGGATGCTTTTGAGCTTGAGTCCCACCCTTTGTTAACTAATCCATCGTTAATCTCAAAAGAAAGAAAAGGGAAAGGAAAACTCTCATGATTGAATTGATATTTTAAAAGGAGAATCCTCTTTTAGAGAGCTAACCCTCGGGTATCCAAAGCAATCCTAGCTAATATGATTTTCGTGTCAAATTCGTATCTTGATTTTGAAGACTTTGTAAATGCAATACAACCTGTATGTACTGGATACTTCATTGGATAAACATATTTCTTTTGGTGGTATGTACCTGTAATTCAAAGACTTTTAGACTGTTTGTTCTCTCTATGTCGTGAAACTAGCTGTTGTTCACAACCTTGCAAGTTGCTTGCTCAATTATTTGACATTTTGTGAGGATAAGTCCCTACTAAGCACAGTGGCATTACAATAGTTAAACTTTATTTGGAGAAAAATGGTGTCTCGAAAAAAAAATTAGCTGGAATACAGCCCCTACTTGGTAGATTTGCCCGTATCTTGGTATAATGACACCCAAAAAGGAACTAATTGGGTTTGATATACTATCATCCATAAATGGTTTTATGCTTTTATATGGCTTGATAAAGGCATACATGAAGTAGCATCGATCATGCAATTCCAGGCTCTTGAATAGGAACTCCACTCTCCCATGTGAAAATTGCAAATAGCTTAGACCAAAGTTGTTGCCTGTTGTGACCCTTTTGGGCATGACTTTTCTCATTAATCTTTTTACTGTTGTCTTTTGACAGAATAAATTTCTTATTAAATAATAATTAACTCAAAAGTGATGGTGCCTCGGCTGTAAAACAAGCTATTTTATGATGAATAATGAATGGGATCTATATAAGTGGTATTGAGCACTTCCTCTATACCAATTAAGGTGTTAAGAATACATTTCATGACTTAATGTATCCCAGGGTTGATCACGAGGTCTAAACCCTGTTGCTTTGTCAAAATTTTCTTTTTTTCCTTGTAATTTGATTAGTGTACATTGCTTGTTCGAACTAAAATAGGGTGTTGGTGACTGAAAATAAAAAAAAAAAATTCTTTCTATATGAATCACATCCTCATCAACCTAATTTTCCCATCCATGCAAATCTTTAGCTGCTTCTAATTATTTTCTGTTTTTGGCAGAGACAGAACCTGCTCCGAAGAAGGTTTCAGGCGGATCAATTGACAGAGGTACTTGTAGTTGCCAAGACTCCTTCTTAGTCCTATTCCCATCTTCCATGACATGGTAGTCACTAAGAGAAATGGAGCATTAGGATGTTCTTTGGAAAATGAATGAGTTTATTCCTGGCTGAATTCTCTTGTACTGGCTGAGGGATCCTGTCCAGTTTGAGTCCATTGTCATCTTTTGGGAATTTCTTACGGGCAGTTTTGAGATTGTTTATTGTATATATATATCCTAACTTCTTGAGAAGAACACAATTAAGAAATTCATTTTGCATAGGGAGCGTAGGTTTAATGTTCGCCAAGCAATGATCTGACGTTTGATGTTTTGTTTTTCAGATGTAGCTCTTGCTGACCTTGAAAAAGAAAAGAGACTTTCCTTTATCAAGGCATGGGAAGACAGCGAGAAAACTAAAGCCGAGAACAAGTAAGGTTTTCTCGTCCCTCTCACTCTTTGCTTTGAGTTTACAGAATACTTTGCTTGCTTTGTGCGTACGAGTGGGGTTTACTGTAATGCTTTATTTAATCCCATTAAGAAAACCTCTCGTAAAAACATTTAGACCTCTATTCCTTTTTCAGTATGGCTTTTAAAATACACATTATATGTGTGTGTGTGTGTGTGTGTGTGTGTGTGTACAAGTAGAGCAAGGATCAGTCCTCTATTTGACCTAAAAATACCGAAAGTTGAAGAATTGGAACTGATTTTGTGCATTAAACAATTGACATGTCTTTTTTCTGGTGCGGCAAATTTTGAGGGGTACTGTTTAACTTTTTCTGTCTTCTAAATGATTTAGAAGAAGTTGATAGCTGACAAATTGCACGTGCTATAACTGATTAACAGGTCTCAGAAAAATCTCTCTGCTGTTGCTGCCTGGGAGAACAGCAAAAAGGCAGCTCTGGAAGCCAAACTGAGAAAGATGGAGGTAACTGAACTCTTGTCATCTTGGTTCTTTGTTAATTTCTGGAATTCTTTTGATGCTATGGTGCATGGTTTTCCAAGTGATTGACAATCCCTCGCCCCACCCAGTTAAAACATCCTTGTAACAATCTCAGGATGATTGAGGCTTTAAAATTAAGAAATTGACGGGTTACTATCCCGCCATTTATACTGTGGTTCTTTTAGCATTTTGGAATCCACAATAACAAAATAAGTGGCTGACAGGAAAAACTGGAGAAGCAAAAAGCAGAATATGCAGAGAAAATGAAAAACAAGATTGCTTTAATTCACAAAGAAGCTGAGGAAAAGAAGGCAATTGTTGAAGCCAAACGCGGGGAAGAGGTCTTAAAGGCTGGGGAGACGGCTGCAAAATACCGTGCTACTGGGCAAACCCCAAAGAAGCTCCTTGGTTGCTTCTGAAGTCGCAACTTTAGGAGCCTAGCATGGAAGCGGAAAGTTGAATCATCATTCTTCCTCTGCATATAGTGTTTTTAACTCCTTGTTTTTCTTGCTTGCTTGCTTTTTTTTTTTTTTGCCCCACATGGTTTCATGTCTTCTTTCATTAAACATCGGCAAATTTAAATATTCAGTGTGTTTATGTATAGGAATACAATATTTGATCTGTGAGAAACAAGTTTAACATGTTTGTGAGCTGGCTTCTCTTGGCATACTAGTGAGGTTGCCTTGTCGAGCACATCCTTTTCATATTTTTCGGTATCTTCTGAAAGCTAATGACTGTTGAGAAGTCACAGTGATTTCCTTATATTTGGTGACAGTAAAGCCATTATTGATTGCCAAGATGATTTCAGAAACATTATACCACCACAGCTAGGTCTATACAAAATCGAAAGGCTGTGTTTTGGTCCTTCAGTAGTATCCTTCCCCTTCGGAACACAACTACTAATCTACCATATTGCTATGGCAGGGTAAAGGGCTAGCATCAACTGCTGATTCCTACACAGTACAGTTTCCACGTAAATAAATATTATCGAGTCCAAAATCACATTAACATAATCATGCCAGTATCTTCACAAAACAGAGTCATAACCTGGTGCAGCTTGGTGCAGCTTGATTTCTAATGGATAGTAGAAACAATTATCCTGGCAATATGATTTTAGCATCGCATATATAGCATAGTTGCGAAACTAAACCTGGAAGTTTAGGTCCCAAAGTATATATGTATCTTTGATATATAATCAGCAAGGAACCGAGTAAATAAAACTAGGAAAGGAAATTCTAACAGTAGGCTGAAAAACTACCCACAATTGCCGCAGGCTTGGTTCTTAACTTCCTTCGCTCTTAAACTAGCTTCAGAAATTGTAGTGCCAAAATAGAGCATATAAACATCCTGGCAAAAGAAGATTCATTATACACAGCAACATTTTCGTGCATGCTTCATAGAGGGCATATCATGGAGGGTCCAGTCAACATCGCAGATGAAGTGGCATAGCTGTCAATATTTTTATCTAAGAAACTCATGTCGTTGTTAATGGGGAAATCCAGCAGAAGTTGTAATGTGGAGTCTGTTAAATCCTCCAATTCAGCTGAACTTGAATCAGACCCAGCCAGCACATCTTCTGCATAGGATATGGGGCTTTTCCAATCCATATCTTCATTTTGATTGCTTGCTGTGGCGGGGGACCGTGATAAGTTGGGGATAATATCTGCAGTGATAGCTGAAATTGATCCACATTTTGTCGACGAAGATGCCTGAGAAACAGGACTTTGGCATGCAGTTTTATTGTCTCCCATGTTGATCCTTCGAAAGGATTCTCCAACTTCAGAGTTCCATATGCGCAGAAAGTGATCACAATCAATTTTTTCCACCATCGGTGGAAGGAAGAGTGAGGACTCCCTTGAAAGGCGTTTCTCGGCTTCCAGCCGAGCACTCTCCCACTGCGCCATATGGCGAGTAGCTGGGGATGCAGGTCCTTTAATGACTGGTCCACAGGATGAAAAGGGCTCATGAGTTTGGGGATCAAGTCCCAAGCAAAGAAGGCGCTTTTTCAGGTGTGTATTCCACAAGTTCTTGATCTCGTTATCTGTTCTCCCTGGTAGTTGAGAAGCAATGGCCGCCCACCTGAATGTCATTGATGCAACACTTGCAACAGTTAATTACAAAGTGCACAAGGGTCTATACCGCATATAAGCAACCAAACTCACTAAGAAGAAAGAAGAGTTCCAGGATTCAATTATCCCATTTGCATGAACAGGAACATAAATTCACATAGGACGAAACAAATCGATAAATCGAATTTGCGTGAACAGAAACATAAATTCACCCTAGCTCGTATATATACGCAAACATCTATAAGGGGAACAGTCAGCTGAAAAAAGGTAGCAACTAGCAAGAGTTCAAAGAATGTAAATTGATTGTGAAGAGGATCTAAAGTCTTGTTCATGTGCCAAAGATGGCTTTGTAATTGAATCCTGCAAAATAAATGGTGGCACAAAACTTGTAGATGTATTAGTTAAACAAGAGCGACATAGTAGTGATAAAGAATTGTGTTGCTGTGAGGAATGGACCTCAGAGTCTGGTGATGGTTGGAATTGGCTCAAGAAATGCATTAACAAAGAAACTAAATAGAGATCTAGAGTAGGCAAGTTCTGGAAAAGAATATTTATGTTCATAAAAAATATCATGTCTGAAGGTAAAGACTTGATTAGTTAAACGATAAAGGTAATGAAAACCATGATGAGACATGTTGTAGCCAAACAAAACACATGAACAACTACAAAGATTCAATTTGTGAGGAGCATAATCTCATAAGTAGGGATAAACTAAACATTCAAATAGATGAAAATTAGAGTAAGATGGTGGTTTAACATATAATATCTCAAATGAAGACATGTTATAAATTGTAAGAGCTGGCAACCAATTAATTGTGAAAGTGGCAGTGTTGCAGGCATCAACCTGGAATTTTAGAGGGACATGAGAATAAAAAAGCATAACAAGTACAGTTTTAGTTATATGTCTATGTTTGCGTTTTATGTGACAATTTTATGATGGAGTATATAGACAAGAAATTCGACGAAGAATTCTAGATTGAATTAAATGGTCTTGGAATTTGTGAACTATAAATTTAGTTCCTCTATCACTTTGAAATTTCTTGATTTTAATCGAAAATTGGTTCTCCATAAATTTTTAAAAATAAGTAAAAATGCTAAAAGAAATCTGATTTGAGTTTGAAATGATATAGCCACATAAATCTTGAATAATCTTCAACAAATATTATATAACATTTAAAACCAAGATTTGAAGAGATTGTATATAGACCCCCACATATCACAGTGAATAAGTTCTAATATAGATGAAGCACATTTATTATTAAGTTGAAAGGAAAGACGATGACTTTTAGCAAGTTAACAACTGGAGCGCATAGTAGGATTGGAAAGCTATGAAGTCACACATAACTGACGATATTTAAAAAAAAATAATGAAATTAGATACCTGACCTAAACAAGCAAGTCAAACATCAAAATAAGCTCATGGATAATGAGTCGAAGCAAAAGAAATTAGAGAGTGATCGATATGAATCCATGAACAAAAAGAATTAAAGCAAAAAAGAAGAAGTTTTAAAGAAAGAAGCTAACAATTAAAAGTAGAGAAAGGTAAAAGCTAAGAAGAATTAAAAGTTATTTTTATTTAATTATCAAAAACTGTCTCACAAATTGAAAAAAAAAACATATAAACAGCATTACCCTAAAACATCCATATATTAGACTCAGACCATCAATTAAACTTGTCTAACATAAATAAGTCAAATAAATAAGATAAAACAATGAAATAGGACCCAACGGGCTTAGTCTCCCAACCAAATAGTGACAGGTTGGGGCTTCCTATGTCGTCTCCATCTATATTCTCGTATAATCTGTGGTGTGGGTCTGGTGTCCCAAGGAAACCCAACCTCATCGAGTGTAGCTTTGGATGACTTTGATAGTACTCTCAAAAATTTAGATCAATCTGCCGCAAAGTATCTCTAGTAATCCAAATGCAATCTGAATCAAGTCGGCCCACCCAATGAACTAGAAATCGTTGAACCTTACAATCCTATTGTAGATAACTTATTCATCCAAAATAGCATCAGTATTATCCTTTTGTGTTGAGATCAAGGTAAGAGGGGTAGAGGTTTCAATATGATCATCAGGAGGGGAGTCGGGTGGCATTTCAAAGGGATCATTTGGAATAGGATGTGGTTTTTAGTATGCAACTAGATCCTTAATATTAAATGTAGAGCTAATGTCAAAGTCAAGTGGTATATCAAGAACATAAGCATTTGGATCAACCCGTTGTAGCATTTTAAATAGCCTCACACTATATGCATGCAATTTTCGATTAATTCCTGAAAGACATTGCTTTGGTCTAATTCATATCATAACATAGTCTCCTATATTAAATTTATTATATCGTCTTTGTCAATCAACTTGAAGTTTTTATAGCGCATTACTTGTTTGAATCTGCTTAGTGATCTCAACATGCAAATCTTTAACTCTATGTGCAAAAAATTCAGTTGACTCCGACACCCTAGCATGAAGATATATGTGAAGAAGGTCTAAAGGTTTCATAGGCTTGTAACCATGTACAACTTCAAAGGGACCCATATCTATTGACCTATTGATAAAGCTATTATAGGCAAATTAGGTCGTAGGAAGAAAAAAATATCAATTTCTATTATGATCACTCATTAAACATCTCAAAAGGTTGCCTCAATTTCTATTAACTACCTTAGTTTGACCATTAGTTTGGGGGTAGTAAGCACTAGAAAACTTCAACTTATTTCCCACCATATACCAAAGGATTTTCAAGAAATAACTTATAAATCTAACATCCCTATCTGAGACTATGGTTTGGAGAAGACCATACAACTTGATAATAATCTTGTCAAAATAGAGTTTCGCAACTTTGGAAGCAAATGTGGTCTTAGTACAAGGGATAAAATGGGTCATCTTAAAGAAGCAGTCGACAACCACAAAAATAATCATGCTTCTTTGCAGTACGTGGAAGCCCAAACACAAAATCCATACTTACATCTTGCCAAAGACAAGTAGGAACAACCAACAGGGTGTAGAGCCCAGTGTTCTGTTTTCTTAGCTAGTTAACAAGTTTGACATTGACCTACCAACTTCACTACATCTCTTTTCAAACTAGACAAAAAAAACTAACGTTCCACCTCTTCAATGGTTTTATTTCTTTCATAGTGTCCTGAAAGGCCTCCAGCATAAATCTCTCATATAAAAAATTTAAGCACAGATGTCTTCGGGATACAAAACTTATTATCCCGAAACAAATACCCTTTATAGAGGTGATAACCATCTACAAAATAGTTATTCTCATTTGAGTCTCTAAATTCTAAGCAAGATTCATACTCCTCTTTGAGTCTCTCAAATCCAGTATCTTTAACACTCATTACGGATAGCATCGTTATCCAGTGACTCAAGGCATCTACTGCTTTATTATCCATTCCATATTAATGTTTCATAACAAATGAATAGGCTTACAAATACTCAACACAAAGACCATGCATATGGTTGAGCTTCTTTTAGGAGTTGAGATA
>Ga0325404_1004485_pt1 | contig 14837 bp, 10 predicted proteins | sample PopdelMetagenome_18_FD_205664 | JGI IMG/M metagenome (GOLD analysis project Ga0325404, IMG submission 205664) | Populus deltoides microbial communities from Bellville, Georgia, United States - Xylem-Control-R1 | ecosystem: Host-associated > Plants > Phyllosphere > Stem > Wood/Secondary xylem... | reverse complement strand
TATTACACATAATTTTAACTGGTTTTGTCAACTCTAGCCACAAGGAGGGAGCACTGCTCCTAGTAGTTCCATGGAGATCTCAAAGCTCTCCCACAAGAATCTCAGGTACCTCTCAAACCCTTATTATAATTTGATTTTCCCTCTCCTCTCCCAACAGTCCCAGCCACAACTCTTTCCAAACCCATCATACCCATCTTCAACTTCTCTATGTTTCTGTAACTATCCTAGTTCATCCTTGTTTTCCTCAAATAGGTCACCTTCTGTCTCAAAACTCATGGGTTTTACTGGATGTAATGGTAGGTACAATGGTCATAATAGTCAAAGTTTGAATCTTTATTTCTTCAAGTCAAGTATTCATGGTTACCTTCGAGGTTACAAGACATCATCCTTCGATGTTTATAAGGAGATGGGAACTGGTAGGGTCAGACCAAAGGCAATGCAAAAGCAAGTAGCATATATTATTGATTTGATTAAGAGGGATGAGTATGATTTGGAGAACAAGTTGGGTTCTTTGAGTGTAAAGCTATCTATTGCTTCTGTGACTCTGGTTTTTCATGTCTTGAATAGTGAAAAGGTGTCTGCTTTGCGTTTCTTTCGTTGGATTAGACATTGGCAGCCTGAATTTAGATGTAATTCTGATATTTGTAGCTTGGTTATTGATAATTGTGGGCGTTTAGATGATTATGATGCTATGAGGAGTCTTCTGAATGAGTTTAACGAGAACCGGTTATGTCTAACCAGAAAGGCATTCGAGTTCTTACATGTTATGAATGTTACAAATGAGTCCTTGGTGGAATCCACACAGAGAGTGATTGACTTGTTGCTTGAAGTTAGAGGGTCATGTTATGGTTGGGTTTCCTCATTGATCGAAATGTTCAGTGTTTTGGGATCCTTTGACATGGTTGAGTTTGTGATGAAGAAAACTGAGAGGAAGATTTCTTATTACTATATTTTTATCAGGGAAATGTGTCGGAGATGTGATTTTAAAGGGGTGAGAGATATTCAGGATGAGATGAGGGAAGAGGGCTTTGAACTGAATTCCCGAATTTACAATTATCTAATTAGCTGTTTGCTTAAGAACGGTGAATATGCTGATGCTTGCAAGGTGTTGACGGAAATGCAGGACAAGGACTGCCCTCCTGATGCATTAACATTTGAAATTTTTATATATTACTGCTGCAATAACGGCAAGACTGAAATTGCATGTCATTATTTTGATGAGATGGTGGCAAGGGGTCTTGAACCTCGGCTTTCAACACATGCTGCCTTTATCAAGGGTTTTTTCAACTCAGAGCAATATGAGGAGGCATATAAGTACGTGGTTGATTCAGATAAGAAGTACAAGTGCACAAGCTGCATGAATTACAGTTTGCTTGCGAGGCTTCATCAGAAAAGAGGAAATCTGGTGATTGCCCAAAATATTCTTTCTGAAATGATCAAGAAAGGTCTTAGACCATATTTTAAAGTGTATATGAAGGTTTTCAACTGCCTCAATAAATCCGGCAGGGAAACGCTAGCCACAGATTTGCAAGAGCAGTTTCATCAGCTTCATTCAAAGGCTTAGTAAGGTTACCGCAAGACTTTTTTTTGGGCTTTCCAATCCTTTTGTTTTACTTTTAAACCTTCATTTTATTTAGCAAATTGATGTTGATAGCATATTAAATTAGCATGTAGGAGCATCTTCAGCTGAAACAGTAAGGATTTTACTCTCAGATTTGACGGTAAGAGTTTATAGAAGTTTTTACTTTCGAACTTCTCTCCAGTTTTTTCCTATTCCTTTTGCAATTATATATAATTTCGAGAAACAGGGAAAAAGAAAATTTGTCACTTGGATGCTTCATTTGCTCTTCCCCTCCAGCTCTAGTGACCAAAAGTAGAAGGAAACGTGAGAAAACAAATCATATAACAAAAACCAGTTTGGCCCTTAGCCATGAATTCTGATGGGAAACTTCTTTCAATTTTTTCCTTCAAAATATACTTGTTTGTTGATCAAACATTTCAGTGACCCATTGAATAACTGATTAGGTTATTTAAGTTTTTAGGCTCTTAAATAACTGCCACTGGATCATTGCCTTTTTTCCCCACCCTCATATTTTGTCTGCATTTCTTTCAAAGCATCACAAATTTTTAATCGTCATTCCTATTGTTTGTTTCAGTCATTTTGGCCAGTCATTAATTCTTATGGCCGAGTAATATTTTTTACATGCACGCTGGTTCTCATTTCAATTATAGTTCTTTTTCATTGTATGCTGATGAAATTTTGGCTAGACCCAACCCTCTTCCCAACTGATTCATTGCTTCTGAAGTATCATGGAAACTGCTTTTATCCTCTATCAAATTTTATCTTTTAGCCGACCATACTTTTGAGATTGAGGGACTTTACTAAATTAGGATAATCACTCAGGTTAAAAGCAATACTGAGGTTCATAATCACTGTCAAGGTTTATTTTCTGACACACTACTTTTTAAAATCAATGATTGTTGTTGTTCTGAATCAATCCTTTGTTCCTATGTTATTAAGTTAAATGAATATCTTGTAGGGTGAACTAAATATGGCTGATTATTGTCATTCAGATGTTTTTTTTTTCCATGCTAAGACTGCTCTCGTGCTGCTCCTAGTAGAACTGTAGAAATATGCAACAGGACTTTCTTTCTTAGTGATTTAATGTATTGCTGCTCCAAACCCAATCCATCACCTGCTAAGATGAATTGTTAACACATATTGGCTGAGGTCAATCATATCTTTTGAGTTGTATTAGTGGTATGTGTCGCCTATTGGCTGAGGTCAATCATCACCTGTTAAGATGAAGTGTTACCTCATTTTGGCTGAGGTCAATCATACCTTTTGAGTTGTTTTAGTTTCAGCAATGGCCTGCCAAGAGTCTTTACTAGCCTCAGTACTGCTGCCTAGCGTTCTGTTAGACTGGAAGTACCAAAGTCAGAAAAGGAAAATAGAAAACAAGTATATGCTGTGAATTTGGGAGTCAATATGATTGTGTTTTTCTGTATCTGATGACATCGAGGTGATCACTGCTTCTGTTACTCTAATTATTGCTAGCTTGTTCTATACTTAAAAGTTCCAGCAATTTTAATTTGCTCTTTAGCTCCATGTCTGTATTAACTTTTAGAACATGGCTATTTTCTTGCTTGCAGGATTATTTGTTTGTTTCCTTGTATTTGAAACTTTGGCCGAGGAAGAGCTGAAACAACTGGAGATCTAGGAGGATGAAAGATCTGCACCTGTAATTCTTGTCAATCACCACTCACAAGTTTCTCAAATGTGCCGACCAATTCATTTGCAATCTAAGGGAATATTCATGTTCCAGAGAGGAGCACTGAGAATGTGTAATGATTTTGATGTGGCTTAGAGGCAAAGAAGAATTCAAGCCTGGAGAAACATGAACCGCACATGATTGCATAGAGGAGTGCAGTGGTAAAGTGCAGTTTGTTGGGATAAAAGATCGAAGCTTCTTCCAACATCACATCCTTGCTCGAGGCTTGCCCTCAGTTGGTTTTCTCTAGACGCAGAATGCATGTCATGGACAAGATGGATGAGCACTAGTGGATATGTATGCTTCAAGAAAGTGACAAATGAGGTGTGTTTGATGCATGTTGTGGCCATCCCTCCACCATCTCACGTCCTGGCTGATAGGGACTAGTTGAAAACACTGGTCTTTTCTATGCCTTAACAAACATAGAGATCTCTCCCACTACGGATTTTGCTATTCTATTGTGGATCACATAAAATGAATGGCTTACTCAATGTGGAAGCCATCTCAGCACTGTGGTCTTCTGTAGCAATATTTCTTTTACGACGAGGAAAAGTTGGTCGCGGTCAGATTTCCATATTTAGGATATCAAAGGCAGATGTGTTTTCCCATCTCTTCTTAGTTTTCCAGGAAGCCTTTGTGTACCCCAAGTATCATTTTTCGGACAGGACATGTGTAAGAAATTAGATTTCTATTTTATTTCATAATAGTTGCAACTCTAATCTAACTCTCATCTCTCTCCTCTTTGATTTTCGTAGTAATTTAGTTGTAAAATAGTAAAAGCAATCGCTGTTGTTTCAAGTCACAGCTGAACCGTTGAACATATAGGAATCCTCATTTTTTTATGCAAAAAAAGTGAAAATTCGAAGAGGCAGTTAGGTGAGTGGAAGAAGCACTCATTAATTACAAAAATGACAACCACATGTGTTTACAGATAAAAAATACGCATAGAAAACTTCTACCAACCGTTACTCCAACTTCTGCATTTTTGGGAGGTTGTAGTAGAAGAGAACGCAAGAGGCATTTGTGTAAAGAGTCGAGAACAATGAGTCGTAAATGGAAGCTCTCTTTGAAAGAGCTGAAGAAGGTGAGCTATGTAGCAGCGCCAATGGTCGCAGTCACAGTTCTGCAGTACCTGATGCAGGTTGTTTCAGTGATGATGGTTGGACATCTTGATGATCTCTCACTATCTGGGATCTCTAGTGCCTCCTCTTTCACCAGTGTTACCGGCTTCAGTCTGCTTGTAACTACTTCTTTTCCTTTCTTAATTGGAAACTGCAACTGAGTACTAGTCTCAAATCTTTTGCAAATTTTTTCAATCAGTAAAGAACTTTCTCCGTGAAGAAGGGTTGATTTTAACTCAACTGATTTACTATTTGAGCTTTGGTCTGCCTGAACTTAGATGGACCAAGTTCAAGTTTACATGTTTTAATATAGCAATTGTAATATTCTTCTATTGTTAAAAATAAATTTAAGATCTTACGTGTTTTTATTAATATATATCATCTTCACTATATATTATTATATATAAATATTGGATTTTTTGATTCATGGTTATACATGGAATAAAATGAGATGAGCTTTGGAAGGTGTAAAGAGTTCTACTTGCATGCCTGCATCAGGCATAATTCTGCATCAAAGCTTTCCTCATTTGGGCAATGACAACTATACAGTTCAAACAAACTGAAAACAACCGGATTTGACAAGGTTTTCTTGTAGTTTTATATGTTTTGAATCAGTTGAGAAGTCAAAGCTGAACAAAATGTGATGTAATTCAGTTCAAATTATAATATAGGTTTCAGTGAGTTAGTACATTAAGGATAAACTTTTCAAGCTACACTTAACATGGTGCTATGACTGTCAAACAGTTCGGATTAGCTGGTGCATTGGAAACTCTATGCGGGCAAGCTTACGGAGCAGAGCAATATCAAAAGCTTGGGACTTACACTTACTGTGCCTCATTTCCTTGATTTTGGTCTGTCTCCCTATATCCTTTCTATGGACGTTCACAGACAAGCTTCTTATCCTTATAGGCCAAGACCCTTCAATCTCCCATGTCGCTCGCAAATACTCTATTTGCCTCATTCCTGACTTGTTTTCATATGCTATACTTCAAGCGCTGATTCGCTACTTCCAAACTCAGAGTTTGATCCTTCCAATGCTGTTTAGTTCATTTGCCTCTCTGTGTTTCCATATACCTCTTTGTTGGGCTCTAGTGTTTAAAGCAGAAATGGGAATCATAGGAGCAGCATTAGCCATCAGTTTATCATATTGGTTGAATGTTATCTTGCTTGGGTTATACATGAAGTATTCTTCCGAATGCGATAAAACTCGTTCTGTGTTCTCGAAGGATGTCTTCTTTGGCATAAGGGAGTTATTTCGCTTCGCTGTTCCTTCTGCAGTAATGACTTGGTAATTTCTCTCCCAAATCTTCCAACAAAAGACATGGTTTTTCCCTCATCCTGTTGTTATTTCCATGCCAATCGAGTCCCTAATATCATCTTTGGTATGCCAATTTCTTCAGTCTTGAATGGTGATCTTATGAGGTACTTATTTTACTATCTGGGCTGTTACCAAATCCTAAAGAGGAGACCTCTGTGCTTTCTATATGGTATGGTTCCTACCAAAAAATTATTCAGTTATGCAAAAGGTTTTAAATGGTACATTTTTAATTTCTCCAAGCATTGCTTGCAGCTTCACAATCACCTATCTGCATTACTTCATTCCTTACGGGTTTGAGGCCACAGCAAGGTGTTGTAAAAAAATTGTTCAAACTCTATTGCATATAGATCATGTTACTCAGTTCTGTTTTCCTATTACTCGTCACTCTTCCTGAAGAAAAATGTTCAATCTTTTTGTAGCACCCGGGTTTCGAATGAGTTAGGAGCCGGGAATCCTCAGGCAGCTAAGATGGCTGTCTGGGCCATAATGGTTATTGCAATCACCGAGGCGATTATTATAAGCACAGCTCTCTTCTTTTGTCGCCACATTATGGGATATGCATTCAGCAGCGAGAAGGAAATTGTAAATTATGTTGCAGATATGGCTCCTTTCATTTGTCTGTCAGTTATCATGGACTGCTTACAATCAGTACTTTCAGGCAAGCGTCGTAGCTTTTTCTCATTTATCGATTTATTAGGGCAAGAAATTTATTTTATCACTCTAATCTAAACTTTACAATAGTCAGCAACCGCTTTCTTCAAATATAGAAGAAAAGAACATAAAGCTGCCTGCAATAGTCGATAATAGTCTTTCTTCCTTGATGTTTCTTCGAGATATGATCAGTGTTGCTTTTCTGCTCTACATCAGGGGTTGCTAGAGGAAGCGGGTGGCAGAAGTTCGGAGCCTAAGTGAGTCTTGGGGCGTATTATCTGGTTGGGACACGGGTAGCAGCTGTGTTGGCTTTTGTTTTACACTTACGGGCGAAGGGCCTTTTGATTGGATTGGCAACAGGATCATGTGCACAAGCTTCTCTGCTTGCTCTCAGGACAATTTTCACCAATTGGCAAGAGTATGGTTTTAATCCTAATAACGTTCTTCTTCAATTCGATTTTTTGCTACGCTGAATTAGAATGTCTAGCATGTGAAAACTCATTGCTACAGTTCATAGTTCTGGACTTAACCAGAGAACTGTTATTCCTGTCTGAATTCCGTATCATTTCTTCTTTTCATTTGTCAAACATCTCTATGCATGGCAGCCAAAACCTGCTCTAACTTCTGGCTTGAACTTCACTTGGATCTTGCAGGCATCCAAATCCAGAGAGAGGATATTTGAGGGAAACTCACACAGTGGATTAGTCAATCGAGAAAAAAATCATCACCAAGTCATTCAACTAGATTTTGTTATTTACAAAGCTACTAAATTTTATTTGAGAGATCGCCAACACTTTTGAGCTATTATCTGTTCTTCATGATAGCTGCAAAATAAGAATTCATTCATGTGTAGAAGCACAATTTATATCGTGAAACTAATTCAACTTACATATATAAGCCTTTGAGAATGGAAAATTTCTTATTTACAGATCTGCTGTTTACTCGCCATGCAGTTGTTCTACTTCCTATATCAAGATTTCCCATCTAATAGCCTTCTGCCTAGCCATGTTGATTCAGTAAGCCGTGAACATCCTGTCATCTGCAGTTCAGCACATTCCCCCAAGACTTACGATTCAGTAAGCTGTGAACATCACATGACCTCAACTCCCTCCCACCTATTAAACACTCAACGCCAAATTGGCATCCTCTGTCTGCGTGATGGCATCCTCTGTCTGCATGATGGCATTGTATTAGTCTAAGTCACAGAACAAAAACATTTTTCAGGAGATAATAATCCATGCATGTCTGCATCAATGTGTCTGTGAAGATTGTGAAGAAACAAATTTAACATTTATCAATTTTTAATCAAATCTAGAAAAATCTCCGACTCCAGGTAGTCAGTTTAAGAACAGGAAATCACCAAAGTTTCGGATATAATAGACTGAGAAATAGAAAAGCAAAGTAGATGTTTCATACCCTGCATCCCTCGGATTGCACTTCAGGTCGACAGACTGGATTGTAGCAATCTGAAATTATCAAAATTTAACATTTATCAATATTTTTGTTCACAATTGATGAAAGAAGGGTAAGATCACATTAGAAATTAATTGAAGTGATCACACGGACACGTTGTAGCAAAAAATGGGGGGAAAACTGATCTCAAACGTCCAAGTTCCAGGTGAAAAATTGAGAACTATAGGCAAATAAATGAGAAATGGGATAAAATCTGACCTTATTCATGGGCTTTAGATTAGAGGCCCTCTGAATACTAGTCCCCTTAGTTGAGCCAGGTTTCGGTTCAAGTCCAGCAAGGATTTCATAGATTCCCTGCAGATATCGGAAAATGTATGCGTCAAGTGGAAGTAAAACTTTTACTAAATGGACGAAACAAAATGATGTTCATTAGCTGAAACAGACAAAAATATCAGATACCAGACAAACTTGAAAACCAGATACATGACAATCCAGAAGTGTCAGAAGAAACTATCATGCGAACATGGATCATGCAGATTCAACAAGAAAATAACAATTGAAATTGATAGAAAACAGAATAATCGTAAAATGATGCTAGTTGTAGCTTAGAGGATGAGCCAGTCTAGCAATAAGTAAGGGTTTAGAATCAAAATGACTAGACTATAAGCTATGCATAGTTTCAGACTAATAGCACACAACTAGGTTTACCTTTTTCTGCCTACGTCCTTTGACAGAACTGATGGGTCCACACTTAAGTCCAGTGTTCCGATTTGATTCATTCCGGTCAGAAAGATTTTTTAACCTGATATTTGTTGGAAAAATTGAATTCAGTTTCTAATATCATATTAGCAGAAGCTGAGAAGCAATTGGCAATAGCCATCTGCCATTCGCTCGGAATTGGAAATGCTATAAAGTTTGAGGAAGGGAGGTGCAATATGATGCATTACATGACTTTTGGTCTCTGGTTTTCAGATTCTCTACTCTTTGGAAGACTATGGTGGCCACTCAACCCCAAAGACCTCTGACCAAATCCATCACAGCTCCTGAAAAATTATCCAAGTCAAAAACCTGATTTAGGGGTGGGAATGGGAAGAGACATCTTAGGTAAAATCAAACCTGTTATCTACACTGATTTTTCTCAAACGACTAATGGTGGTGATCTCTTTTGAACTTCTCTGCATATATAAATGCAGATGAACAATCAGCGAAAATCATTAACAAGCAGACAAAACTGGGACACCAAAGTGAACACAGACCAGACGATCTACCTGAGCAGATCGAGTGAGAACTGATGATGTTGCTGGGAGCCTGCATGCCAAGCTTTTGGGAGTTGAACTTGTTTTAAGTGGATTGCCTCTTATATTAGAAGAAAGGGAGACCATCTTGTCCTTTGTTAATGAAGCACGAAGAACAGTTGTACTGGATTGCACTTCGCTAAGTTGTCTATGTGATCGAACCCGGTCAGATTTTACGTTGGTTGCAGTCTTAGAGGTAATTCTTTTGCCTGAAACAAGACTAGCATCTGCCTTGCTCTTAATTTCCCTACAAACAGATGGATTTGGCTTCTGAGATCGCTTAACCATGTCTTTGCTAATTCTGCGGTCCGACTTTGTTCTGTTTGCAGCAGAAGAGACAGTCCCCTGGTTGAGAACACAAATTGATAATTAGAATTGCCATTGGTAATTGGCAGTGCAAACACAAAGCCCTAGCACAAATTGCAGAGAACAAGCAACATAAGCTCAATGTGTCCGGAGACCATTTCAGTATCATGGCAGGCTATGTTGGTAGTGCAACAATCACAACAACTTGGAACGCAACATACTTATTCAAGCTTATTCAAGAAAATAAAAGCAAGGGGCTAATCAGACAGGCGAGGGCCGGGGGACTTTTATTTTGTCCACAATTGCATGTAGTCACTCTCAGCCTCACTCTTGGGTTGAAGGGCCCCCAATCCACCGTGATTGGGTAGCGAAATAGAGAAACAAGAGAAAATATAACCAACAGTATCTTCCAATCTCCAAATGATCAACAGATCTTCCATATACCAGGAACTAGCAACAGTGCATGTAGAAACAAAGCTCTTTTGGTATTTGCATGCAAGATAGAGATACCTTCGGCCAACGTAGATCAAAAGCCCATCTCTCAAAAAGGAAATAAATGGGTATGATATGCAGATTTAAGAAGAAGATTATTAACACCTGCATGAATTATCAGTTCTGGAAGTGGTAAAGGAGAGTTGACATGAAATGAAACGTTAATTGTTTACCTTTGCCCTCATAGTAGATGCCTGCTTCTTCAGTTGGCTTCCACTATGCTTGACTTCATTGCCGACAGGGCTCTCTTTCTGGGTAGTTTTGGAACTACCTTTGACTGATGGACTCCATGACGAGGAACCACCTTCCATAGAATGTTTTGTTATTCTGACAGATAAGCACAACCCCTTTTCATCTTCTTTGCTAGCCCTGCCACTGTTCCCATCAAAGTAACTTTCTTCTTCTGCTCCATCATTAATGCCTCTCGTAGATGGGTTAATAGTATCGGTGGCATGACTATCTAACACCTGAATTTTATAGCCATTGCTGTGCTTGTTTTCCTCTCTTGATCTGTGAACATCAACAACAGTTTCTTCCGGACTACAGTTGCTAGGATTAATTTCCTCTTTCGACTCTTCAACACCAACACCATTTTCTTCTTGTGCAGTAATCTCCTGCCCATTTTGAGTGGGGTCAGTTTGAGTAGTTTCTTGCTCTGCTTGCTCACCTTTCATAGCTCTAATTTTTTTATAGTATTCCTCAAAATATGCCTTCTTCTGAGCAACTAATCCTGGTGCCTTGAATTTCTCCAACTCCTCCTGACATCTGTTGTGGGAGAAAACAGAATATTTTTCCCATGCAAGTGTGTCTGCAGTGTATCTTCCAAAAGTTATTGAACCGCAATCCATGATTTGGGAGACTGACGCATCCTGCTTTGGATTTTAAAGATAAATTACAGATTAAAAAAAAACATTGAACAGTGATGGTCAAATTAACAGAACAACTTCAAACTTTCAATATTATCTGCAGTTCTACATCTCAATCAGTAACTCAACTCTTCATTTTCAATAATTACAGCAATTCTGGTATGAAGTTTGCAAGTACTCTAGTTGAATCAGCTTAAATTTATGGTTTCATTGGTAAATGCAAAGGGTCGTAATGTAGTAAGTTTCATGCTAATTACCCTCTTGATTAAACTACTTGTCACTAGAAACAATTGGTTTTGTTCCTATAATTCAAATTCCTCAGGATTCAAATAGTATTCTGAAAATCAATTAAACAATCAACATAAAATTACACAAATTGCGCTGTGTTCCATGAAGAAAGTTAATCTTTTTAACTTTTTTTTTTTGAAGTATTTTAGTTTTCTTTAAATCTTGCTTGAGAACATATACAATTTGTTTGCAAAGAGAATCGACAGAAAACAACATGGTGCTGCAAAAGTAAAGATAACTGATCCTAACAGAGGCTTTTATTTAATTAATAATTAAGTTTAACATTAAAAGAACCCTAAGGGGACATGAAAAACAACTGTTTGCAGATAGATAGAAACAAAGCAAAATGAAAAAAGGTAGGCAAAACATTGGAATATTATACCTGGGATTCTTCTCTATCTGGTGATAGTTCTAGGCATGACCGATTGTCTCCATAGGTTTGATGATGATGGTGATGAAGATGGTCTGTTTCAGTGGCCATTTCCACTCCCTCCCTCCCTCCCTCCCTTTCTCTCTGGACTCAAGTGCCAATGTACAAATCTCCTCATACATGAAAAATAACTGCAAAAATGTATCAGAATTGGATTTAATACCGAAAATAAACTAAACTGCCTTTAACTAAGATTAGAAAAACCCGGGTAACCTCGACTCATTACGCATCATAAGAATCCAAGAAATGTCCAAAATAGGAAGTAAATCTTGAAAAAAAAATCATGGCTTCTTGAATCCAATAATTATACAAAGAACATGTATACCTGACTGTGATGGCAACAAGACTTGATGTTGCTGGTTGCGATGATGCGTATGATGATGTTCAGTCTGATCACTCTCCATCTCCACAACTGAGATTCTCTTCACTTATAAAGACAACAGCAACAACATTAATGAAAGAAACATCAGAAATCAAAATCCAATAATGTCCCCTCCCTTTTGTCTAAAACATAAACGAAGACCAGATAAGGCAATGCATTTAAGGCTCGAAACTCAGCACATGCTAATGATCACAACAAAGACTCAATGATCTATAACTAACGTTCCTGCTCAAGAAAAATAAATGGAGGAAAGATTAGCCAGAAAATAAGGAATCTCCGTGTGCATTTATTCATTTTATTAGCACCGGTTGGTACTATACCTTGCTTGTTACGGCTACAAGAGGGAACGTGGAGGGCCTCCCTGTTGTTTGTAGTCCTTTATTATTCGGTTACAACTGACACTTAAAACTTGTTTCTGTTATTTCTATTGACTTCTTCTATTTGTTCTTGCTGTGTTTTAAAAAAAACTAGCTAATTATAGGAAAAATAGGGATAAACATGTTTCCCTTGTAATTCATTTTTATCCCTTACGTTTGAGATAATCAATTTGCTTTTTTATAAAGGCAAGATCTTCAGTAATCATTGCCATTGTTACAAGTTAGGTCCAAAGATGTTTAATTTATATAAACATATACAGTAGGATCTAAATGTTATTTGATAATACAATGCAAGTAGTTTTATAAAAATGATTTTATATTAAAAAAAATTATGATAATAATATTTTTTATTCTTATGTTGACCCAGATGAATAGCCAACCTGGCCCATGACTTGAGCCTAGCCCTGGGTTGACCTTTTAGTTGGGTTTTAAAACTTTAATAATAATCATTTTATCCTTACGTTAGTCCAAGTCAATGGTCAACCCGACCAATGACCCAAGCCTTGCCCCAAGTCAATCCTCAATTCAGGTTTTAAAATTATGATAATAACTATTTTTATTATTATGTTGACACAGGTCAATAGTCAATCCAATCCATGACCTAAGCTTTGTCCCGGGTCGACCTCTGAGTTGGATTTTAAAATTATGATAATAACTATTTTTATCCTTACATTGACATGGGTCAATGATCAATCCAATCCATGACCCGGGCCTTGCCCTAGGCGACCTTCAAGTAGGGTTTTAAAATATGATAGTAATCATTTTTATCCTTACATTGACCTAGATGAATTCTTGTGCAGAGAAGTGAACAAATTTGTTCTATCCTTTTTAGCAGGATAAAAATTTCTCCACTAGAACAACTTTAGACTAGACAAAAATTGACTTTTGTATTGTTCAAAGGTTCACCAAATAATTTCACAAAAAATTATCTTGTTTAGTCCATCAAACACTGTCATAGAGTTAAATTCATCCTAAATCCATTAACAAAATGTAGAACATGGACTGAGTTAAAACATCTATGTTCCTTGAATGTTAGAATTACAAAGTATTTAACTTCGAGGACAAAACTTGATATTGAATTAAGAAATTGGAAACAAGGTCTATAAAATTCATTTGACTTGAATAAGTGAAAATACATTATTTACTCAACTTGATTTCATTCCTGAGAAATTATTCTAAACATGTGTATGAAAGAGACAAAAGTGTTAGTGAGATTAGTTTTTAATAATTCAATTTCAAAACAAATCATACCCTTTTAGTTTTGTGAATTTATAAAAAAAAATAAATTAATTTTAATTGGCTGTAGAATTTATAATTTAATAAATATATAATTCATTTTAGCTTGTATAGCACAAAACCTTATAAGTATGCATGCGTGTGACATGAAAATAAAATTAACTTTTGCTCATAAACCCTAACAACAACAACAACCAACCAATCAATGTCAAACAAACCCTTCATCCTACTTTTCTGTCATTTTAATTTTGGTTTCAATTTCCCCTCAAATATTTATATATATTATTTCACATTTGATCAGTTCATCATTTTTTATAGGATTAGCAATGCATGTGGAGAGGCAACACTGTTGATGATAGACCTTAGAAGACGTTTCCTTACACTGTTTGTCGGTGGACTTAGGCAGCATGAAAAACTAAGATTGTGTTTTACATCACAACAACTATCTCAAATAGTTTTAATTTTTTTTAATTTTTAAATTATTTTGATATGCTGATATAAAAAATAAATTAAAAAATATTATTACGATATATTTTCAAGCAAAAAAATACTTTAAACTACATCCACATCACTCTCTCAAACATGTTCCAAGATGATTTTTTTATTAACATGAGTATCCGGGTTAGTTTGCGTATACCTCGACTAATCTTATGGGCCCTGAAGTTAATAACCATGTAAGTTTCTAGTGGCTATAAGAGGACTCGAATTCGTTAACATTGTTCTAAGATGATTTTTATTATTATGGATGGTGAAGTTTTTGGTGAAGTCAGTCCATTCCAAGAGGATGAGACGAGAATCTTACATTTATCTAATCTTTTTCGAATTTATTAAACTCTTCTATGATTGTAGTAGGTTAGGAAGATGAGACTGAAAAAAGAAAAAAAAGAAAAAGATGAGAGCAACTATAGGGCCCTCGTGAGATCCAAGCATGGGTCACCGATACCAAGCGTAGCAAGAAGGAATCTTTGATTGCGTATTAATTTGGTCATGCTAAAATGGAGAATTTCGCCATCTACTTTTTTTTTTAGTGCAATCACTCGAATTATAAATATGATGTTTCAGAGACACTTTGCTTGTGTGGTTAGTTTTCAACACACAAGTGGGAGTATTTTGGATTTGATTGATGATGCTGCCATTTATCTGCATCGATCTGCTCGTATTAGGTCTTGGAGAAGTCTTGTAAATGCTGAAATTGAAGCCATATATGGAAAAGCTACTCTACAACAAGAACACGAGTTGATTTGACATTTGAATTGTACTTTGAGTAACTCATAGACAAGAGAGTTTTGTACCCGTAACTACATTTAGGACACAATGTACTATGATATGGGTGGGGCAAAATCTTTTCGACAGCCAATTTGCATTACTAGCTCGTTTATTCTACCTATTA
>Ga0325404_1004483_pt1 | contig 14845 bp, 14 predicted proteins | sample PopdelMetagenome_18_FD_205664 | JGI IMG/M metagenome (GOLD analysis project Ga0325404, IMG submission 205664) | Populus deltoides microbial communities from Bellville, Georgia, United States - Xylem-Control-R1 | ecosystem: Host-associated > Plants > Phyllosphere > Stem > Wood/Secondary xylem... | reverse complement strand
TGATTTTGTCTAAAATTGCTAAAGGTTTGTTTGTGTTATGTTCTTATGGTCATAATATAATATTCACGACTCTGGCGTCAGTGAATATTCACCTATGAATATTTCCAACTCTGGTGTTGGTAAATATTGCGCAATCCATAAAATACGGTATTCCTGACTCTGGCACCAGTGAATAAACCCATAAAAAATCTGGATAAAAAAACTATTTTTTATTATGTTTTTTTTTAATTTTGGGTGGGTTTGACCCAGCCTGCATGGCTAGGTAGACCCAACCTCCTCAGTCATGTCACTGGCCTAAGCTAGTGACCTGGTTGAGTAGCAGGCGTGCCTGCTACAGAAACAAGTGAATTATAATTCATTTGCTACAGTAGCAAGTGAATTATAACTCACAACTACGTGAATTATAATGCAGGAGGGGAAGCGACTTACTGGTGATGGCTGGAGCCACGACTGGAAGAGAAAAGAGGAAACTGATCACTATGGAGCAGGAACTTCTCCCGATCGAAGAACTAGTGGACGCTGGCCAGAAGAGCACAGTGGGGAGAGATGAGTGCCTGTTGGAGCTTGTAGTCTCTAGACTTGCTGGAGTCATTGGAGCTCTTCCACTGCTGCTGGATTGAGCTCGTTCACGGCTGTTGGTGCGAAAGAGAGCTTCTAAATGTTGCTTCAATGGAGGCTGGGAGAGTATGCGGTTGTTGTGCTACTACTGCTCACAATGTTGTCACTATCATTCATGGCTGGAACAAGAGATCACAATGGGGTTGTATGCTAGTTGGTTGTTGTCATTGGGGGAGAAAAGAGATGGAGCAACACCGGGTGAGATATAGGGAAGTCGATCACAATGGAAAGCAACTTCTCATAACTAGGCTGAGGGTGTACCATTTGCCGGGGTGTGCCGCTACAATGGATTGGTCATACTGCCTACGCCAAAGATGATGTTGCTACTATGGCTGGTGCATACTCCCGGTGGTTGAGGCTTCGGTTGGTGGGGAGGGAAGGAAATGAGGCTGAAGAAGGTGGTGAAGAGAAAACAGAGAACGGGTTGAGGGGGGTGGCTGGTTCAAGTGAGAGAGACCAAAGGGTATTATTTTAAAAGTAGGAGTGAGGGAGTGGTTCCTGAGGCCGAGGAAGAAGAAAAAAACTTAAGGGGGCGTTTAATGGTTGGTTTGAGAGCAGAGAAGAAGAGAGGAAAAAGTTGGGGGGAGGGGGGGCTAGTTTAGGATTCGGCCACGCCCCTTTTTTTTGTAAATGTCTTTTTTAAAAGTTTTTTATAGGGTTTCTGGTAATGGCCTTCTTCTGGGGTTTCCTCTGCTTCCTCTTCTGCATACACTAAGATCTGTATTTATAGTGCGAGAAATAAAGTCTTAATCAACCTCACTCTCTTTTTTGAAGTTCGAATTAGAAAGCAGACAACTATCATTATCTTGAAGGTAGGTATTATCTTGAAGATAAGGATAGAATGACAAAAGCACATTGTAGTCCCTAGTTTCCGTGCAAACTGACAAATCATATTTTTCATCGAAATAAATCTATGATCTTTTAATTTTACATTTTAAACCCTGTAAAACTAAATTAAAAACTAATGAGCCAAAATTGGGTTACAACAATTGCCCCCTCTTTACAATGCTTACGGTGCAAAGGCATTAGAAAAATTATTTTCTTTCGACTTTGTATAGTAAGTTTTGTAAAGAAGAATAATTGTGAAAACCCTTCCCCTTTTTCTTTCTTTCTTTCTTTTCCTTTTTTTTTGATTGATTTTTTTATTTGATTTTTTTAGAAGTGGTCTCATTGTAATGGGTGACCTACCCAGATGGAAAAATACAAAGAAAGAGTCTCATTGTAATGGGTGACATACCCAAGTAAAAAAAGAAAGGGTCTTATTGTGATGGGTGACCTACCCAAATAAAAAGAGAAAGGAAAATGAGGGCTCGAAGGCGCACTTAAAAGGATGGTTGAGGGCTCGAAGACACACTTAAAGGAGGTGAGGGCTCGAAGATGCACTAAAAAAAGAGGTAAGGGCTCGAAGGCGCACTCAAAAGGAGGTGAGGGCTCGAAGGCGCACTCAAAAGAATGGTCGAGGGCTCGAAGGCCTGCTCGAAAGGGGGTAAGGCTAGGACACGCACTACGGTTGAGGGCTCAAGGGCATGCTTGAAAGGACGCGAGGGCTCGAGGGCGCGCTCGAAAGGAAACGAGGGCTCAAAGGTACGCTAGAAAGGAGATAGGGTTAGGAAATGCACTATCTTGGATGGTTGAGAAAAGGTGGTGGAAAAATATAAAGAGATTTTTTTTTTGCGGCCTAATTCTCGTGGGCGGCCTTCCCAAGTTAAAATTTCTCAAAGGTGAAAAATTTCCAAAAAGCGATTTCAAACTTGGCCATTTCAAGGTGGCCTTCCATTTGATGGATCTTGTTAGAGATTTCTCTTGCGAAGTTTGCAAAACTAGTTGTCCAATGTCTCAAAGTTTAGAAGATATGCATGCATCTTTACCTTATTTGAAATATAGGTCCCCATTTCTTCTTAATCTTCTTGTTCACTTGATTGATGACGACTTGCTATCTCTGATTTGAGTCATCTTTGTCGTTTAGCTTCTAGCCTACTCGAGTTGGCCCATGTAAGTCTCTTCCCAGATTCGTTTACACAGCTTAGCCTTTATGGTGCTCATTGTGACCCACTTGCTTGCTAGAGATTTTTCATCTCTTCAAATAATTTAAGAGGATCATTCATTAATCCCCGTCTCACTTTTAAAAACATTTGTTGTCACTTGCTGAAAGGATCAAATTGCCTTCTATAAACCAAGATGCCCCCTTATCTTGTTGTAGGAAATGCTCATCTTTTTTTCTAGAAGGGATTGATTTTTCATTCTAAACATAATGTTGCCCCCTAGTATTGGTCATTATTGCCTTTAGGTGTGCTTTGCCAACAACTCTGCCAAATAATGTTTTTTTAAGCAACCATTTTCTCATTTCTCCCATTTTCAGTTTAGTGAAGGAATATTTGTCCCGAATGAATCTTGAAATCTTGATCTTGCATTTTGAAAACAAAAGTTGTTTTGATGTAAGTTAAAAAGCATTTGTTTTTAAAATCTTGCAACTCCTTGGTTTTTCATGATAAACCAAGATGCCCCCTTGTCTTGTTGTAGGAAATGCTCATCTTTTTTTCTAGAAGGGATCAATTTTTCATTCTAAACATAATGTTGCCCCCTAGTACTGGTCATTGCCTTTAGGTGTGCTTTGTCAATAACTCTGCCAAATAATGGTTTTTTAAGCGACCATTTTCTCATTTCTCTCATTTTCAGTTTAGTGAAGGAATATTTGTCCAGAATGAATCTTGAAATCTTGATCTTGCATTTTGAAAACAAAAATTGTTTTGATATTTTCAGTTTAGTGAAGGAATATTTGTCCAGAATGAATCTTGAAATCTTGATCTTGCATTTTGAAAACAAAAATTGTTTTGATGTAAGTTTAAAAGCATTTGCATTTGAAAATCTTGTAACTCCTTGGTTTTTTCTTGGGAAAGATATTATTTACTCTTTTATTTGGTGAAAGTACATCATGAGGTGACCTTCTGTTTCTTATGGGTTTCCAAAGTGAAGGGCTCGAGAAAAAGCTCGAGGTTTTGTTTGAGAAAAACTTGTCTTTTTTTGAACACTTATTTTATCAGCATGAATAATAATGAATAGCTTGTTCTCAATGTCACGACTCTAATAAAGAAGTACTCTTTGCATTTTGAGAGCATTGCTTATTAATCTAGGTTGTTTGCTTGCTTGATTAGAAAAGACTTTTACAGGTTTGTAATATAGGTAGTGGTTTTTGGCTATGAAAGAAAAGGATTCATAAAGCTCAAAGAGTGTTTGAGGGTTTAAAAGACTGAGGATCACTATCAGCAGTTTGACTCTTTGTGTCATTCATCTTTTTTTTTCCGCTCTTTTTTTATTTGTTTTTTTATTGCTTTGCTAGGGCATACTCACTTTATCTTGGTTATCACTCGTTCTTGTGATTTGGGCATGCCCTATAGTCATTGAATTTCTTGGGTTCTTTTGCCTTTTCGGTTTTTTCACAGTTTTTTATCTTTTCTCATTGAAATTTTCACTTGCCCTCAGTGTGGAGTGTGATCCTAGTCGGGATTTTTCATGAAAGAAACATTATTCAAGCTCAAAATAGGAATGCAAGGGATATACTCTTTTAGAATGTGAAAGGAATAATAAAGATGACCTTTCCTCATTTCAAGCACAAGCATTTAAGATCAATAAACTTTGACCTCGTCTAGTGTGATGATTTGGAATTTCATAAAGAAATGGATTTCTTGATATATGAACAACAAGTCCACTACATACCATTATGCATACATTTAAAACACATGGTTCAAGAGACACGAGGTAAGGGTGACATTTCATTTTCTATTTGTGCACTTTGGTTTAGAGCTTAGTCACCTCAATAAAAGAGTTGCTTGATTCATATGTCATTTTACAAGTAAAATGTCAAAAATATCATTTTAAATAACCATCAAATCATTTTTGAAATCAAAATGCAAGTTTAATTTTCAAAAATCCAATGGGGAAACTGATTTTGGTAAAAGAAGTGAATTGAGCCTATGAGGCTTCAAAAGTGTATTTGTAAATTCTTAGAGGGAATCCCTTTCAGGATATTTTTGTTGTAAATCAAAGAGGATACACAATTGAAGGACAAACTCATTATTTCATTGAAACCCTAAAAAAGCAACAAAGACCTTATACTAGCAAGGGGACACATGAAAGGGCTAAACACTTAACAATCATCGATTAGAATTTCTAGAATCTTCCAACCATCCCTCTCCTATGAATTCCTCGACATGAGCACCTTTCTAATAGTCAATTGAGGTCACACATAGACCAGTCTTGGCCTAATGACACTGTAGCTTCGTCTTCAGGACGAGTGATTTCTAGATGTCTTTGTTTTGGTAGTTCTTTCTCTCATTTTTGTAACTACATTTGACTTTGTGAACCTTAATTTCTTTCCTTTATTGAGTGGAACGTTCCTCTTCAGTCGAGTCAATAATCCTTTCCACACGGATAGCTTGTTCAATCCGCTCAGCTATAGCAACCAAGTCAGAAAAATATTGTGCAGAGCTTCCCACGAGGTATTCAAAGTATAGTGCTTTGAAAGTGTTGACAAACAAATTGACCATCTCCTTTTCCAACAAAAAAGGATTGACTTGTGCGGCTGTCACACGCCATCTTTGAGTGTATTCTCTTATGAACTCCTTGTTTTCCTTTTCCATAGCTTGCAAGCTTGACATATCAGGGTCCACATCCATATTGAACTTTTATTGCCTAATGAAGGCATCACTAAGTCCTTCCATTTTTTTACCTTGGTATTATCCAACCACATATACCAAGTAAGGGTAACGTCACTCAAACTGTCTTGAAAGAAGTGAATCAATAGTTTTTCATCATAAACTACCTCAGTTGTTTTTTTTGCAGTATGCCTTGAGATGAGTTACAGGGCATTGAGTTCCTGTATATTTGACAAATTCTGGCACCCTAAACTTTTTAGGAATGACTACGTTAGGTACCAAACACATCTTGGTGGCTTTCATAGGGTCATACAAATGGTTTCCCTCAACTACCCTCACCCTATCTTCTAGGGCAGTCCATTTTTCCAGACCCTCATCTCCTACCATTTTTTCATTGTGAGACTCCACCAAGGTTGGCTCAACAATATGAGGGATCCTCAATGGGTATACAGGCTAAGCTGGGAAATATGCAGCGTATTAGGGCTCAAGCAAGGTTCTATTTGCCCCCAAGTTTGGTGGATTGGAAAGAGCTGCAGGCGTCGACAGAATATGAGTTGTAAATGTTGGTTGGGAGGAAGTCCCTTCTCCCGACTTAGATCTCAGAGCCTGCTCAAGGAGGCTAGTAAGTCTAGCGACATCTTCTTTCAAATTGTCCAACTCTTTTCGATGTTGGGCTTCCAACTGGGCTTTTTCTTCGTTTCCTTTTTTTTCTTTTCGCAACCGCATGTTAAGGGTGCTTTTTAATGAGGGCCTTATATTTCACCTTGAGTACGGTATTATGACAATTCATAAGTGTATGTTCAAACATGCATGAAGATAAATGTAGCATATTGGGTATGGATTCGCCTTTTGAGGGGTGACATAACGATCATTATTCTTTGCATGTGTGGTCATATCTGAATCCGATATTCATTGCAATGTCGAGAGGAGATCTGTTTAGCCTTTTTTCATCTAAGCTTTTAGCCACATTCTTGGTGTCTTTTATTATGCATCTAATGTCTTTGAGTAACGGTATCTCATCGACATCCAGTCTAGGGTAGTCTTCCTCGGTCATTTGCAAGGATTCAAACTTGAGTCCATACACAACAATTGTAATCTTAGGAATAACGACCATTATGTCACCCAAAAGCCCTATAATAAGGATGCTTATACGTCTAAGCTTATCTCAGTGAAATTACGCAGGGATCAACCTAAAGGATAGGTTTTAATCATTAAATGCATTGGGGTAATTTTGCTATCTAGTTTCAACGGTCTTTCTCATGCTCAGTAATCATCCTCGAAAGGTTGATGTGAGGTTTACAAGTAGCGTGAAAATAGAGGCCCTGAGTAATATCAGTTCGGCATATCAACTACTGTCGAGCAAACAATCATGCAAGAGTTAGATAGTTTCGCGAGCCTTACCTTAGCTAAAGCCATTGGGGTGTCGTTACTCCTCCACTTATCTTAAAGATGATACCCATATAGTTTAAAAATGAGATGAGTGATGCATGAAGACCTAGATCCATATCCAATATATATGCATGATAAACATGAATAACTATGTATGCTAAAACAGTAAAAACAACAACAAAAAAACTTGATAAACACAAACAACACAACCACAAAAACACAGTACGACAAACATTTTCAGCAATAAAAAGACAAAAAGCAAAGCTTAGTCCTAAGAAGTCCCCAGTGGAGTCGTCATTTTGTCACACCGAACATCGCAGCAATCATTTAAGAAAAATCATATCGCATTGGAAAAAGAACAGATATCTGGCATCTTATTTTCCTAGGGGGAAATATCTTGTTTCAAAGAGTCGTCACCCAGTATATGGTCACTAGGAACCCTAACTAGTCAACAGAGATTCTATGGTACGAGACTGGTTATGCGAAAGGAAAGATAGTATCACCCCTTAAACGTCCTACCTGAGGCAAGCTGCATTGCTGATTTTGTCTAAAATTGCTAAAGGTTTGTTTGTGTTCAGTTTTTATGGTCATACTATAATATTCACGACTCTGGCGTCAGTGAATATACACCTATGTATATTTCCAACTTTAGCGTTGGTAAATATTGCACAATCCACAAAATACAGTATTCCTGACTCTGACGCCAATGAATAAACCCATAAAAAATCTGGATAAAAAAACTATTTTTTATTTTTTTTTATTTTGGGTGGGTCTGACCTAGCCTGCATGGCTGGGTAGACCCAACCTTCTCGGTCAAGTCACTAGCCTAAGCTAGTGACCCGGTTGAGTAGTAGGCGTGCGTGACAACGCAGGCCTGCTACAGAAACAAGTGAATTATAATTCACTTCCTATAGTAGCAAGTGAATTATAATTCACACCTACGTGAATTATAATGCAGGAGGGGAAGCGACTCACTGGCGATGGCTGGAGCCGCGGCCGGAAAAGAAAAGAGGAAGCTGACCACGGTGGAGCAGGATCTTCTCCCAATCGAAGAACTAGTGGACGCTGGTCAGAAGAGCACGGTGGGGAGAGATGAGTGTATAACAGCCCGACTCAACTTGCCATATATTGTCCGCTTTGGGCCTTACCGCCCTCACTGTTTTGTTCCTGGTGACACGAGCCCACTTCTGAGCTTGACGCCCCAAAACGTGTATGACAAGTTGGCAACCAACACTCTTAATAAGGTCAGCTACCACTCCCTCACCCGCCGATGTGGGATATTACAAGTGCCTGTTGGAGCTTGTAGTCTGCTAGACTTGCTGGAGTCGCTGGAGCTCTTCCACTGCTGCTGGATTGAGCTCGTTCACGACTAATGGTTCGAAATAGAGCTTCTAAATGTTGCTTCAATGGAGGCTGGGAGAGTGTGCGGTTGCTGTGTTGTTGCTGCTCACAGTGTTGTCGCTATCATTCATGGTTGGAACAGGAGATCACGATGGGGCTGCATGCTAGTTGGTTTTTTTGTAAATGTCTTTTTTTATTTATTTATTTTTTGTTGGGTTTCTGGTAATGGCCTTCTCCTAAGGTTTCCTCTGCCTGCTCTTCTTCATACACTGAGATCTGTATTTATAGTGCAAAAGTCTCATCGCTTGCGAGAAATAAAGTCTCAATCAAACTCATTCTCTTTTTTGAAGTTTGAATTAGAATCGAATTCAAAATCAGACAACTATCATTATCTTGAAGGTAAGGATTATCTTGAAGATAAGGATAAAATGGCAAAAGCACATTGTAGTCCCTAGTTTCCGTGCAAGCTGACAAATCATATTTTTCATCAAAATAAATCTCTGATCTTTTAATTTTACATTTTAAACCCCGTAAAATTTAATTAAAAACCAATGGGCCAAAATTAGGATACAACAGCACTCACGGAGATCAATCATTTCTTTAGAAATATATGCTCCAACAAGTTGTAGACACAACATATGGAGAGGAAACAAATATCGTCCAGACAATATGCAAACTTGAGATGATATTCCCTCCGTCGTTTTTTAACTTGATGAAGCATCTACCCATACATTTACCGTTTAAGGTAAAAGTTGAAGGCCCAGACCAATATAGATGGATGTATCCAATTGAGAGGTTAAAGATTACACATGAAATGTAATTAAAATTTTATTGTCTTTTTTTCTCACAATTCAAAACATTTGTTTGATTCCATGTAAGTACTTGTTCAACCTTAAGAGAAAAGTTAAAAATAAGGCGTATGTTGAGGCTTCGATATGTGAGGCCTATATTGTTGAAAAGATCTCAACATTTATCTCGTACTATTTTGAGCTTTAATTGAGAACAAGAATCAGCTGCGTTTCAAAGCATGACGATGGTAGTAAAGTGCTTTTGAGTGGAAACTTGTCAATATTCTCTCATCCTGGATGACCCGCACCAAAAAATATTGTTAGGGGAAGATATTTGTCTGAAATAAAATTAAGACAAACACATATTATATGTTATTTAATAAGTATACTACTTAAACTTTGTTATTAATGAACAATTTATCTCTTATAATATCATAAACCAATACATTGTTGAATACATTATTGAATACATTATAAGCAACATCGTTAATATTTATCGTTCTAAAACTCATAACTGACTGAATCCCAAATCTTTCTATTACAAAATGAACAATTTTTCACATGGTGGTTCAGAACACATGTAAGTACTATTTAATTATTATTATCTGTCGGGATACTTAATTTCATAACACATTTATGTTAATTATTCATGGTTGTACTTCATGTACCAGGTTTATAAATTGGGAGGGAATTTTAATGTTACTTTGTCTTTACTAAGTCTGAGTCCTAAAAGAAAGGTGAAGTACTACAACGGGTATTTCATCAATGGACATGTGTTTCATATATAAGAATATGGGCAATATAGAAACACATATAATAGTGGGGTTTGTATTAAAAGATCGACTTCTTATGAGTTAAAGTTGATTATTATAGGAAACTAGAAGAGGTAATTGAATTGTAGTATCATATCGAGCAGAATATAGTATTTTTATTCAGATGTTATTGGTATGACACCACTGATAGAGGAATCATAGTAGATCTCCATCATGGTTTGGTTGAAATCAATTCAAAGGCTAAACTTCGCAACATCGACAATGTCTTTGTTTTCGCTAAGCAATGTCAGCAAGTTTGTTGCACATACACTTTTTTCTTTAGAAAGGATTGTTCAAGAGTTGATTGGTTATCCGTAAGAAAAACCAAATCTAGGGGTTGTGTCGAGGTTGTTCAGGATGAGAACGATGAATCAATTGTGGGAGATAATGTCTTTCAACTTGGTGAGTTACTTAATCCATATTGAGTTGCTTCGTCGATTGACTTGGAAGAAAATTCAAATTTTTGTGTCGCCAAGAATATTTCTATTGATGTTGATGCTGAGGAGTTAAATGTTCTTTTTAGATCCAATGGATATATACAAGTCAATGAAGATGATGCAAGCGATGAAATCAACGTAGAAGATTGTGATAGAGATGACGACGAGTCAATTGAAGAAGAAGAAGAAGACAATTCTGATTAATTTGCAAAACAAGAAAGTGTACTAGCATAAACTATAATATAATTTATTATTGAATTACAAGAAAATATTTATTTTATTATTGTAATGTGAATTGATGTTATTGTGTTGTGCATGCAGTTGTCAATTTAAGTATTTATGGGATGGATAGATAGGGAATACAAATACAATCTAACATCAGACATTGTTTCACACTGATGGAAATACTGATGATTTGTTCATTACACATTGGTATACCGATGGGCTGTGTCCATCGGTATATTCAAATGGCAATGAGAACTGTTCACCTTCTCATTGACATTGTTCATGGTGTTCATTATACACAGATATACCAATGGACACAATCCATCGATATATTCCAGAGGTGATGGGAATTGTTCCCCTTCACCTTGGCACTATTCACAGTGTTCATTACATACAGGTATACCGCTGGAATGTTTCCATAAATATATTTCAGAGACTATGGAAATTGTTCCCCTTCACCCTCGTATTGTTTTTGGCATTCAATACACACGGGTATATTGATACGATATAGAATGTTAACTGTTTACTCTTTTACTGACAAAATAACCAACGCAATTAAAAAAACTAGAGGGGTTTTTTAAAATTTTTAATACGAATTGAAAATTTCAATTTGACTTGACTGACGGAATCACCATCTAAACATTTAAAAATAATAATATTTAATGATCCGTCAGGAATTCCAACTGTAAAACCTAATATAAAAGCTTCACGAGCACAACAGACAGGGCTTTATTTTCTTCTCTCTTTTTTTTTTATATCTCCTGTACATCTTCTTCTCTCTCGTTCACTCTTCTCTTCTCTTCTCAATAGTCTCTCAACAGATAAAATCAAAGTAGATCTTCTCTTAACATAATCAACATGGTATGTTGTTTTTCTTCTTATTTTTCTTTTTTTTCTTGGGTTTTTTTAACAATGTCTTTTCATTTTTTTTTCTTTTTAGTTCAACTCTGAAATTGAGCACGCCATTAAGGTAAGAATTTTTCATTCCTTATCCATTTGTTTATTTTGTCTTTATTTTTGCATTATTTTTTTTAGCTTTTTTTTTTTGTTCAATTATTTGTTCTTAATAATTTTATGAATTAATAGTTGTATGAATTTTAATTGTTATTGAAATAATTTTTGCATTATTTTATGGATTTTTTGTTATTTTTTTGTTCAATTACAATTAAATGTGTAGGATTAATTTTAATTATTATTTTGTATTTATTCCATTTAGAATATTGGATTAATTTTAATTATTATTTTGTATTTATTCCATTTAGAATATTGTTTTTGTAAATTTAGGATCAAAAGTATTACAACTTGGAAATAATTGTGTTGACTTGTAGTTGTTATTGAAGTATTTTTTTCATTATTTTGTTGAATTTTAGTTATTTTTTTTTAATTTTGTTTTTAATTTCTAATTAAATGTGTAGGATTAATTTTAATTATTATATTGTATTATATCCATTTAAAATCAATTCTTGTTAATTTAGGATTAAAAATATTATCACGTAGAAAATGAGATTTTTCTATGAAATTAAATTATTCAAAATTATTGGTAGAAATTGAATAAAATCAACTAGTTTGCGGCATATATGTTATCTAGTTACAGGTAGCTTTCTATATAGGGAAGGTGTTGCTGAATTGTTTTTAAAAATAGAAATTTTTATTTTTTTCATAAATTTATGTAGATACCTAGGGGAAAGTCTAGTGCACGTCATGAAAACAGGATCACTGCTAGTTCTTCTAGCAATGATGCTAACAACCACAAGTCATTAGGTGCCGACCAAGAAGAGACACCTCAGGCATAGGCATCAACTCACGATGCAGCCTCGTCAAGTGCAATGCCATAATGTCAAGGGGGGTCCCTTCACAGCGGGATCTATTTACCTACAAGTACGAGGCCTAGTGAAAGGATGACCTTTCAATGTAAATTTGTTTTACTTTCACAACATGTTTAATAATTTCTAAAAAAATAATATTTTATGAAATTTATCAAATTTCGAGTTTACAAATATTGAGGCTGCGAAAACAAGCATCGATGGAATCTTCCACTATTCCAAGCATGTTATTAAGCATATAATCTTCTTTTTTCTTACATAAGGTACAACACAACTAGGACATCATCATCGCTCATCTATGCTGGAAGGTTGCAGCTCATCAAAGCAGTGATATTATCTGTTCAAGTTTATTGGACCACTTTTTTCATCCTCCCAAGCTCTACGATCAGGAAGCTGTAAAGCATACTTGTTGTTGCCTTCCTTTGGAAAGGCACATCCCTCAACACCATAAGAGCCAAGGTAGCTTAGGCTTCAATATGTTATCCCAAAAAAGAAGGGGGACTGAGGATAAAGTGTTTGAACACTTATAATAGGGCTACCATTTTGAAACACGTATGGCATTTGCTGACTGACCAGCAATCAATCTGGTCTGCATGGGTCCATGCCAACCTGTTTAGAGGGTGTTCCTTCTGGCACATAAACATGCCCTCCAACCCTTCCTAGTCCTGGAGGAAGATCCTGCAGAGTAGAGAGTGGTGCAAAGGGTAGATGGTCTTGTGTATTAGGAATGGTCAAGCAGCATCCTTGTGGTTTGACTACTGGCTGCTAGTTGGAAGAAGATTCAGTGACCTCCTGCCATATAGAACCCTCTCCTCCACAAGACTGCCATGGAATGCAAAAGTATCTAACATTATTAAAGGGGATAGATGGAAGTTTCCAATAAGCTATCAAAACATCTAGGCCATCTAGAATTCCATAACTTCTTTGCCACGAACAAACAGGAATGATCACCTGGTTTGGAAAAGGAATAATGCAAGGAAGTTTACTATTGACTCAGCTTAGGATATGATCATAGAATCTAGACCCCCACTCCCTCAACTCCCTTCATCACCTCTTATGGTTTTCAGCCCACATTCCACATAAATCCTTTATACTTTGATTAGCCTCTCAGTCCAAGATGCATCCCATGACTATCTTTTCTTCCAATGCCCCTACATAGCTTAGTTTGGGAATCCATTATAAGGCTCTCCAAAATTCAATGGCTCAGAATGCAGTGGAATCTCCTTCTCCAATGGGCAGCCTCAAACTACAGGAAGATGAAGAATATTCTGCACATCACAGCTCGGGTAAGTCTGTCCACCGCAATATACTACATTCTGTTTGAAAGAAACAACAGAATATTCACCAGCACCCTCCACCCTCCTCAGGATACTAATGCAGAGATCATTCAGCACATTAGGTCTCATTTGGCAAACATCGGCAGAAAGAACCCTATCTTAGATGTTATATGTGAAATATGGTACATGCACCCTTAATGCTATGGCCAGTGTCCCTAGGCTCTGTTAGCAAATGCCTTCTCTTTTTGTATAAGGCAATCATGTCAATGATCAAGGCATGTGGCCCGATCAAGTCAGCTAGCCATCTGTATTTTATTTTCCTAGGCTTGTTCTAGTGTGCACTTAGATTTTTCTCCTCTTGCTTTGGGCTTGGGCGTGTAGCCCGATCCAGGCAACAAGGGTTTCCTTAGTTAGCTAAGCCCCTTTTCTTTTCTTTTTTTTGGATAGCCCCTGTTTTTGCATATTCTTTTTTTTATAATACAATTTTAACCTTTAAAAAAAAAACTAAGATTTCATAACAAATTACAATCTATTTAAAATATCAAAAATCAACTTCTTGAATTATTTTCTCAAAAATTTATAATTCAATTTCCCAACCAATTTAAACATCATTTGAGATTTTATCCTAACATCCACAACTTATTTTTCCAATATAAACATTTTCCATACCAAAATATTAAAACACAACATATCTTCCAATTCGATAATTTTTCTCATGCAACCTAAATAGATTTCTTAACTTCCATACATGTTCAAACACCCGAAACAAAATTTTACCTTAATAACATCTTAAGCTTTTATATAAATTCATATACATTCATTAAACCACATATCTCTTTCTTTTCTTTTTTTCATCTACATATTTTAATATTAAAGGTTTCAATTTCCTTCCTATACTTTCCAACATGTTATAACTTACCAATATATATTTAAATAATAATATCTTTTCCAATCACTAATTTTAAGGCATTTACAATAGTTCAAGCACATTTTATTTTACAACAAGCACAACCTTTGATCTTCAAGGTCCCATTTATTAGTCACTTTCAAATTTTAATTTCCTAAACTTACATTCAATCTAATCCCAAATTGTACATAATACATGAACACTAATAATAATACAATTTAAACTATTAACTAAATCAATTACTTAATAAATCTCAACCAAACTTTCATAATCTACTACAAATATTTATAATTCACATTTCATGCATCATTTCTTAAGTGTCGAACACATTTTATACCCTAATTAGCAATTATACCCACAATTTAAACACTTCCTTCCATTTTCATAACATGAAAAACCATGTTTCGTATACTTATCTATAGCATAACTTACATGGTTAAGCTAAAAAAAACTTACATGGTTAAGCTAAAAACGTATCCCACATCACTTACCTATAACATAACTTACATGGTTAACCTAAATACTTATCCCCCATCACATTTCTTACACATGCACTTTAATTGAACATACAATTAC
>Ga0325404_1004482_pt1 | contig 14846 bp, 5 predicted proteins | sample PopdelMetagenome_18_FD_205664 | JGI IMG/M metagenome (GOLD analysis project Ga0325404, IMG submission 205664) | Populus deltoides microbial communities from Bellville, Georgia, United States - Xylem-Control-R1 | ecosystem: Host-associated > Plants > Phyllosphere > Stem > Wood/Secondary xylem... | reverse complement strand
ATTTCTTATCTATCATTATCTTTTTAATTTTGACAACTCGGATTCTAAGAATATTTGATTTTGGATAATTAATTGACTGGAAAAGGACCAAAGAAGGGAAGGGCCAGATACACAGCTAACTTTAAAACTAGTTAAATCTTGAATTAATTCATCGTGTCGGTTCAAGAATCCCTGCCGACGATTCTTCTCCTGCCAATGCCATGGCCTTGCTTTTCAAGAGGGCAAACTATTACGTCCGATGGAGGGGATTCTCAAGGCACGACAGTGCCCATCCTTGTCTAGCTAGCCCCAAAAGTCGTTATGCGCAATCTGCATAATAATGTAAGCAATCAACCAAGCCAAAGCCACCCTCATAATTAATTAATGAGATGGAGAAATCATTCATACCACTTAATTAATAATTTGCACAATGGCAGCAAAGGGGAGCATGTCGATGGCTAGGGCCATGGTTCGGTTCCCGTTACTCTTGGCTAGCCATTCTTGAGTCACTTCTTGTATCAGGACTAGCTCCCGCGCCTCAGATCGAGCAAAAGAATTGTTAGAAGGAGGGCTTGTTCTATTACCAAAGAAATTAACATCACAGAAATGAAGAATCACGTCAAGAAAAGACATAATAAATACAAAAATAAGGAAAGGTTTTCCCGTAGAATACTGCAAAAAAAAAAAAAAATTCACATCAAAAAGAAGAACATGGGAGTCTATTCAACTAGCCTGATAATACATGAACAGCTAATATTGTTTTTTTCTGTAACAAAAGACCGTTCAAAACCTGTTGATTGTTTGTAAATCTACTTTGTCTTATCTCTACTGTTAGCCGCCCAGAGGCACATATCTTTCAAAAATAGTTTGGTTCGTTTTCTAGCGACATGACTTTGGGTGGAGAATATTCTCTATTCTTTGCCACGTGGATTTTAGACTACCTCACAAGCATTTTTTTATTTATTTTTTTTCATGTCAAAATCCCTCGAATCAACTCCTCAGAGTCACCATATTTCTCATGTTACGATCAAATTGCATGTCCATTCTTGCTGACAGTACTGCTAGGAGAATTGTTTTCCCTGATGATGTTCTATCTACGTTTTCTATGCATCTGGGCCTTTCTTATTTATTGAAAAATGAATTGATTTTTATTATATATGAAAAATAACATTTTTTAGTATTTTATATATAGAAAAATATTTTATTTTTGGCTTTATATTGTTTTTTTACAAGAATATAATTTTAATGGCTTTATAATTATGGTTATTGTGGGTGTGCCGCATTCATTATATTATTACTAAAATGATGTTTTCTGCTTATTTGTATGGTATTGTGATGTAGAGTAATTTTAAATTAAAAATATATCAAAATAATATTTAAAAAAACATTAATTTGATGTTTTCCAAGTAAAATATAATTTGAAAAACAGGTTGTAATGTAAAAACAAACACACTTATTAGTGTATGTTTGAGAGTATAGTAAAGATTACTAAGTGTTTTTCATTATAATATTTTTTTTATTATTTTTTAATATTTATTTTTAATAACAACCCATCAAAACAATAAAAAAACACATATAAAAAAAATTAAAACTAAAAACACAAAGATTTTCAAAAATATACTTGAAGCAATGACCAACAGTGGGAAAAGCAATTCCCATTTAAAGAAATACTATTTATAGTGAGGTGTTTTCTCCTCCTCTAAATGGGAAAAACACCAGTTTGTTTTTCTGACCGGAAATAAATTACCGACAGGTTTCCTGTAATAACATTAAACATGAGAAAGTGAGGATTCCTTGCCAAATAAACACATAAATATCTCAAAATTTCTAGCATTTCTATTAAAATATGAGCAAACTCATTCTATGTTTTTGTCTTCACTCGAGTAGTGGAGGACACCAGCACACGCTACAATATCCCCAATGGTTTTCAAAATGATGAGAAACACTACTTAATTATGCATACAAATCTCTAGTAATAGGGGATTTGTAATGATCTCATGCAGTTGACGTTTGAGAAAGAATCAACTTCGTGCAATTCATTGCTCATCAACATGTAAGAAAATGTTACCGTCAAAATTCGCCACATTTTATGATTTTAGTACTAAGGACAATAATTTCATATCATGTGTAAGATACTAATGGGGTGTTTGGAAGTGAATTTTAATCTGTTTTTTTGTTAAAATTTAAAAAAAAATATCTTTGCTTCAATTTTTTTTTAGTGTTTTTAGATCATTTTGATGCGCTGATATCACAAATAAATTTTAAAAAATAAAAAAAATATATATTATTTTAATATTTTTATAAATAAAAAGTACTTTGAAAAGCAACAACTACCACACTACTACATATCCTCTAGATATTATCAAATGACAGGAGGATAAAATCTGATTTGGTTTGAGTAGAATCAGTTGAAGTGGATGAAAGGTCCACCCGTACCATCATTTGACCCATCTCTAATATAATTTTTTAACTTTTTATTTTATTTTATTGAGTTGTATTTTTTTAATATAATGCATATTTTTATTTCATGACTCACAAATTATTTTATGATTTTATACATAGATTTAAATTTTAGATTCTATTTTATAAATTTTAGATTCATAGACAGGGATATAGTTTTTTTAAAAAAGTTTATGTTTTATTTTTCTAAAATTGATTAAAAAAATAAAAATCTAGATTAGATCCACTATCTAGGGGATACTCGTTGGGTGGAGCAAATACTTCACCCCCACATAATTTTATTAGATTAAAATCGGAAACGAGTAATGAATTTAGATATTTCTCAACTCCAACCCAATCTATTATCATCTCTAATGATGATCCAAGCTACAATGCATGTATGTATAACATAAAAAAAACTAGCATTTAAATCTTCAAATTATGAGAATTTATTTTTCTTGGATGCATATTTGTTTTATGCATAGCAAAATTAGATTGGTATTGACAATATTGGTCATGGGCTACTTGACTTTTGTCCCTTCTACTTCTATCATCATCTTCTGAGCAACATATATAGCTATTATTAGAATAACACCTAACTTACTTTATCTATAAAGGACTTAATTGAAACATTATAAGGGTATAAATAAGAGCTAAATTCAATTCATGTACTATAATAATTTGTTTAACAACTTAGAGATTTTTAGATTGGTTGATAAGATATTTAATATATTTTCATTGCTTTTTTTTTTTCTATACTTTGTAAAAAATACGCAATATACATTTTAATTCAGAGCTATTAACACGATTTTTTTCTAATAAATCTTATAATACAATCTTTAATTTGGTTTTAAAAAAAATATAAATAACAAATATATCATAAGAGATTTTCTCTTAAAATTAAAAGAAATTTCTTTTTTTTATATTATTACATCAAAATAATTTTAAAAAAATTAATTTAAAACAAAAAATTCATTTTTTCCATAAAAAGCATGTTGAACCATAACCCTAAACAAGCATTATATATCAAAGTATTTGATTGAACTAAAATATTTTAAATTTTTATTAATTTAATGTCTAAAATATTTTTTTCCTTTTAATAAACCACCTCTATATAACATTTTTTTTATGGGTTGTCACCGGCAATAATTTTATCGGCCACAAACCCTGTTTTTATCTTTTATCTTTTAATTTAAGATTAAGTTATTAGATACAATTATTAACTTATTTTTTTAATATTCTCCAACTAATATAACAGAAAAATCTAAAAAAATAAAGCGTAAGGCATTAACATATATTAATGTATGCACTGATTAAATCAACATATATATGAGAAGGAGGACAAGGAGTTTCCACCACAAGTTTTACAAATTTCAAGTTAAAATAAAAAATACATTAACTGATGATATCTAGTTGATCTAACTAAACTGAGTTTAAACTTAACTAATGCAATTTTAATATTCTTTAAAAAAATAAAATTAAAATAAGATTATTTTAATAAAAATAATTTACCCCAATTAAACTGATAATATGCAAGTTAATTCATTAATCCAATAATCTCTACCTTTATTCAAGTAAATTCCCTAACGGAGTCTATCAATTATAACTCTTACAATTAGATGAATCATTTAAACAAAGTTGATTTCTTATTAACTAAAACACTAAATTGTGTGGGCATTGTTGAGCCGATATTGTTCACATATACATAAAACACTGTGGACATACTATGTATTTTTTAATAATTTTTTTTAGTCCTTAAAATTGTGTTTTGGTTGATTTAATTCTAATTGAAAACCAATTGTTTTTGATTTCTTAGACAATAGTGGAATTGAAAGTAGAGGGACTGAAATGAAAAAGACAACAAACATGGGTGACATGCCAAAAAGCTTTTCTTAAAATAAACTTAGTTTGTCAAACTTTAAAAATAATTCAAATTATACAATTTAGATTCTTTTAGATTTCACAAAAATCAGTTTTAATATACAATTTTATCTATAGTATTTTTCAGTCCTTAGCTGTAGAGATGGGTCGCCGGATTCTGGTGATAAAAGAGAAGGTTGCCATTCAAGACATTTCCAACCACCAAAACAGAGTTTGTTATGTTTATGGTTTCCATGAAATGAGAGTGATTTGATGGAGGTTATTTAGAACCTCAATGTTGCCTGAAAAAATAGATCTAACCCGAGAAAGATCAATCTAACCATGTTTGATTTTGTGTTTTTGGACTATTTTTGAGTATTTTGAATTGATGAATTGATTTATGGGTGTTTAAGGGTGTTGGTGAGGTTTTTTTGAGTTGAAATAGCTAACAAAAATTATATTTTTTTAGACATAAAAGGCATTGCCCCGACCAATTTTCCAATGACCACTACGTCGTCAGAATCTAGATTCGCAGATGACTCGTCGTCTGTCTTGGCAGGCAACATGTCTCCAGCGTATTTTTTTCTTCAAAAAGTATCGTTCGCGATAAAAAAATAAAACCAAGCTCAAACGCTTGTGCGCTTTTTCTTGCAATGGCCAAAATGCGCTGGGCCATGGATCCAAGAGTCTGAGCTGTTTTTTGGCCTTTTTTTTTTTAAAAAAAGTTAAATATAATTTTTTTTAAAAAAATTATTGAACTCGGTTGAGTTTATGGCCAGAGCACAAGTTTTATGAGTTAAGACACAATATTCAAGCTATTTTCCTTTTCTAATATTGTTTTTTTTTTAAAATAAATTCTTGATATATATATGTGTGTGTGTAGTTTTTGAAAATATTATTTTGATTGATATATAATTTTTTTTAATCTTTAATATAGATGAACTTTATTTTTGAAAATAAAAAAATATTTATTTTCAAATAATATTTTTAATATGTTAAACCTTGCATAATATATTTTTCTTTTATTTTATTCAATCAATTTAATATATGCGTCTATTTCTATTGTCATTTGATTGAATAAAAAATTAATTTTAATAAATAAATTCATCAAGCACAATCTAGTAAATATCTCATCTTATAAGATTAAATATCTTGATTTATACTTATTTCTTGATTTTTCTAATTTTATTTTTTTGACATCGGTAATAACTTTTTTCTCTATTTATTAAAACACGTACTTCTTGATTTATTTGATTACATGTATTATTTGCATAATTTTTATGTATAAAAACATTTTGAAAAAAATCAGTATATATAATTTTTTTATATAAAAAAAATCTAATACACGGCAGAATAATAGGTAGTATCTATCTATAATTAAACGTAAAACAGTTGCGCACGAGTATTAATCAAAGTGGATTTCTATCTTTTTCATAATTTATATCTATTCCGAATCAATTGGTCCAGGGATGAATTGTTGTCTCGATAACTTAATCACTTATTTAAATTACGGATAAGAATGTCTTGATACTGAGAGGGATAAATAAGCTGTGTGGTTCTTAATTATCTTCAAAATCATTTCTTATAATAATTATCTTTAAAAATATTAAAATTTTCAAAAATTTAATGTGTAATTATTCGATGGGTGCAAATTATTTGAGATGAGTGGACCAGAAGTTTCAAGATTCTAGACCCAAAAGAGCTTGGGCCCCGTTTGGCCCATATTACTTTTGTTACTCTGAGATATCAAATCTACCACATGGAGTGGATGTAAAATGGGCCTTACACTCTGTAAGATTCTTAACCAGATCTCCAGCAGGCCTCATTGGGCTGTAAAATAAGGCTTTTTTTTTTTTAGAGCTAACCCTCTTCCATTAAACTATAATTAAATAAACTAGAATTATTTTAATTCGAACTTTTTTCAAGAAAACTTTGGATGTACACAATTAAAAAGAACTGAAACCCTTGTAAGAGTTTTGTAGTTACAGATCTATTATTACTGTTTACTGAACCAATATAATAATATTTTTCATCTCCACTCAAAAGATTTAGAATAAATTTTCAGATTATTCATTTTTATTACTAAATAAAGCAGGAACAAATAAGTATTTGCCTATCAGGATTACATAATAAAACAGTACAAGTATACTTGAAGCAAAAATAAAAAAATAAATGTAATATTAAGAGGTATTTTTTTATTTTCACAATGGTTTTTTAACTATTATAATTGAAGCTAAAAGAGGCTTTGATATTTTCATAATATAAAAAATAAAAAGTCAACTCAGGAGCAATTTTATATTTGGCTAAAAAAAATGGACACTTATGTACGACACTTAGGGGCATGTGAGGGGCATCCATGCCTTTCGAGTAGGGCGTGTAGCGCTACCTGATGTCTAAAAATATCTTGTCACTGTGTCATTAGAAGCGCTGCAATGTTCTTTTCCTTTTGGTGTGACGTGTGTCTTTACTAGTGGTCTAGTTTGGTATTGGTATGTTTTTTTTTGTCATCTTCTCCTCTATCTCTTCCTTAAAAAATTATGGTTCGACCTTTTTAATTGTTGGTATTGCAACTTTAGATCTTATCTTTTTTCATTTTTGATTTTTGGTCTTGATTCTTTTGTAAAATTTTTATTTGTTTTTAATTTCACTCTTCAATCTTAATTTATCAAATATTATATTTTTAAATTTAGTTCTCATTCTTTGGATTTTTAATTTTTATTCTTGTTTTTTTTGTAAAAGTTTTAGTAGTTTTCAATTTTATCACTCGATTCAAATTGATGATATTATGTTTCAGTTTGGTTCTCATTGTTTATTTCTAATTTGTTTTGGTCTTTTTATAAAAACTACTGTTATTTTTAATTTCACCCTTTAATTACAACAATGTTTTTTGTGTCAACTTTGATTCCCATTCTTTTTATTTTTTTCTTTTACTAAATTGATTTTTTTTAACTTCACCTTTCAATTAAATATAAAATTTATTTTGTATTTTAATTTTGATATTATTTCTTTTAATTGATTTTTTAAAAATCCTTTATATAATTAAAATTTTGTTTTCAATTTTTTTTCTTTAACATTTGATTGATTGAGAATTGGACTTCATAATTTTTTCAGATTAGATGCTTCAAATTTAATAACTTGGGTCATAGTGTTTTTAATCTGATTTGGGCCACTATTTTGGTGGGATAGTTGGCTCAATTCTGATTATTATGGTTACAGATTTGTTATGACTAGTTTTTTTTAATGTCATTTGTTTTACCTTATTTCAGCACCAAGACATTATTGTTTGCATAATAATAATAATTTGGTATCGTGATGAAGTGCGAACATCAAAGTTAGTTGTTAGGCTAAAATGGCACGTAAACATGCTAAAATGTTTGTAATCTTGTAAGGCAAAATTTAATTATAGATTAAGTCTAAATTTGCAAGAATGTGTTGTGTAAGGAATTCTTTAACAACATGTTTGGAAACCTTTAAATTGAATTGAATTCAAAAATTTTAATAAAATTTTATGTTTAGAATTCTCTTGAATGTTAAGAATTGAACTTCAAAAGAAATTTTAATATCTAAAAATACTACAAAAATAAATCAAAGATTAATCCGTCTGATTTACCATTCTAAACAAGAGAAATTTAATATTAAACTTAACTTTTTTAAAATACCCATTTAATTTTTTTTTAAAAAAAACTTTTGATGAAATAAGATGAAGATGACGATGCTAATACAAGAAACAAAATAAATTAAATTTTATCCTTTTCAAATATATAATTCTTGTCGTCGGCGGTCTATTCTAGCACCATTTCTTTGACTACACACGTAAAGGGCTTGTAAGTTAGTGGCTATCCACTCCTTCCCTCAGTTCGACCAATGTTAATTCATGATAATATACGAACACCAAACCGTAAAAAATAAATTAAAACTTATGATTTTATAGAAAAATAATATAATATTAGCTAGCAGAAAAATAATTTAATAAACAAATTGATTTTGCTAAAAGTTTGAACGAATTGTGACAAATGATAAACCATTTATAGAACATTCAACCACACATCTTATATTAAACAATCTCTCCTATGCTGTGTTTAATTATCATCTTGAAATAAAAATAAAGAATATTAAAAAATAAAAATATATCTAGTTGAAGAGAAAAACAATGACAAAGCACAACACAAAAGGCCAACTATTGGAGTTATTTTTATTTTATTTTTTTAATTTATGGAGAAGAAATATGTTTATCCCATTTTTTTTATTTACGTGGGTGTCCGGGTCAGCTTGCGCGCACCACAACTAATACCACGGCTCACTGAATACCCTGCAAACCCAATGAACATGTAAGGCACCGCGAAGATGACAAACGTGCACATAAAAACTCGAACCGAGAAGCAATGGAAAGAGACAAGCTCTTTCCACCGCCAGGCCAAGACCCTCAGTGCATGTTTATCCCAATTAATATGAGTCCACCCTGCCATTTTCTCATGTCACATGTGTTCCAGCCATGGGCACCTGGATGCTTCCTTAATTCCTAATCATAATTATGAGTTCTGAAATTCCCTTCAATATGCTTATATATATATATATATCACTTGATATATAAGAGTCGACTTCTCAAGAAAAAAAGAGAAAGAAAGATAATTAATTAATGTAATGAAGACAGCTGGTGTGTGATTAGAGTTTCAAATAAGGATTACAGAGCTAAACTATACAATGATTTAATTAATCTTGATTTCTCCACTCAAAGCAGACAGATTGATTCTTGTAGTGCGCGTGTGCGTGTGTGTGTGTGTGTGTCTATATATATATATATATATATATATATATAGATAGATAGATTATTACAATATTCATTAATTACAGGAATTCAGAACAACTGATCAGTCGCATTAATAAACAAGATTCCAAAGCAGTAATTGCTGCCTTCAATGATATTATTGAGATTCTTTCTCTGTAACTTGCACTTGCCCTGACATGCATACCAATTTTGCTATTATTGATCTTTTTACGTAACCATAATTAATTTGCAAATTGCAATTACAGCCTTGATTAATTTGCCATTATATATACTGTATTAATTTGGAATGACTATCGAATATATATATATGACTTCTGCATCATTTATCTTCCTTGAATATTATTTGATTTGCATGATTAGACGTGATCCTTCGTGACCATATTGTATTTTCCAGAAATAATTCATATAATTTTTTTTAACGGAAGATCCTTTTTTTTTTTAAATTTTTTATCATGATTTACAAAACATATATATATTAATAATAATTAATATGAATTTTGCCGTAACGCGTCTGTCCCCCAAGTCTCAAAGTTAGGCCCTGTTTAAGGCTGTAATTGAAGTGATTTTTTTATAAAATTTTGATTTTTTGATTTTAAATTAATTTTTCTTAATATTTTTCCAAATAAATTTTACAAAATAAAATAAAAAATATTATTTTAATATATTTTCAAATAATTTTTTTTAAATAATTTTAATGACAATCCTGTCCTTAATTAGATTAGACAATGCATGCAAAACAGTAATAAAGAAGAAGACAATACAAATAATTATAAACAATATCCATTAATGCAAGATGGGTTTGTAGTAAAATCAAATCACATAAAAAATCAACCTGCCATTAAGCTATCACGGCTACCTCTCTGTAGCTCATGTGCAAGGCAAATGCTTCACAGCTTGTCTTAATTCCTTATTAGACTCTGATCTTCTTCTATATTGATTCCTGAAACTCCTTTTGGTGCCTCATTTAGAGTATATATAGGAATTATTAAATACAGTTTAAAATATATATTAATATTTAATAATAAATTATAACCATTACGGGTGCGGTATGAAAATAATGATGTATTTGTATTTATTAAGTATAATGAAATTGCTTTTTTTTTTTTTAAAAAAAAATAACTGTCTGATTTATGTGTATATATACAATCTTCATTAATCACAACAATTCAAAACAGTTAATGAGGAGCAGTACAAAGCATTGATATGGAAGATTCCAAAACAGTTGCAGCCTCGGATGATTTTTAATAAAAAAAGATTTGGTTGCTTGATCTGTCATAACATGAAATCCATATTATTTATGGATCTCATCTTTTTATAAATAATATATTGTTATATTCTAAGTAAATGAAAATATTTGATCACTTCTTATGTTTTTGAAAAAGACAATTTCATGCAATAGTGTTTTTTTCTTTTAATTTATTTTATTAATCAATAACAAATTATTCTTTTTAATTAAGCAACACCTAATCCTTCTTTCATGAATGATAAATAGAGTTTTCTGAATTTTAACCTAGATTAGAGTTTACAATATATATATATATAAATCACATCAATATATATATATATATATATATATATATATATATAAACAATAAAAGAGGTTGTCAGCAGCTTCTTAATTTTAACCTAGATTAGAGTTTACAAGAGATGTTTTGCTTAAAAAACAGAAAAGAGAAAAAAATAAATTAAAAGTCACATTTTAATTAATTACAAGTGTGAATTAACATTGAATTAAATCTCATTTTGAATCAAAAGCAGATCAACCGCTGATCAACTAGATGGTTGCAGTGTTTCTTTATCTTTTAATTTCCTCTATTTTATTTATCTTGATATGTGTCAACTAATACTAATCTTCCCCCGATCGACAATTATAAATCGAAGAGAAAAAAGGAGTCTTATAACTCTAATATCAATCTAATTAATATTATAGCTCCAAACATTAAAAAACAGAGAGAATCAGACACAAATATTAATTGAGATATGAGCTTATATATTTCTTAATTAATTACAATAAAAAGAAAACTTTGGTAATTGTGCAATACTGGAATATATTCAGGCTATAAATTGACTGACCAACAAGACATAATGATTATAAATATATAATTAAAAAGATATTGATAATTGTGAGGGGTTTTGATCATCTAAATTAATTAATACATGGCTGGCAATATAGTATTAATAAGCTCTTATCTAGTTAAGAGTCAAAGGACAAGCATGCAATCATTGACTAATAAACAAATGGTGCTTACCCCATTCGAGGAAGCCATAGAATTTACATTTGGAACTTTTTGGGCGCGGAAGAGACAGCCACATCCTTCCCTCCCCCCCAAAAAAACAGCAGCAGCAATATTAATTAATAATTCAAACACAAATCTCCACGGCAATAAATGCTTTTAGTTGCACCCTAAACCTAATTTCTTTTTGGGTTTTAATACTTAGATTATGTGGTTTAATTTTACACCAATCTTCTCACTCTGATTTATTGAGACCCTCTAATGATAATGTGAGAGGTCATCAACATAATAAAATAGTTTTTTTTTTTTAGTTATTTTGCTATTTTTTTTAATATTATTAACTAAATCTTAATAATATTCTCGCTCGATTACTATATAAACAAAAATATATAGAATAGCTAAATATTTTGGATGTCCCTCTAGTTTTAAGCATCAATTGTTAATAAAAACATGAGAACTGAAAATTAATTATATGTCTGCTGATTTTTTAAAACTTTCAACTTTTCGAAATCACCCTCTATCTAAGTTTCCAATTAATATATAGCGCAACCACATCATTTATTATTTTGCATATCCAGGCGGCCACCGGAAACTTTCACTTTCAAGTTTCAACTCCAAGATTATCTTCTCTTTCTGCTCACTAGCTAGATGTATTTAAACTCCGTATAGACAGCGATTTGGTGGTTCATAGCAATGTCCGACGTACGGACGGTGATGGTAGTGGCCAACTCAACCGGACAAACACTAGCGATTCAGTAAAATCTGGTTGCTGTCACTCTGTTGGTTCATTTCACTTGGAGTTTATTCTTTGAATACCGGTTTATGTGGGATTCATGCATGTGATTAGCCATGTGATCCCTCGTTTAAAACTCAAATACGAGCTCAAAGTAAAATGTATTCACTGTAAATCTCTTACTTCCCCACAGGTAAACCGTGCATCAAGTGATTAACTCGTCGAGAGTGAAGGCATTGCCCCTCTTTTAAAACTCACAAGTATACTTTATACAACTAATTTTGTAGATCATTAATATGAGATTATACAACACATCACATTCACATCAAGTTGTAAGGTGTTCATGTATAATTTCTACGTACGTATGTATACAGTACTCTCTTTATAAAATACTATAGGTTTGATGTGTATTTCATATAATATATACAGTGAACAAATTCGAGATTCGCCACCCATGTCGAAGTGTGTCATTGAAAGGTATATGCTGCGAATAGTACTTCATAGTTTCCCATGCCATTTTGTCTCCCACATTCCAAAGCTAGGCAAACACAGAATTTAACAAGAGTATGAGGTCATATGGCTATACGAAAAGAATATCTCTCAGCTCATCAGCAACATTGGAGAGTCAATAGATTCCAAATTTTGTCGTGTGGAGATCTTTTGCACGTGTACGAGCTCATTATGAAGACAACCTTATGTGTTGCTGGCCCATCTACATGTACATAGATATATCATCAATGCAAGCAGGAAAATCTGGAATTTATTATGCATGTGCATGTCAACTATATGCATCGTCATGTGCAATTACATGCTCGACAGCTCCTACTCTTATTTTTTTATTATATCATACCCCATTTCATATTTGTCTTCTAAATTCCCTTTCACATCAAATTAAATATACGTGTGTGCACACACACACGTACAATATATACTTTCAATTATTAGTTTATGCTTACCGATTATGAACGAAATATATTATTATGAACGAAAAAAACTATATGGTTTATTTTTCAGCAATTAAATATGGAATGATAAAATAGAGTAAAAGATAGATAAAAAAACCGGCGTGAGTCAACTCAAGATAGCACGATAGACATATAATTTGAGCATTAAGGGGCAGACTAATCCGAGTTATTTTTTTAAAAAAATATCGAGCGACAATATCAGAAAAAAAAAAGCAAACAAAAGGTATGTCAATCACTGTTAATTTTTTAAACTCGTGACCTAGATTATCATACTGGAAGCATCATCCATGAAAAAATGATCATAAAGTCTAATCCCCAAGAAATGAAACGTTAAGGGAAGAAATTAGAAAAAAAAATTGCATAAAAATAATAATTAAAATAAGCATAGCAATTAAAAGAATGAGGGTTAAAATCAAAATAAAAAATAAATTAGAGAGCAATAATAAATTTTTAATTTAAGGGTTAAATTGAAAAGAATAATAACATTCACAAAAGGATAAAAAAAATCAAAAGAATTAGATAAGATTTTTTTAAAAATAATATATCATAAATTTAGATTGAATGATGAAATTGAAAACCAATAAAACTTCTATAAAATGGTCCAGGGAAAAAAATCAGATATCAAAATAACATGGACAAAATTGAAAAAAATAATATATGATAAATTAGAATTGAATGATGAGATTAAAAATAAATAAAAATTTTATAAAAGGACAAAAAAATTAAAAATCAAAAGAATAAGGATTAAAATTGAAATAATAAAACAAAAAAGGACAAATTTATAGTTTTTAAGAGAAGAGAGAGAGAGAAAAAAAGCTGGCTCACCGACAAAGAAACACCCTACCTCCATCGACACGCGCTACACCACTAGAAAATGAACTTAGAGATGCATCCAACAACACTATAAAAGAGCAATTTTGATCATTAGGAGATGCCTCATGTATTGTTTATTGTTTATAGTGCAATAAAATCTCTCACTAACTGTATCATGTACAACACACATCAAAAACTTTTTAGATTAAAAAATTCATTCAACAAACTTAAAAGATGAAAATGTCCTCAATTATCTTGGAATTCATAAAAAAACAAATCTATATGAAAAAAGATCAAAACACCCTTTATGGATATCTTAAATTTTTTTTTATTATTATTTCAAAGGCAAATTTATCATTTTACTGTATTAAAAAAAAAAGACCAAAAACCCTTTTAGCTAGTTTAAAAGTTTGTAAGCTAGAGAATAATTAGGTTATTGTACTATACTAAAAGAAATTTAAAATAACAATTATACCGCCACACAAATATTTTATAACTAATGTGTCTAGTAAAAAAAGAAAAAACCTAAAATAACCTTGAATCAAAGACCATTGGTGTTCTTTAGACAAGTATCAAAGCTATTTTTGGAACCAGTTAATAGCAATTATGGACAATTTTCGAATTTTAACAACTCAAATTTTATTATTAATTGTTGATGTCAAACTTTGTAAATTTCTCTCGATATTAACAATATCTTATCACCATTACATGTTGGACACATGGCAAAGACAGGATTGAACAATCATAGTGTACGTACAGGGAAGAGAATTATAATTGAGTCGGATTGTTTGAATTTGATAAATTGAATGATTAAAGAGTCTTATAGACCGTTAAAATTCAATGTGCTTTTTATCCATGCATCTATATTCTTTTCAGGTTTAAGACTGGTAAAATATTCATGTATTTTGAAGAACAGTAATAGTATGACAGATGCCTCTGGAAGATGTTACTAGAAATTATGGATTGGTGGTTTGGTTTTGATAAATTTTTCTCAAATTGTTTATATATATATGCTTTGTTATCATGGAGATTTTTAG